>Ga0182004_10004614_pt1 | contig 11137 bp, 9 predicted proteins | sample Sormic07211540_1_FD_120479 | JGI IMG/M metagenome (GOLD analysis project Ga0182004, IMG submission 120479) | Endophyte microbial communities from Sorghum bicolor roots, Mead, Nebraska, USA - 072115-40_1 MetaG | ecosystem: Host-associated > Plants > Roots > Unclassified | place: USA: Nebraska...
GCTTGGTGCAACGGTGGATTGCAGAGGGTTACTCAAATGAGGTACGTGGCAAGTCCATGGAAGAAATAGCTGACAACTACTTCATGGAACTCATTGACAGGAGCGTGATCCTGCCACTTAGGAAACCAATTCCTAGTGGAAAAGGAATTTACGCTTGTCAACTCCATGATCTCATGCGTGAAATAAGCATCTCAAAGTCAGTGGATGAAAATCTTGTTTTTAGACTAGAGGAGGGTAGTAGGAGCTCAAACACACGGGCCAAGGTTCGCCATGTTGCCATAAGTAGCAATTGGGAGGGTGATAAGAGTGAGTTTGAGAGTGCAGTACACTTATCTCACGTACGGTCATTAACAGTATTTGGAAAGTGGAGGCCATTTTTCATTAAGACTACCAAAAAATCTGGCAAAGCTTTGTGGGGCATGCTGTGCGCCTAAGCTTTTGAAGGGTGTTGAAAGACTGAATGGTAATCCAAATTGGCATGACGTGTGCAGTTTCTGGTGCCACATTGTGTTTCCTACTTTAGCATCGAGAAGACTAAATCCATTTGGTGTTGTAGTGCCGAGAGGTGTTAGGAAGCTGAAATCCCTACACACACTGGGTGTTGTGAACATCAGAGACAATGGAAAAGTTGTTCTACGGGACATAAGAAAGCTCACCCAATTGCGCAAGTTAGATGTGACAGGCCTTAATAAGAAGAACTGTCAAGAGCTACGTTCCACTCTTGCTGAGCTTAGCCGTCTGGAATCCTTGTCAATTATATCAATTGATGAGTCGGGTTTACGTGGCTGCTTGGAGGGTGTGTCCTCGCCTCCCGAAAACCTGCAGAATCTCAAGCTGCATGGCACTCTGGTCAAATTGCCACAATGGATCGGGGGACTCCAGAGTCTTGTGAAGTTGGTGCTTGAAAATACGATTCTAAGGGAGGTTGATGCCACCATGCAAGTCCTTGGCAAGCTACCAAACTTGGCCATCCTGCGCCTGGTGTTGCATCCATTCAATGAGGGTGAAGAGCTCCGTCTGACTTTCCATCCGGAGTCGTTCCCGAGTTTGATGGTGCTGCACCTGTACCTCATGAATAACCTTGGATCGGTGGAATTTGAAGTAGGGGCAACGCCTAGGCTTGAGCTGCTGGTGTTTGAATATGCAGTAAGCGACACAACTTCCATCTCAGGGTTATCGTCTCTCCAGAGCCTCAAGGAAGTTGTGATCAAGGCTTTTGACTGCATTGAGGGAGTTATGATGAAGGGTTTTGACTGCAGTGAGGAACTGTTGGGAAGAGTGCAGGATCAGGTCGCCAGGAATCCAAATAAGCCCGTTTTGAAGAGGGAGTGAGCTGCGTGCGTATAGGGAATGCACGTACCTAGTCAACCTATATATTGAAGCCAGGTAATTCGCTGCTCCCCTCCCTTCTGAGTACTACAAATTGAACTTTGTGTCCGGTTGTTTTTCATTTAAATTAATCCATGTATATATGTGTATGTATGTATGTAGGAGCATCATTTTTTGGCCGGTTCACTCCTGTTCTTCTTCTCGATGAAATTCAGCTTATACTGGTGCTTCTGCTGAAAAGTAATGCTTGGATGGAGCCGTGCACGTTGGCTGCGCCGCACCTGCACTACACGGCATCGAAATGAGTCTCCACCACAAACGATCAAACCGCCTTGCGTATATATGTACCGTCATGTCTGTAATTCTACTGCTACTGCAGTTGTAGTGTTTCGTCTCTAAGTAGTAGTATGCTGGTCGTTGCTTGATTTGGTTGTTCCCTTGGAAGATTGACGCGTTTACTAGGATCGTAATTTAGGGTTGCTCTGCTCCTTGGCGTACGTCCTGTTGCTCATCACTTCCTAGCTAATACAGTATGCTGTATCTCTCTTTCTAGTTCTTATTACCTCTGCAATGCAATGCAACCTCGGTCGAGTTGAGTGGCTGACACAGACGGAAAGTTTGTACTGCTACAACTGATTGGATGAATTGCAGCAGCTCGATCCACAGAGGAAGACGCGGACTCAGAGAAAGACTGGAACAGATATAGAACACAATATTGTTCGCTTGGTTGAAAAATCATGGCTGAAAGTATTGTTCGCTGATTTGTTGTGTGAAGAAAATACTGCTGAATAGCTGACAGATTTGATAGATAAACTTAAACGAACAGGCTCGTTACCAAGCAGCGAGAGAGCGCCTCACCAGCAGATCTAGGCTGACATCATCCCCATAGAGCGATGGGGGATGGCACACGCTACTAGCTAGGAAGAATTCGAGGTGACTTAGCGCTCGCCCCGGTGGAAGGTGGTCTGGAAGGGCATGCTCCACCTCAGTGAACAGAGGAGGGTTCGGCCTCGCCCCGCGGCGGTGCTGCTGGATGGTGGCATGCGGGACGGGAGGGAGTAGGGTCGTAGGGACTAGGGGATGGACAAGACGAAGGCACAAAGTGGTCGTCGGGAGGTGAGCTGGGAAGTGTTGTAGGTGGGCTGGGTCAGGGGGGCGAGTATGAATGAGCTGAGGCACATTTGGCCTGTGAGCTTTTTAGCAAGATGGCCTATTTTTTCTTGCTCCTGTTCGTGTTGTCGGCTCGCCATGGATGCCTCTCATTCCTCTCCACCTCCACCTCCTGGCGCTCTCAATGGTTGTTGACTCATCACCCAACGACATCTGGAATGAGCTTGTCGCTCGCCACTTGATTTTAATCGGCGAGGAGGTGGTGGTTGCTCCCACTCGCAGCAGCAGTACCTCGACCCTATCGATTAAAATCTCACATCATTCCACGAATTAAAAGGTTCGGTTTTCCCATAATGCACATAGAAAGTCCGATTTTGGCTCTATTTAGTTTTCACCGAAAAACTTTTCACTCCATCCCATCGAATGTTTAGACATATACATAGAGCATTAAATATAAATAAAAAAACTAATTGCACAGTTTGTATGTATTTCGCGAGATGAATTTTTTGAGTCTAATTAGTCCATGATTGGACACTAATTGTTATAGTAATAAATTTTTTACAGTATCTAAAAACTTTTCTTTTCGCTAACTGAACAAGGCCTCTATCCTTTATTGCGATGAGGGGGATGGAAGAAAACCGTTCTTCACCCATCTGTTTGTTTTTGTTCAGTACTTTTTTTTGGGTACGGATTCACACAGCGATGGAGGAAGAACCGGAAGCTGCAACATTTCAGGCTAATGTTCACACGGTGCGTTCATAGATGGCAAGAAAGGTGGCATGCTCAGAGGAGCCACAGATCGCTGGGTGTCGACTATGCAGTTTTCTTAATTACCCTCCCTGGAGCTGGCTGCAACAAGCAAAGGTGTAAGGTAAATGTCTCTCTTCCTCCTTATTCCTTCTCCCACGGACCAGCTCCTTTGCTTTGGCTTCAGTCCTTCAGATGACAGGGATGCATGGTGCTTTAGCTTTAGCTAGGTAATAACGTTGCTTAAAGCTACGAAAGCAGTGATTCTGTTCTATCTGCCGTGTGGAACAAAAAGAAACAAAACAAGCTTCCTGATAAAATGTACAGAGAAGGAAGTTTTGAGGTCATCAAAATGGAACAAACACCTTGCACTTGTCTCTACCATACTTTGATTTCTACGATTTTTTTGCTGCTGATTAGGAGTGTGCCCTAAAAGGTAAGAACATGTTCCTAATTAAGGAGTTAATTAGTACTTCAATAGAGCATGAGATTTTCAGCTTACTACCCTGCGTAAAGAATGCATTACTTTAGCATCTGTCCTTTGAGTGTGCTACCAAGATAAGATAGAGGACGATGTCGCTTTGTTCCTCCTGCCACCTCGAAACAGAAGACAGGAATAGATTCATATATAATTTGCAAACATAAGTATCTTGGCATCCAGCAAGACCAAGCTTTCATTAGGCATGAGCTTGAGATGATGATGACTTTCCTGATGGAAGCACATGAGGAGCGAGATGAGCACGAGGTGATCAAGACCTGGGTGAAACAGGTCCGTGACGTGGCCTATGATGCAGACGACTCCCTCCAGGATTTTGCTGTTTTTTTTGAGCAACCAACGGAGGGATTTTCCCACCTGGTTTTATTGAAAGTTGACCCAATGTCACAAAGGATTACAAAGATTGTTTTAGAAGGGAGACTTTACACGTAGATACATGCTAGTCTAGGTAAACTGGTTTGAAATCGAATGAAGAAAAGTACACCAAGCCGTGTTGATGTCCTTCTCTTTCTTCTTGAACCTGGGACGCCAAGCTTCTGCATCCATGGCACAGGCGTGTAACACCTGGCGAAGCGTAAGACTTTCATTGCGGAAGATGAGAGCATTTCGTCGCTTCCAAAGTTCCCAGCAGCATAGAGCTATGAAGCTACTGAACTGCTTTACTGGAACATTTTGGATCCTGGGCAAGGACTGTAATTGGTGTACAGAAAGTCCATCAGCGATTGAGAGCCCCAAGGCATTCCAGAACCCTCTTGCAAAAGGGCAGTGTAGCAGGATGTGATCCGTCGTTTCCTCCAACCCTTGGCAAGCTTCACAGGATTGGGTTGGTACAATTCTCTTCTTGAAGAGGTTTGCACGGCATTGCAATCTTCCCTTGGAGGCAAGCCACATGAAGAATTGAACTCTTGGGGGGGAGCAGTTCCCCCAGATGAAATCCGACATGGGGTCAGCTGGGTTTTGCTTAGCCTTAAGTAGCTTGTAGATCGAAGATGAGTCTAATCTTCCATTTCCACAATCAAACAGAGATTTCCTTATGTCGTTACCTGATTCCAGAGAGGTTTGAGCAACTATTTGCTGGAGCTGCTGCAATTGCACTGAGGCTTGCGGGGTGAGTCTTGGAACAAAGGCTTCACTGAGTTGGGAAAGGATCATATCTCTGACTGAGGCGTCCTTCTTTGTGCAGTGGCTGTAAAGCGCTGGAAGTTTGTCAGCTAAAGCTTCGTCAAGATACCATACATCATTCCAGAATGAAGTGGCTGCTCCATCCTTAATCTGGACCGTGGTGATGGCTTGATATAAGGGCAGAATCGATCGCAGGGTTTCCCAGTGAGCCCCCTGAAGATCTCCTTGTAAAGTTGCCAAACTGGAGTTCTCCCTGACCCAAGTCCCCCAAGCAGAGTTTTGTGAGCAGTGTAGCCTGTGAATGAGCTTTAGTAGGAGACAGATGTTCTGGGTGGCGAAGTCTTTGATTCCCAGCCCACCCAGATCTTTGGTGGTACAACACTTTTCCCAAGCCACCAAGCATTTAGCTGAGGAGGTGTTTGCTTCACCGGCCCAAAGAAAGGCTCGACGTCTTCTGTCAATCTCAGCTATTGTGGTAGAAGGCACACTGAGGGCAGACATAGCGTAGACAAGCTGACTGTCAAGCACTGAGTTGATCATAACCACCAGTCCCATTTTGTTTAGCAGGGACGCTTGCCAGGAGGACAAGAAAGCATCTGTTCTAGCGATGTAAGGATTGAATGCCGCAACCGGCAGCTTGGTGGCAGACAGCGGAAGACCCAAGTAGTTCTGTGAGAATGAGTCTACACGGCATTGTAGCTGTTGGACACAGGTTTGTAGAGCTGACGAGCTTAAATTCAGAGGGACTATGGTGCTTTTGTGATAGTTGATGTTAAGCCCCGTAGCATTTGAGAACATCTGCAGGGTCTCCTTGAGATGTATAACATCCTGTGGTTCCCCTCTCATGACAATCAGGGTGTCGTCCGCGTACTGAAGTGTCACGCACCCGAGGCTGGGAGCAATTGGGTGACGAATCAAGCCGGGCTTGCTCTTGATCAGCGCCTGCAAGGTATCAGCCACTAGGAGGAACAGGTAAGGTGAGAGGGGGTCTCCCTGGCGAAGACCCCGCTTGCAGTTGATCCACGGGCTAGGAACACCGTTCAGAATTACGGCAGACTTGGAGGATTCCAGGAGGTTCCGCATCCATTGTCTCCACAAACCATTGAAACCCCTTGCCTCTAGGATATTGTCCAAAGCATTCCAGTTGACAGTGTCGAAGGCCTTAGCAAAATCCAGCTTGAGCACTAACGTTGGTGTCTTTCTTCTGCAGCAAGTCTGTACAACCTCAGCCGCAAAGACGAAGGTTTCTGAGATTGAACGGCTATGAAGGAAGCCCGTCTGGTTCAGATCAATTAGATTTCCGATTTCCTTCTACAGCCTCATTGTCAAACACTTTCCAACTATCTTGACAGAATAGTTTTGCAGGCAGATTGGACGGAAGGCATCCACTGCGGTTGCACCTGGCTTCTTGGGGATCAAAGCCATGAAGGATCTGTTGATGCGCTCTAGCTGGACGTTGTTTGCGTGGAAGGCATTGACAAAATTCATCACCTGGTGTTTGACTGTATCCCAAGCTGCAACGAAGAAGGACGGGCCAAAACCATCTGGCCCAGGGGCACTATTGCGATTCATTGCTCTCAAGGCTGACTTGATCTCATCTTCCGTGAAAGGAGCAGTCAGTGACGATGAGGGTTGGTTCTGATCCCTGTATAGATCACTCGGGGAGAAGCCCCAGACCGAGCTCCCTGTTTGGCCAATGATGGCTGAGAAAAACGCAGACAAGGCTTGCATTTTGGCATCGTGATTGGTGAATTCCTGCCCTTGGCATTCAACAACCCAGATTTTGTTGCTTCGGTGCCTGACAGTTGCTTGCGCATGGTGAAAAGCCGTGTTTTCATCTGCTTCCCTGATGGCCCTAAATTTGCTTCTTTGCTTCCAATAAGCCGCCCGTTCCTTGATTGCTTGAGTGAGCTTGCGCCTGCATAGGGTCCTAGCCTGGGACTCATGAGAAGAGAGTAAGCGCAGTTCTTCAAGGAAGTCCAGTAGCTCTATAATGAAAGTGCAGTTAGGGATTATTTGTGGAGGCGCCCTGATACGCCTAGCCCACGTCTTAGCCGCTGCTCTTGTCACCTTGAGGCACGCAGCCAGCTTACCTGCCGCATCGGGACACGACGGAGCCTGGAGCCACACTGGGAAGACAGAGGGGCGAAAGGTAGGGTTGTGAAGCCAGGCGTTCTCGAAACGGAATATGTTGGAAGTTGGGATGACGGAAGACATAGTGAGGAGAATAGGAGTATGATCAGAGGTGGGTTTAGGCAAGGAAGCGAGAGAGGTGTTCGGGAAGGCCAAAGTGTGTTCGATGTTGACAAAAGCCCTATCTAGGCGAGCTAAAACAGGGACAGCCTGGTGGTTAGACCAAGTGAAGGATCTGCCAAGGAGAGGGATCTCCAGAGCCGAGATTTGGTCAAGAGCAAGGTTGAAGGAATCCATTAGGGAACAATTGAGGTTCCCATTGTTCTTGTCTTCTGCTGATCTAATCAAGTTGAAATCCCCAATGAGGACCCAAGGTCCAGAAACCAAGGGGAGCAGAGACCGAAGCTCAGCTAGAAAATTGAAAGAAAGGCGGTGATCCGAGGGAGCATAAACATTTGTTAAAGTGAAGTCGCAATTGGAAATCGTTGAGGAAAGAGTAGTGGTAATCGAATATTGTAGATCTATGCGGCCAGAAGCCGACCAGAAGCGATGGTCCCAAGCAGTTAGAATGCCACCTCTGGAACCATCAGAAGGAGCAAAGAACCAGTTTGTTGCCAAGTTAGGGGGAGGAAAGTTTTTGCTTTGAAGCAAGAGATTTCATTGAGTTTAGTTTCCTGAAGACAAGCCACCGAGGGGCTTGCTGCTTTTATCGCATTACGCACCACAATGCACTGTTCGTCTGGGCAGCCATCCTGGTGGCACTTCTGGCGCATCCCTCTCATGCTGCTGGAACGCCACCGTGTGGCCAACAAGATGAAGAAGCTTCGAGCCAAGGTTGAGGATGTCAGCCAGAGGAATGTGAACTACCGCCTCATCAAGGGCCCTGGCTCCAAAGGCTATCACCTCCATGGACAGTCCAACATGGCTAGCACTGAGGAAGTGAGGAGGCAACACGAAACAGCAAAGCTTGATCTCATTTTTTTTGAAAAAATCTGGAGGAGCCGGGGCTCCTTCAATTGATCAACATGAAGGATGACAACCTTAGAGTGATCTCTGTATGGGGAACAAGTGGTGTTCTTCAGGAGACACCCATCATAAAAATGGCCTATGATGATCTTGAGAGGAAGAAGAAGTTTGAGTACCACGCATGGATCAGGATTATGCGTCCTTTCAATCAAGCAGAGTTGGTGAAGAATATCATTGAGCAATCCTATGTTAATATCCTAGATGAAGCAACAAAGACAAAGCAGAAGTTAACTCCTGGGGCCCAAGATTTATGGAGGATATGGATGATGAATGAAGATGATTTGGTTGATGAGTTCAAGAAAGTTTCGAGTGAGAAGAGTTACCTGGTTGTGCTTTGTGATCTCTCTTCTATGGAAGAGTGGGATCAGATCAAAACATGCTTCCCAAATAACAAGAATGGGAGCCGATTCATAGTGTGCACAGAGCATATCAAAGTGGCAAACTTATGTGTTGCGACAGAGATTGCGCTTCTAGAGCACAAGCAATTGTCTGTTGACCAGACTCTTTATGCTTTCTATGAGAAGGTAACATTCAAAGCCCTGAAATCAGATACTTAGTCTACTTTACTGTTTTCTAGTTCAACTTCCCAGTTTAACTAAATCGCAATGATGTTTTGTTGGAACCTACAATGAAACTTATTTTCTATATTATCTATCGGCCTACCTTCTTAGTTATCTTAATTGTTGCATATCTATCACAGCCTCCCTCCGTCCATCAATGCAAGGCATATTTTTAGTAGTGGAAAACAAATTTTATAAAAGAAGACCAACAACTAGCCAAATTATGTGTTTTAGTGTATAAAAGTTGTATCTATAGATTTCTATTCAAGGTGGGTTTAAGATAATATTAATTTTGTAGCAATCGATAAAACAATGTAAAACTAATAAGGATCAAAGTCTACTTTGTAAGACTTTTCCCATATCAAAATACACCTTAAATTGATGGACGGGGAGAGTACCGTTGAAGAAGCACAATTTTGTTCTCTACATAAAAAGTGTAACCTTTTTTATGCTTCGACAAACCATTAAGCGTTACCCTGTGAAAAGCAGAGCAACACCTAACCTGGATAGCTTGTGTTTAGGGTTCACAGGATGGAGCAGATGCAATAGAGGAAGCCTCTAGTTCAAACACTACGAGGACTACTGATAGTAAAACCTTTATGGATGGAAAGAGGCTGACTCGCATGGAAACGGCGCTAGCTGCTTTTAAGGAATCTCAGCTCATTGGGCGAGAAAATGAAAAATTAGAAGTGATCAAAAAGATTTCAGATAAACATAGTCAAGAATTTGAGGTGATCTCTATCTACGGAATGGGTGTTCTTGGGAAAACAACTTTAGTCAAACATGTCTACCAAAGCCAAGAGCTCAGTAGAATGTTTGTCACGATCAAGCATCCTTTCAATCATAGTGAGCTCCTCAGTAGCTTAGCAACATAACTGGGCGGTAATGAACGGGACGGTGACAAATTGGCTAGTCTTTTAGATGAAAGGAGCTATTTGATTGTTCTTGATGATATGTCATCCATCACAGAATGGGATGCTATTGTAAACTATTTCCCTACAACAATTACAAGGAGCAGGATCATAGTAACAACAAGGGAAGAGAATATTGCTAAGCATTGTTCGAGGAAGGACATAAACATATACAAGCTCAAGCTTCTGGAGTACAAAGATGCGTATGACCTCTTCACAGAGAAGGTATGATAGAATATAATCATGCCCACTTTATTTGACATGGAACCACATTAGGCATACAAAATTATTTGTGGGAAAGATTTCTTTTTTGTGCATCATCCTCTAGCGTGTCCATGCACATAGCAACTTATCAATGAAGTCCCAAGAGTTTGTGCTGATACACAACTCATACTAACATAAGGCATATACTACTCAATGCAATAATCTATTTATAGTAAATCTTTTTTGTCATTTACAAAAGAAGAAGAAAAATAACCTAGAACTTTTCTTAATAACAATATTAAGCCTTTGATTTTGGTAGAGAGATTAATTAAAATTGAAGCATAACCAAGAACCAACAGACCTAAATGGACTTGAGCCTTCCTAATTACATGCGTTCCATTTACCAACAACCTTTTTTTCTCCGTCCTCTGTGCTTGTGCTTGCATGAGTTCTATAAAAGCAGACTCCCAAACGCTACACTTTTACTCCATGCGCTTCTTAGGGAAGTCAGCTTCCAGGAAATCTAGCTTTGAATTGAAGCGTGGCCATGTGAAGTTGTCCCATGGTAAAGCTGATTTTATTTTACCAAAATATCGTGCTTATCTTCAAGAATAGAAAGTCTAGTCCATCAGAACTGAACTAAGGAATAAATTGAAATAAAGTCCCAATTATTTTATATTTTTATATGTGCTGAAATCCTAAATTGAAACAAATTCAGGTGTTTGGGACAGTTGCATATATGGATAAGCAGTACCCTGAATTAACAGAAGTGAAAGTGATTCTGAAGAAATGCAATGGACTTCCTCTTGCAATAGTCACCATTGGTGGTTTCTTGGCAAAGCAACCAAAAAATCTCATGGAGTGGAGAAAATTGAATGAACATATTAGTGCTGAGCTAGAGATGAATCTGGAGCTCCGTAGGATACCAAATGTCCTCATTAGAAGCTATGATGGCTTACCTTATCACCTCAAGTCTTGTTTCTTGTATTTGTCCATCTTTCCTGAAGACTACAATATTAGTCGCACTAAAGAATTTTTACGAGAAATTTGTACTGTAAATACAAGTATTTACGAGAATACAATTGATGGCTTGAAAAAAATAGTATTCAATGCTAGGTGGGTCGTGCCGTGGGAGACGTCTTCTGTCGCCTATGCATTGACGACACCTTCTACTTTGGCGGCTGCATGCCAAAGCAGTGCCGGCGCAACGCCGGGAAGAAGAGAATGGCGGAGATCGGCGGCCGAAGCTAGCTTCGGTCACGGTCAACAAGGACGGGGCCACCGGCAGCGACGACGACTCCCTTAGCTCCTCAAGGAGGTTCCCGTGGGCGCAGGGGAGCATGAACCGGTAGTCGATGTATGACACAGCACGTACGACGAACGACGTGGAGAGCTCGCTGGTGACCGCGTTGAAAGGTCCTAATATGGCTAGAGGGGGGTGAATAGCCTATTTAAAAATTCTACAAACTCACTAGAGCAAGAGGTTAGTAAATAACAAA
>Ga0182004_10004615_pt1 | contig 11137 bp, 6 predicted proteins | sample Sormic07211540_1_FD_120479 | JGI IMG/M metagenome (GOLD analysis project Ga0182004, IMG submission 120479) | Endophyte microbial communities from Sorghum bicolor roots, Mead, Nebraska, USA - 072115-40_1 MetaG | ecosystem: Host-associated > Plants > Roots > Unclassified | place: USA: Nebraska...
AAATGTGGACAAGGTTTCACTGTGTCTATAACACTTTGGACCACAATCGGGCATACTCCAGTGTGCCCGAACCAAAACAACAAGTTTAATTTGGTTTTTATTTGACCTACAAACCATAGCAAGAAAACTCAATGCTCATCCTACAGCCTGATCGAGCAGCATGAACGCAGAAACGATGGAGGCCAAGAAATTTACCCAATCGGCTCCATGTCGCAGCGGCCCTGTTCCTGCGCGAGGATGAGACCCGGCCTCCTCCTGCAGCGCCCTGTTCCAGGCCGCGCCGTGCGCACGCTGCACACGCGAGGCCGCGCCGTGCGCCCGCGTGCGCCCGCGCCGGGTCGCCGCGCCGTGCGCCCGCGCGAGGCCGCGACGGCTCGCCGCGTTGGGTCGCCGCGCGAGCCTGCCTGCCTCCTGCGCCTCCTGCGGCTCGCCTCCTGCGCCTGCAAATCTCCAGGCCACAACCCTAGCAGCAGCAGCGAGTCAACGGGACTCGTTAGCGAGAGGAAGGGATGGGAACGAAAGGATAAGAGGCATTCTGGTCTTCTTTCCCTTTTTATTTTTTCTCAGTCTTTTTTTTTTGGTCTAAATGTTTCACCAACTAACAGATGGAGAAAAGAGGGGCAAACGGTGGCTTCGTTTTGAAAAAACAGGGGCAAACGAGCAAAGTTTAAAAAATAGGGGCAAACGAGGAATTGAGCTTCAAAATAAGGGCAGTTCCACAATTGTCCCTTTTTGTTAGTATGTTAATAATTAGAAAAGTAAGCTAACCCAATCTACCCATACGCATGAACCTATCGGTAAGTAAATCATTATAGTATATCAAATTAGACATATCCACGAGATTAAGGTGGCATTAAAAGTAAACAGGTACAAGGAGAACTCAAAGTTGCCTCTATTTAATTTACACTTGCTTTTCATCCTACCTGCAATTTCTCATAGAATCTTTCATTTTATATGCACTCGCAGCGAACACCCATCACAGGCAAACATGCGTTGCTACAGCCATAAAAGTGCAAGAAACGTCGAAGACGAAATTACCATTAAAAAGAACGGCGTCAAAATATTTCTACTGTAGAAAGAAAAAAATGCTTCGTTTATTTTTTAAATAAATAAAACAATTGAAGGATACCTTAGAGAAACGGTAAATTAGACCTAGGCATATTATTCTTGAATTTTAAAGTCTAATTAAAACTAGTTATATTTTAATTATAAACATTGCTACAGAAATTTCATCGACTAACATTTAATTTTTAAAACTAATCTATATGTGAACATCTAAACAAACCATACATGGTGCTTGTGTTTACACTATAAATATTACTAATATGCATGAAAATTTAGGCAACACTTGAAAAAAGATGAAGAGAGTACTCCATTTGTCTCAGAATAAATGTCAGCTTTGAGGTTTGTGCATATCAATTTCTTTAACTTTACTACTTTTATAGAAAATATTAACAATATTTATACCTCTAAAAGATATTATTATAAAAATATATTTCAATAATTAATCTAATAATATTTATTATGTAGCATAAATATTAAAATTATATATATATATATATGTATATATATATATATATAGTCAAAATTTAAAAACGTTTGAGTGCTGAGAAAGTAAGAATGACACTTATTTTGTGATGAAAAGTGTACTGTGCTATCATCAATAATATAATTGATCATAACAATAATATTTTCATCCTGATATCTCGTAGTAACGCAAGAGTTATTTTTTATTTATATTTAATGTTTTATACAGTGCCGTAATATGAGAAAATTTTTTTAAAAAAATATATTTTTAAAAACTAAACAAGGCCTTTATTACCGTGGCCACGCTAGGCGTCGACAAAGCCGTACGGCTCTCTTTGACTGCATGTAGATAAGATGAAAGAAAGACAGCTCCGACTACAGAGCGAGAAAATATCGTGACATCGTCTGTCCGCCACCGGGTACCTCTTTCTCCGAGTACCACACCAGAGGGACGGCGAGGAGCAGACGGCAACGGGGATGGGAAGCGCAGGTGCGCTGCTTTTGCACCCGCCGCCGCAGCTGCAACCCGGTGGCGTCCTCTTCCGCAAGAGCCGGCCCCTCCTGCGCCAGCGCAACCTGCCTCTATTATCGCTAGCTGCCGCGGCGCTCGAGCCCGAGCGCCGCCGGCGGCAGAGCCTCCGCTGCGCTGCCGTCGACGGGGACGGCGGGCCATGGGAGGCTGGGCCACTGCCACAGAAAGAGTCTCCGACCAGCCGCATCGGCGCCGCACTCGAGGACCCACCTCCTGGTACGCCTGACATTACGCCCGCCCTATCACTGCTCTGGCGCTGCGGCGGAGCTCCTAGATAATTCAGTCATATGCTGAACATGAGCTCACATTGTTTGTCGTATCACGGTTGTAGTCTCATGAAAATTCCTAATCTACAGAAGCAATCGATTGGAAAATATCAGAATTCTGACTTCAATTTTAAAATGTAATGGCCCGTTTGGATCCTTGGAACTGAATTCATTCTAATAATTACAATAGGCATAGATTAATTAAGCTAATATAGTTGTATATGGAATATATTTATATATTTATTGTTAGGCATACAAGAGACACACTTATATGTTGCATTTCTATTGTAGGAGAAGTAAGTTTTAAAGTGTGCTAAAAGTTGGAGAATAGAATTATAACATAATGATCTATAGAATCCATTTTCATCTCCCACCCTATGAATTTGAGATAGGCTTATTTGTGAGCTTGGGAAAGTTATGGAATGTCAAATTCCAAGCTAAATGGCCTTATCCATTATGTAGATTCCAATTCCTCCAAAATGAAGGGATTCAAACGGCCCCTAATAGAAGATAAGGTTTAATGTCCACTGTACCTAAAGCGTTGTGTTATGTTGTCAGCTAGTGTTGGGATGCATATGTGTTAGATCCTTGCTTAGATGGTTGTCGGTGTGGATGTATGCCCACACCACCCAAGTTCAAGTCCTCGTCGAGCTGAATTTGAGTGCCTATTCTTCTTCCTAGTTCCTCCTAGGGTGGCTGAATTTTTTTATTTGCACGGATGCATATGTGTCAGATACCGAAGGACCAACCACCGAAGAGGTATTGGTAGCAAAGCTAGCAAAAAACTCAAATATCCAACAAATTTTCTGGATATGAGAGATGGAGTCGTATAGTTCCATTTTCAGGATATGAGAGATAGAGATGGAGTCAGATAGTTGCATTTTCATGTAGGGTGATACAAGGGCTATAATTTTATCATAAAGATACTGAATGTGGGAATACCTTGAATATCCCATATTTCTGCGACATCCAGGAAGTCAGTGTAGAAAGGTTGAAAGAGATAGGAAAGTACAGCTAGGATAAATTGTGGCCAGGGTTAGTGCAAATTCCCATTACTAACTTATACATTCTGATAGTATAATACTATGCGTAACAATAATTGACAAAATAGCAAACAACATCATAGTAAGTAGTGACCTCCTATAGTTTCCCTCTACGGCTATGATCCTCCATCCTGTGAAATCAAACTATCACGATATGTCAATATCAATTGGAATTGTGGCTAGAAACCCTTGTTCTACAAAGCATATGATAAAGTCATTCATAAATTCATCGCCAATACGATTTCACAGTAGTGTATTCACATTGCTCAAAAACAGCTCTCTAACAATGCCATGGTCATAGGAAGAACTAGCGCTAGCTTGAGAAGCCGATAGATGAAAGAAAAAGCTAGATGCTTTTGTATAGACCATCAGCCTAGCAAGCTTGAAATAGTGTTCAACTTGGCAAATCTTTCATCAGCTCACACATTATCAATGTAAATATTAAGCTCACGACTAAGGTCCTTTATTGTGTTGAATTGAAATCATCAGGTATGGCTTAGCCAACTCCATCAAATTCTAAAATTTGGAAGCCTCATCAAACACTTATCTACCTTTACACTATACTCTAGCCAATCATGTTTAGTGAACCATTCAGACTGACGCTAGACTGGACTAAAAGGACCTCTAATCACTACTTTTCTTACTTGACATCTTGCTGGAACGAGGAAGAGGAAAGGTCGCATGCAACGAACTGTGCTGTTTGCTATTTGCTTTTGATTTTATGATGGAAAAAAGATATAAAAAAAAACTAAGACCTCACTACTCGGATTTGATAAATCCACAGGAGTGTATATTGGAATGTTGTAGAATTGGGATTTGCAGTATCTTGTCGGCTCAGTGCCTTGACCTAGAGTGCCTTGTACCATATCCGGAGATACCACAATATACTCTACATCCTCCGCAGTCACAGTGGCAGTGGAAGCCTCGGCTCAGGATCAAAACCCTAAACTCGTTATAGCGTATAATGTGTGGGATGTATTGCATTGAGCTCTTAGGCAGTATTAATAGAGTACAAGACTTGGGGTGCAAGACACCTACTGGATACATATGGCAAATGGGATTTCAATATCCCTAACTACCAAATATACTTTTACTAATGCTTCTTCCGTTCAAAATATATGGTGTGGGCAGTGGGCTCATTGTACTCTCTAACATTATACTTTGGCCATTATTTTCTCCTATAAGATGTTCATAATGTACTCTTCTTATAATGAATGAATGGATTTCCCTTTTCCCCAAAAAAAACACTAAATCCTGATCGCAGAAAGTTAAATTCATATATGAATGCAATGGCACCATCCATGTATAATTATTGTGAAGAGAATCCCCAGTAAAGAATCATGAAGTTCAAATCTTGAAACGTGTGTGCATGCCTTATAAAAGAAACAGAGGGAGCACATATAATAACCTAGACATTAAAAGAAGTATATCTTGTTCAACATTAAGCTGCTGTTCTGGCTCATTGGTGTACTACAGCTTGAGTTAAATAAAAGAAATAAAAAATTTAAAGGTGAGCTGGCTAGGCAATTACTATAATAAATTGTATCTCATACTGCACCATTTTTAGTTGTACTGGCCTGAGCTATGTTTTTTTTTCATGTTACATGATGAATTATCTTTTGTTTATTTGATTATACCTTCTAGAGTTCTATTTCTGGAGTATGTGACATAGCTGCACCCAGAATATTGTTTGACTAAGTACAACTCAAACTTACCTTTTGCAGTGGAAAATGGTTCCTTAGGCCCCTCAGAGGAAGAACAGAGTGCTCTGTATAATTTTCTTTATCCAAGCAAAGACTTACTTCCAGATGATAAGGAGATGAGTATATTTGATCATCTAGAGGAGCTTCGTGAGAGGATTTTCATCTCAGTTTTGGCTGTTGGGGCTGCGATACTAGGCTGTTTTGCTTTTTCAAAAGATTTGGTGCTTTTTCTAGAGGCCCCAGTGACTGTTCAGGGTGTTCGGTTTTTGCAGCTCTCACCTGGGGAATTTTTCTTTACAACATTAAAGGTGAGACTCCAGAAATCTGAGTGAACATTCTAGCATTTAAAATTTGTCCTTATTGTTTCTACCACTCTCCGTCCTGTTCTCTTTTGAATTCAGAATAATGCATGTCAATCTTATATCCAAGTAGCATTTTTTCCTATGTAATGTTTGATTGCATTGTTGTGTCTTGTCTTGAGGAAATCCTCCACAGAATTCATTTCTACATTCTGACTGTTATAGCAACGTGCAATGCACTGGAACAGGCTATTCCTTATTTCATGATTCTAGCAATGTGTGATCCAATCTGGAGTTGATTGTGGTCCCACATGGTGCGCAGGGGGTGCATGTATCTGAGTCAGGTTGTGTGACTTTTTTATCATATTTGTGCAAACCACATCCGCTGGTACTCCCAAAGACCATACAGATGAAAATCTTTTCACACATGGTCGGAAAGCTTAACTGCAAAGTCCATATACCTAGGTGCCTTTTTTTCACCTTACTAAATTAGAATTTAAAATTGCAAGTACCTGATGAACATGTCTGCATACACAAAATTTGAAGACCGTTGCACATATTGGCTTAGCTATTGCAGGGAAATCTCTCACTATTTAGTGAGGTGAAGCAAGGTTAGTGTGGAGGGGAAAGGGATGTTAGATTAAATTCATGGAAGGATGGGCTCATTGGTGGAATATAATTTTTACAACCAGTTAGTCATGTTGTATTTGCTTCAGCTGTTAGTAGATTCGTTCTTTGCAAATAGAATCCAATCTAATTACATCATTTTGCTAATATTTCTCTTAAACGATCTCCTTGTGGAAACCAGTTGGCTTCATCATCCAAAATAGCTACTGCCTACCTGGCCACCAGGGCTTTGCTGACCAGACATTCATACTTGAGTAACTAGTGTTTAAAGTTATGTTACATAGTACCTCTTTGATAACAGGTTTGTAGTATAGCTGTTCATTGTTCTATGATTTAATGATTTCATTCATGATAAGGTGGATAACTATCAACAACTGCTCCATACACTGGCCCATGAACAGCTCTCAATACCGCTAAATTCCATCAGTGTTGCTAGTCTACAGGATGCAAATTCAAAATGAATGTTGTTGCCCTGTTTGGCACAGCTTTAGCTCCGAAATTCACCTGAGATCTTGACTTTGTATGCTAAAATCATGAATCCTGGGGCTGTTACTTTTGTCTAGAATAGAAAGAAAACAGTTCAACCATACAACTCAGGTGTACCCTATCTCCAGCTCCACAAAGTTTCTAGGGTTAGAAATACCTAGCTCCAGGAAATCCACATATTTATTGAAGGTGGAGCTCTGCACAACAAGCATATATTACCATTCTCATGCAATTTCCATACTCTACGTCAGCTTTATTTTGTAGTGATCATTACAAGATTCTGTTATCTCATTATCTTCAATCCCATGCAGGTTTCAGGTTATTGTGGCCTTTTACTTGGAAGTCCTATCATTTTGTATGAGATCATTGCATTTGTTATCCCAGGTTTAACAAGGGACGAGCGGAAATTTCTCGGGCCTATTGTGTTGGGTTCTTCTGTTCTATTCTACCTAGGCATTTTCTTCTCCTACACGGTTCTCAGCCCTGCTGCGTTGAACTTCTTTGTGAATTATGCAGATGGGGCAGTGGAATCGTTGTGGTCAATAGACCAGTACTTTGAATTCATACTTGTGCTGATGTTTAGCACAGGTTTGTCGTTTCAGGTAAACAAGTCTCCCTGCATATGTTGTACTAATGTGTTTTTTGAACGCTTGTTGTAGTAATGTGTTTTCTTTTTGTTTATGACATAACTGGATCATTAACTCATACTTCTCCGGAAACCAACTTTATTGTTTAGCGTTAAGATTTTAAGATCATCTGCATTTATTTTGATACAATAAGGTTTCTTGTACCACATTTAGGTTGGAATATGTTTTCAAGTGAAGAAAGAGTTGACTATTTGTATTGGTGAATTTCTCATTGAAAAATAGGCTGTTGAGATTTTTGCCACACATTGCCAAAACTTTCACACCAAAGTGTGTCTGTAGCACCCAAATTGGTCAGTACAACTAATGTGCGCTTTAATAAGAGTATGTGTGTACGACATGTTTATTGGAGTATTAGGGAAAGTGAAAATGTGGTACCACACAATTATGGCTGCAAGCCGAACAGTTAGCTCAAAAGCTAACATCACAAACTTGAGCATGAAAGCTTTCAAAATTGGTTGTGAACTGGTTAAGTTTTGCAGTTTCATTCCATTGTTCTATTTTTCTTTTAGCCTCATTATGGTAATCTCCACCCATAGCACTAAATATGCAGTTAAGTTGGTCAAACCCGAAGGATCCTATCATGCATGACTCACACTGAAGCTAGTTTGTCATGAGTATCAGAACTCAAAATTTGTGTGTTTTAGTATATATCATTTGTGTAATATCGATTGCTATTCCATTTTGTGTTATCCAATAACAAATGACATTTATGGATATGCATACTGCTTTTGATGCTAGTGGGCACCTATTTATTAGAAGGACCACAGTCATTTTTTATACGAATATAGAGATAAAGTGAACTGTGCTAACTGAAGAATCTCACAGAGAACCATATGTTGACTTCTATACATTTTTCATGATATTCTGTTCCAGGTCCCTGTTATCCAGCTTTTGCTGGGACAACTTGGATTGGTTTCTAGTGACCAAATGCTTTCAATCTGGAGATATGTTGTTGTTGGTGCTGTTGTTGCTGCTGCCGTGCTTACACCTTCGACGGATCCGTTGACACAAATGCTCTTGGCTGGTCCTTTGCTTGGTTTATACTTGGGTGGTGCATGGATGGTCAAGCTAATTGGGCGATAACTGATTCATGCAAGGTGATGGTGCTCCAGAAAGCAAGAGTCCCCCTGTAACTAGTCTTGTAAAAATGAATTCACTCTGTTTGCTCATCAAATGATATTGTTACCGTTTCACTTCCTAAAGTTCGTGAACAGTAGAAAATAGAGCAAACAGTTAATCAGTTTCATCTACCGGTGTTGAAGTAACAAATGAATGCATTCAGTGGCGCACTGGCGCCCTATCGCAAAAGGCAGAAGGCCTCTTAACTCTAAGGCGCTCCCATGAGACCAGCATAACATAACCACTCACCGTCTTTTTTTTTTTTTTTTTGCCTCTTTTCCGAAAGATTCTCACAATTATAGTTTGGTTTTGGAATCTTGACCCAGGTTTGGCGTCATTGTAGTATTTGCCTGGGACAGTAAAGCCTGTGGAATGTCACTGTGACAGGCCGGTATGTAAAAGGGCTCATGAAATTAGAATGACTAAAAAAAATATGTTATGCCTTTAAATATATAAGCGCATCTGGTGTAGTGGTATCATAGTACCCTCCCACGGTACTGACCGGGGTTCGATTCCCCGGATGCGCAAATTTTTTGCATTTATATTCTGCGGCTTTGCATCTGGGCGTAATTGGTTTGCTCCACAGATTGCTTATTTTTAAATATTATATTTATTGCTTTTTTGGTAACGTATACACATTCTACTGCTTTGCATCTATTACGATTTTGGTAATGTGCACGTTCTGCAACTTTATATCTAGGCGTAATTGGTTTGCTCCACAAATTCTGTATTTTTTTATATTTTATTATGATTTTTTTGAAACATATTTTATTATGATTTTGGTAGTGTGCACTCTCGAGCACATACCGTCTTGGTGAAATTAGGTGGTTGGGTCCCTCGGTGGAACTTGCTTGTATGGGTTTAACTCTCCGACTTGATAGGTGTTTGTATTTTTCTAGATTTATTTTAAGATTTAATAGTGCTATGTTTCCAATGATAGGCGACGTGTCCGTCGACAGCGAGACATTTATGGTGACTTCGTCAATTTCAAGATTTACCGAACTAACTCGGTTCTTCAGAGGTGTTCGTAGGGATAGGGTATACGTACACGCGTTTATAGTGGTGAGTGCTCGTATATATGAGCGTGTGCATCTGTAACTGGGTCTAAAAAAAAGAGCACATACCGTTTTGACCTGACCTAGAGCGACCATCATTTGCCTTTAAAAAAAGCGGACATCATTTTCCTGCCCCACGCCCCCGCCTTCTAGGCGTGACTGGAGGAGGTGGCTTGGTGGGTTGGGCCGTGAGCCTATGAAGCGCATGAAAAGAGTAGTCGTGGCCTTGTAGAGACTTAGTGTAGATTGCATAAATGGGTAGTTTGGTAACGAGAAATATATTATCTAAACTCCACAAAGTAAATTTGGGTTTCTACGGTTACTATACAGAATTGTGATCAGTTACTTCATGTTTGGGTACTTTGAGTATGGATTCGAGTAGTTTGAGTTAGAGGATTAGTTATCGGGTAATTTTCCACCCCTAACCTGACTAACCAGCTATCGCATCCGTTGACCGTCTATCATCCCTCGGGTAGGGTTAGCTAGTGTCGCCACCATCATCTTCTTGATGAGGTGAGGGCGAGCATTGTCCAAACATGTTCATTCACTAAAGTCTTATTTTGATTTGATGTAATCATAGTAATCATAGTCTATGTTTTCTTTTTTACTATAAAACAAAAAAGTTATAAACCTAATTTAGAAGTGGTTTTGAGTTAGTTTTATCATTTTTTAGGAAAAATCTAGTAAACATGCGATAAGGTTTTGAAACCACAAAAGAGTGTTTAACATTTTAAAAAATCCAAAAAATGATTCTAGAGATATAATAGAACATGATAAATCTAAAATAAATATTTAGGTCTTATGCATATTTCTCTAGGCGCTTCTAAAATTAGATTTATCTCTAGAGAAATAGAAAAGTGTCTAAAAAAATAAAGAAAAACATATTAACCAACATTTAAACATGTTTTAAAATGTTTTGATACATTGGTTAGATTTTTTGATTTTTATTAGCTTTCTATAGATATATTTCTCATTTTTCGTATAGGTATATTTGATCTCTATAGGCTTATAGATATATTTTCACAAGATCTAAATAATTTGTTTGGCTTTCTCATGTCCCAAATTATCTTCTGGATTTCCATCAAAAATTTAGAAGCTTACTAAATGTATTGTATATAGGCTTATAGATATAGTCTATCTTGTTTTATTTTCGAGTTTATAAGAAGGAAACCTAGACTGTCACAATAATTAGCGAGGCAAAATGATCTTTCGGTCGGTCTCCTTCGCGGCGATGGGAAGGCCAGGCCTTTTGGCCCAGCACGGTGGTCTACCGGTTGGTAGGCTCGCCGAGCAAGGTCGAGACTCGAGAGCCCAGTAGCCCACTCAGAGCCTTTGAGACTGAGAGGCGGCCCAACAGCCAGCACCATGAGTGCTACAGCCTACTACAGGCGGAGCGTGAGCTGAGCAGTGACATCATCCTACCTATCGTCAGTGCCACTGGCCAACGTCCCTCTCCAGTGGCCCCAGCACAGCAGGGCCAGCAGCGTCACACTCGTGCCGTCGTGCCAATCCCGGAGCATTGCCGCATTCGGATTTTCTGATCCACTGCAGGCTGCAGCCAGCCATTTGTGCTCGATTCGAATCCAACCCAAACAGACAACGGACGCAGCACGGCGAAACGGTTGCAGGGAAAACGATGTAGGTAGGCCTTGTTTAGTTCCAAAAAATTTTTGCAAAATCGATACGGTAGCATTTTCGTTTGTATTTGATAAATATTGTCCAATCATAGACTAATTAGACTCAAAAGATTCGTCTCGTCAATTTCGACCAAACTATGTAATTAGTTTTTATTTTCGTCTATATTTAATACTCCATGCATGCGTCTAAAGATTC
>Ga0182004_10004616_pt1 | contig 11136 bp, 6 predicted proteins | sample Sormic07211540_1_FD_120479 | JGI IMG/M metagenome (GOLD analysis project Ga0182004, IMG submission 120479) | Endophyte microbial communities from Sorghum bicolor roots, Mead, Nebraska, USA - 072115-40_1 MetaG | ecosystem: Host-associated > Plants > Roots > Unclassified | place: USA: Nebraska...
AACACTCCAAATGCAGAAGCAACCTGATATAACTCCTTCCAGTTTCTATATATTCTTGGGACCCCAGACACTAAAAGCCACTCTTCAACCAAGTCAAGACTTCCATCATCACCTTCCTTCCACTTGCTTGATGTCCATTCCACCTCCTTATTATTTAGTATTTTTTTAATCTTAGTGTTCTTTAAACAACTTGTTACATCACCCTCCGAGCTGAAGGAAGCCAGGAAAGTCATATTGCATTCTCTCCTTAACTCCCAATCACCAGAAAGCTTCCAAAACATATTGAGTTCATCTTTCAATATACCCTTGTCCAAGTTAATGACATTTGATTTTATGAGAATACAGTGGTGGTAAAATTTCTTCTTTTCATCCATCTCATCTGAAAGCTGAATCACAATAAATGGGAATTTTGTAGCATAACCAAATTGATGTGCTGTAGAAACAAGTTTGAACTTTATCTTGCACTGATCCAAGTTGTGTGATCTCTCATTGCAAGCAAAGCACCCCTTTTTACCAGATAAAGTAACAGATAGTTTTTCTGGCATACCCTTTTCAATGCCCCTACTTTCCACAGCTTGTGATGAAATACGTCCTTTAGTCCTTTCTGAAATCAGATTCATGCCCTCAGGCTGTCCTCCCATGTTATGTATGCTACTTCTTGTATCAAAGACCAAGTAAGCTGATGTCCAAAGAAAAAAAAAGTGAACTCAGTGTAAACCTCAAATATGAAAAGCAAGGGTAACTTTGTATTCAGATAAAACAAAATGAGATCTTCTTTTATGGCACACATTCACCATCGATATCAATAGCTATGCAGGAATGTATATCGGCACTATCTTATATTTTTAACTATGAGAAAGTTGCATTGCTTGATAACAGATTGCGTGCGTTTCATATTTCTCAAAACATGGCAAACAAAAATAAACATAGCTCTTATATGCACTTCAACCAAAAGAAAATTATACACAAATTGCAAGTTTGGACAAATGGCATCTCCAAGATGTCATACATTATACTTTTGTTTAGATGGGTTGGATATGCTCTAGACGGGATGGGTGGACATGGAATGGATTGGCTGCGTTAATTAAATACAACCCCAAACAGGAAAGGGTCAATAAAGGCCAGAAAATAAAATTCGAACATATTACACCCCACATTACAGTATTGATTAAAGCTTAATTCAATTAGTATGAAAGCTGGTTAAGAACTCGAGGATAGAAACCATGCAATATCGGCCATGAGCTAGAGTTATGAGATAACCAGCAGCGACTTACACTATGTAAACATAGCTATAGAATCTCAAAGCTAATTAAATATTGAAGAGAGAACATCCAAAGAATGTATAGATATGCCAAGCAAAGGAATCCATTGCTTCCTCATTAGAAAAAGCATACAGTGTCAACTTAAAACTCGTAGATAGAAACCATACAGTGTCAACGACTAACTGTCACTACCGGATTCGAGAGCTTTGCCGTGTGCCCCAGGCACACGACAAAGTGCTAAAACACACGGCAAACACTTTGCCAAGGGTTGCGCACAACAAAGAACGCACGGCACACTAGCAGACGGTGAAGACCTTCTCTGTCGTGTGCCACCGTCGGGCACACGGCAAAAACTTATGCCGTGTGTTTTTGTGGCACTCGGCACACAAAAGTGAACTAATGCCAAGGGCATAGTGACGATAAGCTTTGGCGTGTGCCAGATCATCGGGCGCACGACAAAGTAATTATTTAAAAAAAGAAAAAGGAGCTTCGCTGTGTGATGACCAGGCTCACAGTATATGTCGTCTGTGTTTTTTTTTGCCGAGGGCTTTGGCTCGGCTCACGGCAAATTCGTCCTCTTTGCCGTGCGCTAAAGATTTAGCCCACGGCGAAGAGCCGTTATGCCAAGAGTTTTGTTTTTGCCGTGTGCCGGGCTTGTAGCGCTCGGCAAAGTAGATCTTTGCCGAGTGCCCGATGGGAAGTACACGGCAAAGGTCCCAGCACACGACATAGCTAGGGATTCCGGTAGTGTATCAGTGACACCTATCAATTAAACAAAGCTATAGAATCCTGAAACCATTAACACCCAAGAGGCAACATCTGACAACGGCACTACTGCAAACTGCGGCTTTGCTGAGCGCCTGAGACGCTCGGCAAAGCCTTTGCCGAGCGCCTGAGATGCTCAGCAAAGGCTTTGCCGAGTACCAAGGTGGCGCTCGGTAAAAGAAAGTGACGGTCACGACACTTAGCCGCTATGACACCTTCTTTGCCGGCGCCTCCAGTCTGACACTCGGCAAAGAGCAAAACAATTTTTTTTGAAAATTTCTTTGCCGAGCGCCTCCAACCTGGCGCTCAGCAAAGAGCAAAACAATTTTTTTCTTAAAAAATTCTTTGCCGAGCGCCTCCAACAAGACACTCGGCAAAGGAAAATTCATTTTTTTTAAAAAAACTTTGTCAAGTGCCTGTAGCCAAGCGTGAGGCACTCGACAAAGCTAGTTAAGCTGCCGCGGCTACAGTGCCAGACATGGCAGCTTTGTCTAGCAATGCGCTCGGCAAAGACCCAGGCGCGCGCTAGGCAAAGGCGCTGTCTGCCGTGCGGGGTACAGATACAATAAGCAAGGCTCAATCATTTCCCTATTAAAAATCCGACATATTCAATACCGACAACCCAAGTGCTAAACGAATAAATGACTAACGAACTTCGCCCGCGGAGATCACCCTCACATCAACCCTTATATATACTAGGATTAATCTTCACCATCCCAATCCAATGGTCATGCTAAAATCCAACATGAGGGCTACCCCGGCCCATGTTTCCTGTTGAACCGCCATGAATTCTTCTCTAAATTTTGTAGCCATAGATGAAGAGGAAGGAGGAGAAAGAAATACAAACAGGAGATGAAGGAACAAGAGAAGATGAGCCCCCTCCCACATTTCCCTGGCTCTGCCCCTGCATATCATCTCCTGCGATGCATGGGATGCACTCTGGGGAACTGGTGGTATGGTCTAGAGAGCATGCTAGGGTATAACAGCTATAAAAAGCCATCCACCATCTCCGAAACAAAGGTAGTACGAGAACAGGGACAGGATCAGATCCATGATCCTCATACACACGGATACACACATGCTTCAGATCACGACCAGCGTGGCTGCCCGGAGTGTGAGACCCCAAGAATTCACGTATGGCTATAGCTAGCTGGGCTCAACCGGATCGGTGGCCAGTCGATCGATCTCGATCGGGTGATGAATCATGTCGAACGATCGAGAAACGAAAATTCCTAGGGCGGCAAACAAATCCACGGACGACCGACTTGCCGTTGCCGGAGGGGTAGCTAGCGCATGCAAAAGGCCAGGCGTCGTTTACGAGATCGCGAGCAATCTAGGTGGGCTAGGGCTCTTTTGCTTACCAGCAAAGCGTGCGTCCAAGATCGGCTTCCTCTCCAGTCTCCAGTCTCCACTCGACACGAGATGCTGGAGCAAGGAAATAGTTAGCTGCTAGTGCGAGGGACGACGCAGAATTTGACGCCGCGCGGTTGGACTGGACGAGGAGGCGTGTTTCCACCACGGCGCTGGCGAGGAGAGGGACCGCCGGCGGCGGAGGTCTAGCTGCAGTCGCTGACGGCCGAAATGAGTTGGTCGCTGTCGACTGCCTGAAACGACGGTTTTGACCTGCCAAACATATTTAATTCGGGCCCGGGGGGCATTTTGGCCATTTCCTATGAGAAAAAGACAGCTAGGGCTGCGTGAGTGAAGAAGGCACAACGGCCAGAAAATGGTGTGCTTTGCCACCAACCGCAAGTCATAACTCATAAGCGCGGTATTTCTGAAATAGGCAAATGTTTAGAGTGGGAGCGGCATTTTCAAATTTCTAGGGAAAAGCAAAAAGGGCAGAACATAACACGCATTTTACGTACGAGGCCAAGGAGAAGGCAAATATGTGTTACCTCTGTGCACAACGCAAATCTCCGGTGATGGGTCCTCCTCCCTCTCCCTCCTCTTTTCCAACCCCCACTCCGACAACGGGAGCGCGTGGAGGTTTGGCAGCCACGGACGACGACGTCGAGGCTGGACCGCAGCGTTGGTAGGGTATGGCCTGGCGAGCCCATGGACGGTGTTCGGCCAGTCAGGCCCAATGATGACGAGGCGGGTCGGCGCTACCAAATCTGCGCACAGGTGGCTCAATGCTTAGTGGGGAGGGGTCGGGTCGGTGCTCGGTGGGGAGCTCGGCAATAGAGCTCGATGGGGATGGGGTGACCAACGCTCGGGGCCTCTGTTTTTGACTTCGCTATTGGAGTTTGCCAGTTTTGGGTGCTTTGTTTCTACACTGTGCGTGACCCAAACAGTGAAATATAGGTCTCATGTTTAGGTCAGCTCTATTGGAGATAGTCTAAGCGTGATGAAGACCTAAATTAGTTTGGTTGTGTGACATAAAGAGCGTGGGAACCTCTCCAGCGCTACTACTGCAACAGAGTCTCTACTTTTCTATTTGAGTAATCACCTATTTTGATACTCATTTTATCCCAAATTATAAGACGTTTGTCTTTTTTAACTAAAAATTTGACCACTCATCTTATTCAAAACATTTGTGCAAACATAGTCAAATTCAAGTCATTCTTGAAGAACTTTTATTAATACACTAAGCCATGACAAAAGAAGTGTTATTTTGTACAAATTTTTAAATAAGACGAGTGGTCAAACATAGTGTTAAAAAAGTCAAACGTCTTATAATTTGGGAAGGATTAAGTACTGTATTTTTTGTGTTGTTTCCTCTAGCAGTACTACATAAAACAATCCTTACTGTTGTATTTGAGTAGCCCGCATGTTTGCCGTGGCCAACAAACGTGGCACATGGACACGGCACAAACTCTCTTTACCGTGTGTCCAGTGCCAAACCGTTGGCAAAAATGAGACACGGCAAACTGAGTATTTTGTTGAGAGCTGCCCTCGGTGAAGAGAAGGCACTCGGCTTAACATTAGATGTCGTTAACTGCAGCCAGCGCCGTCAACTTTTGTTGTGTGTCAGCACAAAGCACTCGATAAAACAATCATTTTCCCATGTGCTACACGACGACACACGACAAAGGTGGATTTGTCGTGTGCCCTTCTCCTGGCACACGGCAATCCAATCTTTTTTTTTCATTTCCTTATCTTCAAATTTTTTGTACTATACACACACAACATGTGTTAACCCACCTTGAAATTTGATGTGGGTAAGAATTCCTTGCCCGTGTTGCTTACTACAGTGCATTCTTTGGACCTTCTTTAAATATTGACTGCATACATCGCTTGTACATGTAGGATTTCTATAGGATTGAGCAGGCATATGAGCAACGGGCGAATGACGTGGCTGGGAATGCATGTGTGAAGCTGGTGAAGGACATGCATTACGAGTCACGCGTCCAGGCCATCCTAACGTTCAATGCGGAGTACAAGCACAAGAAGGCCACCAAGGAGGAAGCAAGAAATGAAAAACTGACCAAGGAGGAATACATGATGGTAAATATATAACACTAATACTCATTGCTTCTGAGTTTAAGGTTCATTTGGTCTTCTTAAATGTCATGTACTTGATGATCTGTAGGTTCCTCCATGGTGGTGCACCAACAATCCCCAGTGCTAGGAAGTGATTGTGAACAAGTGGTGCGCCGAGGGTTGGGAGGAGACCCACAACGCTTGCTGTGAGCGATGCCTGTAGATGCCAGGTGAAGCACATCATCAAGGGAACCTTACCCTCGAGGAGTACAGAAAGAGATGGGTACATGCAAGAATTCATTGAATTATTTTGTTGCTTGCCATCGTGCCATTGTCGGCCATCGTGTCGTTGTTTTGTTGTAGGTTTTGGAACCTCCCAGTGCATGGGAGGTGCTGCCGAAGTTTTCATTTGACACTATTATTTTGTTACTTTTTTGTAGTCGGCGGCACACAAGGGCCAACCTTGCTCCCAGTTGAAGGCATGGGCCTTGGCCCACAAGGGGAAGGTGACATCAGACGTCGACTGGAACCCGGAGGACCCGCCCCAAGCCTACAACAACGCCACTATCTACAGTCGCATCAGTTTGTACACTTCGATGGCAAGGGAGGTATGTGGTCCAGAATTCGACCCGTACACCGAGAAGATTGATGGAGAAGGTCATGAGGGCGGGAGGAGGCAAGAAGCATGGGTGGTACTGGATTGCCGATAGCGCATCAACTCGTCCAATACTCCTACTCTCAACCAGATTAGAGCACAAAGCAAGGGCCAAGGCGTGGAGATACACCCAAGGCCGACCGTTCACCAGCTTTAGATGGATGCAATGCATGTTCTCGTTGTTTCATTCGTCGCTTATTGATTTAAACATAACATAACTTTCTATTGTAACACAAGTGTTCAATTTGTAGGCAAGGATGGACGAAAAGGATAGGCGCCTACAGGAGTTAGAGGCGAGGGTGGCTGCTGATGCAATGAGGTTTAATCAGATGGCTTTGTACTTGCAAAGTCTTGGCACTCAGATGGGTCAACCTCCGTCACCTGACCTCCTATTTGTTCCACCGCCTCCACCTAGAAGTACTCCAGTGAGTTTGACTTCACTTACCATGTTTATTACTTTGCAATCTCTAGCTTCAACTTCAACTCTTTAATATCTAGCTTCACCTACCACATGTTTTACTTCTCCTTTATGTAGATTTAGTTGGCGGTTTCAAATGATGTGGTGAATGAGCAAAGTCCTCAATCCCGTGGGTGGGGCATCCATACGAATGAGCAAACACCTCCATCCGATTGGGGCAATAGGAATGGTTCCTTTGGTTGGTGAACTTGCATGATAATTGTGGTGATGAACTTGTGGTTTGGTTATGAACTTCATGATAAACTTGATGTGGTTGTATGGTACTTGTGTTGAAGTTGTGGTTTGTGTGACATTTATGTGATGTTTGAGAGATATGTGGTGATATATGTGTGCTATGGTGTGATATAATGTTGTGATATGTGAATGTACATTTTTTTACTGTTTGGGAAGGGAAAAACAAAAAAATCTGCCTCTACACACTTTGTCGAGTGTCAATGCAATAACACTCGGCAAAGAGCGCAGGGATTATTAGGGACCTAGGGGGAACCGTTTTGCTGAGAGCGGGAACCAAAACACAAGGCAAAGGTTCCGTTGTTGCCGAGAGCAGGAGCCAAAACACATGACAAAGTTTCAAAGCTTCCATATTTGCCGTGTGCCACCCACGGCAAACTGTCATGACGGCCGTTAGGCCATCGTTCGTTACTCTATTTTTTGTCGAGGGTAGAATTTGGTACATGGCAAAAGTTTGCCGTGTGGATGTACCGCAGCACACAACAAAGAACGTGTTTGCCGTCAATTGCTTTGTCGTGTGGTGAATGCCGAGTGTCACTCACGGCAACAATTTTGCTGTGTGTGTATATGTTCCTTTGCCGAGTGTAGATGGCACACAACAAAGTACTGGAAGTAGTGCCGCGTAGTTGGACTGGACGAGGAGGAGGCGCTTCCACGGCGCCGGCGAGAAGAGGGACCGCCGGCGGTGGAGGTCTAAGCTGCAGTCACCGTCGTCTCGATCGAGGACGATGGCTGAAATGAGTTGGTCGTTATCGACTGCCTGGACAACGGCTTTCACCTGCCAAACATATTTAATTCGGGCCCCGGGGGCATTTTGGCCACTTCCTATGAGAAAAAAGACAGCTAGGCTGCGTGTGTGAAGAAGGCACAACGGCCAAAAAATGGTGAGCTTTGCCACCAACCGCAAGTCATAACTCATAACCGCGGGGTTTCTGAAATAGCAAATGTTTGGAGCGGGAGTGGCATTCTCAAACTTCTAGGGAAAAGCAAAAAAAGGCAGAAAAATTCCGACCGCAGTGTAAGACTATCTTCAACAAAGTAGGCAAAGCGCTACTGAAGGGAGGAGAGTGAATAGTCCTTTCTAAAATTTATTGTGCCGGTTAACCGAAACAAATGCGGAATTAAAACTATCCGTCTAGTCAAGACTACACCCCTCTATCTAAGTTTTCTAGCACCTTGTAAAAGATTCTAGACAAGAAAACAAGATGTTTCCTTAGCAAGAGCTCACCTAACCAATTATACGAGCAAGGTCACACAAACCTATGACACTAGTACTTTGCAAATCAGAGAGCTCCTACACAACTAGTAAGTAAAAGCACAAAGCTCCTAAGCTCACTAGCAATGCTCAATAACAAGACAACTAATGCCAAATTAGAGAGTGCAACTTACTTAGCTACACAAACTATGCAATGTGACTAACAAGGTTACACAAACCAAAGTAGCCACACAAGGGTTTATGTGAGATACACAGGAGATTGTCCACAAATGAATATGTGATGATGGAGGAGCTCATTGCATATGAGACATGACATGGAGTCATGTGACCAAGGTGGAGAAGATCAAGATAAGACTTGGCTCGATGGACCGGTTGTAAGAGTGAAGGGCAAGTCGGAGGCTTTGAAACGAGGGACCGCGTGTGACGGTGAAGCTTGAGCAAGACATGGCGCCGATGGACCGAGGTAACGGTAAAGAGCAAGTGAGGTCAAGTTCGATGAACCAATACGGTCACGTGATATTATGAAGTGGATCATATCATTTGGTGATTGGCTGGTGCATGTGTTGCATCAACATTGGAGGAGATGGAATGGAAAGCGCAAGGCAAAGGTATAACCTAGGGCATTTTCATTTCATCAGTCATAGGTGTGTAGAGAAGTTTATGATCGGATTTAGGTTAGATGGCCGTACTATCAAGAGGGGCAAACTTGTTCGCATATCGGTCATCTAGTGCCACTTGAGTGATCTAACTTTACATACGTGTTAGGATCGAGTGGCGTGGCAAGTTGAAAGGCTAACTCATTTGGGAAAATGTTTGTGAAAATGCTAACACACTTGCACATGGAGGTGTAAACTTGGTGGTGTTGGCACATTTACAAAGGAGGTGGAGTTCCTAGGGTAGAGAGGGGTTTGGGTTCCTCGGCGCTTTTGAGAAAATTAAGTACATATTTTCTATTGCGCCTGTGGGAAATTTGGAGAAGTGCAGGAGTGAACACTCACCGGACGCTGACCGCGGAGGCACCGGATGCTGAGCCTGTGCGTCTGGTGTGCTGTCAGTGCCTGGCTCTGTTAGGGTTAGGCACCAGACGCAGGTTAAACCCTGCTTGTGCGTCCGGTGCTGCCTGACTTCTGCGGGTGCCTCTGACTAAGAGCACCGGCTCAGGGCGCGTCCGGTAGTGAGAGTCCGGTGACCTTACAAGTTTGCAGAGCTCTCCGCGCACGGGTTCGGTGTACACCGGATGCATCCGGTGTGAACCAGTAGAGCGTCCGGTGGTGTTGTGTCAGGCGCGAGCGCGTGCTAGCCGTTGGCGGCAACGGTCGAGTTCAAACGGCTAGTGACACGTGGCTGTTGTCTGGAGCACCGGACGCACTGTTCCAGTGTCCGGTGGCTCTTTACAATGAGTCTGGTGCTCACGACTTTTACCCAGTAAAGAGGCAATGGCTAGTTTAGACCTTGCATAAAGCGGTCGTTACTTGGAAGTATTACTTGGTGGCTTTTCATAGTAAGTGTACAAAGTGGATTTTGAACATTTAAATTCTTGCAGCCTGCATCGATTTCTTCTGAAGATGCTCATGATGACGTTACCTCAAAAAAAAGTAAATTACTTGGAAACGTGCAATTTATGGCAGGATGATCGGGGATAACAGATTAGAACTGTATCTACGAAAGTGATCTATTTTAGTATGTTCCAAGTTTCAAACTTTGCATTGGTCACTCTTAACAGGCATTGAGAACTGCATATCCATTAGACCATCACAAGGTTCAACTAAATAACCAGTGCACATGACGCTTGCACATTCCATCGGAAGGTGGCCAAACACTGGCCCAAATTCAATGTTTGCCGCGCTGTTTTCTAGTTTTGTCTAAAACTAAAAAAAAACTACTTCGCATCCAAATAGAATCTTAGCCTAGATCCTTTCAGAGTTGGACTTAGATCAAATTCAATGGGCGCACATGTATAATTAACCTTGTAAGGTTTTGTTTTCTTTATTAAACATGTACGCCTACCAGGTTTTGTTTTTAAGAAGAACAATGTTGAGACGATTTTCTTTCAAATCACATAGTGCAGACAATCATTCATACACTATGCTGTATACTAACCCCTAAGAACTCACGTATGCAGACCCTACTACTATAAATTTCTGTGAAGATGGAATACTTACGAAAATAGTTGTCTGAGGTGCAACCGGCTGCCACTTTAGCGTAGGTTGTGATCTCATGCGTTTATGTTTCACTAGGAAGGGGTGAAAAAGGTTTAGAAATAATTGAATATAAGAGTTTTATCCCAAAAAAAAAATTGCCTGGCGCACGTGTCATGCGCCCACAAGCAGATCTGGTGGCCTATGGACTTTACACAGGCAATCAATAATCAATTCTTTGTAGAGATCGCTGTGTGTGCATACCGCACACGGTGCCACCATCACATGAGCTTCCTCATGCTCTGGCTGTGCCGTCATTGAGGCACGCTTACCATTGGCTCGTCCAGCAGTTGACTGCATTTACTTTGTTTAAAGTCTCCAGTACGGGACTAAAAGCATTGAGATGATGTATCTTTTGTTTTTGCCAGGTTATTTTCCCAGTAATTTTGCTCGTTATTAGGAGGTCCGAATCATGGTCTGATGACCGGTTGGAGCCCACCATTAACAGTCATATGCACCCAGCAGCACGGGCCCATGTTTTATTTTGTTTCGGCCCAACAATAATGAGTCCTTCATGTCGCACGACACTGGCACTAGGCAAAATATACAGCACTCATCACTGATCGCTAATGCATGAAGGTCCTGGAGAGCACTCATGATAAACAAATGATGCAGGAATTGTTTTGAATGACTTGAATCAGCACGGTTTGCATGCTTACAACTTGTTACAAAGATACAGATCAATACCGGTGACTATTATATATAAATATCCAATTACTTAGGTGTCAATCAAAATGTTACAAGAGATAAGTACAGATGCATAGGCTCATAAACAAGAATTCAACTTGTGTGTTACTGCTATAGACATTTATATATATGGGATAAGAATCTTTGAAATATTGGATGAAACCAAAATACTTTTGCAATACCGTACGGAGCCATTCCCAGACTCGCCTGCGACGATT
>Ga0182004_10004617_pt1 | contig 11136 bp, 10 predicted proteins | sample Sormic07211540_1_FD_120479 | JGI IMG/M metagenome (GOLD analysis project Ga0182004, IMG submission 120479) | Endophyte microbial communities from Sorghum bicolor roots, Mead, Nebraska, USA - 072115-40_1 MetaG | ecosystem: Host-associated > Plants > Roots > Unclassified | place: USA: Nebraska...
AGGATAGCAATCCTGCCAGCACGGAATAGCCATTCCGCCAAAGCACGAGGTAGCAACCTCAACCAAGTTCCGCCTCCAAGTTCCATGTGATTCCAATTTGCTCATCATGTGAGAGTCTGGGCCACTCGTGACCGTGAGCACGACTGATATATCAGTTTTACACTCTGCAGAGGTGTGCACTTTCACTCCAAGTCGGGATTCCGACTTGCCCAGGGTCGCCACTCCCCAAAACACTACCAAGGTGACCAGGCAGGGTTTCACTACGAGACCTTTTACAGGGTCGAACTAATAGGATGCCACTCGTAAGATTTTGCCGGGGCGCGCGGCAGCCGTGCCCATAGCAATGGGACCCCGAACTAACCGACCTCTTAATATGAATACCCAAGCTACTTCCTTACGCCTACCCGAAAAGTAACACCCTACTAGCGGAGGTCCTGATAATTAGTCAAGCCAGAGCCATATGGCTTGGAGCTGCACTGTATGTCCTAGGGGGCTGCTCGATGACTAAGTCCTTAACGAGAGGAAAGACGGGTACGCCCAGCAACTGGGCCAACCAATAGTACCCACTCCCTCTTTTCTCAACAAACCATGATGCTCGCAAGCACCGCAACATCTCCATGACCAAAGTGACCATTATCCACCATTGGAGCATTAGTCATCATTGAAGAATTCATTAAACAAGATTATTACTTTTATTATTATATAGATTAGATGAGTACAACAGCTAAGCATAACTACTGTTCACTATTCTACCCATCTATAAAACCCAGGATTACAAGGTATATAGTAAAAGGCTAGTGATGTCCTTTGGGTTTGTAGTATTAAGACACATGCAATGGAAAGTAAATGTATTTAAAGTTCATAGGTACAATAGGATCAAAGGGTGCCTGCACTTGCCTTTATTCCTAGTGTATAACTGCTCAGAATTCTTTGGCTTCTATCTTCTAATATCTATCCTCTACTTTGACTGTCGGTCCTCAGCTCCTGGTCTTCACTGTTGACGAACCACGCTTCTTCTACTCAAAGCAAACCAGCAACACAAATAGACCAACAAACAATCACGACTAAGAACAAACAACAATCAAATGAAAAGCTTAGAAAAGAAGAGCGCAATAAACAACACGGCTTAACGCAAGAATGATTGAGAAGAGAGCTATCGTTAAATCGACACGACTTTCGAGGTTCGAAGTGTAACGGAGAAGACGACTATGCGCTGGTCGTATTTTATGAAAAGAGGTGATGGACTTTTTAGTGAAAGTTGAGTTGACCAAATTATAAAGTTATAAAGGTTAGGGTTAAATGTTAGTCATATTCTATTTATAAATAATTATATACCACTGAAGCCAATCAAGCATTATAGTCTTGAAATATAGAATATATGAAAGCAACTAATCGAGTAATTATATATCATATTTAAACTAATCAAGTTATAATTAATAAAGAAACATTAAGGTTGACATTAATAATGTTAATATTTATTTACAAAAACCAAAGTTATAAACAAATTGCTTTTGTTGATTAAAAGGGCATTTAGTTAGACATTAATTATTTTGTATTTATGGTGAAACCATGAAGCATTAAACATGGTGAACATTGATACGAACGCGTAGTTTACGTCGTTATGAAACTAACGCGACAAAAACGGGATCGATCTAGATCGGTGGCAAAACTGTGGCCAAAACTAGATCGGTGGCAAAACTGTGAATAAATAGAACTATTTTTTGCATTTTAAATAATTAAAACATAATTAAAAACGCAATTTGGATTAAATCTACTAATACCAGCAGCGCTAGGGGTTAATCTATTAAAAACAGGACCTATTTCTAATTATTTTTGAAAAGCAGTGGACCGACAAAGGCCGAGGGCGTTTTTGTAAAAGAGCCAGGGCGGCGCGGGTTGGCCAGCCCGGCTGGCCACGTCGGCACGGGACTGGCCCGGTCCACGGTGGACCGGGCGTGCAAGGGGTGCCTGGTCCACGGTGGACCGGGGTTGGTGCGCAGCGGCGGAGGGGGGCCTAGCCACGGCGGCGCCATCGCTGTGGTGGCCGTTCTCGCCGCGACGGCGAAGCTAGGCACGGGAGGCCGTGCCGAGGGCACGAACGCGTCGCGCGCGGCACGGCGGGTGCGGTGCGCAGGCTGGTCGCGCGGAAGAGAGGCTGAGGCGAGTGGTTTTCGTGGCGGGGTGGCTCGGCGGCGGCGGCGGTCCTCCGGCGAGGTCGCGCACGCGACAGAGAGATAGAGCGAGCGGGAAGGGCACGGGTGGACTCCTCACCTCAACGCGAAGCTCGGGGGACGGTCCTCGTTGCCAGAGACGCAGCGAAAACGGAGATCGATGGCGGCGAGTTGAGCTCAGGCGACGGCTATGGTGGCGCGTGCACGGGAACTAGGGCACGGGCTACGGTGGCTCCTCCTAGGTTTGGAGAGGGGTGCGGCGCACAGGGCTAAGCCCTTTTATGGACCGATGAACCTCGTCGGGCGCGCGCGAGCACGAGGATGGGGCGGCGGTTGTGTCCGGTTCCGATCCGATCGGAGGTAGGGGATGACTGGTGGGTCCCACTCACGGGGCCCACCCGTTAGCAGCAGCAGAGAGGGGAAGGCGGGGTGCAGGAGGCACGCGCGAGGTGGGCTGCGGCTTGGGCTGGATTGTGGGGCGAGCTGGGCTTGGCCTGCTGCCCTGCGGCGGTGCGGGGTGGGCCGTGTCCCACGCGAGCGATGCGGCGCGAGGGGGCTAGGTGTGCTGGGCCGTGGGGAGAGGGAGTCGGCCCAAAAAGGACAGAGAGCCTTTTTCATTTATATAAAAATTGATAAAAAGGACAGAAAGCCTTTACTACTTTTGGAAACAAAGCATATTTTCTTAATAACAACTTTATATTGTTTTTTAACTCAAATATGAATAAGTTTTCAAAAAGAACTTTTAGTGTTTTATTTTTCGAAAAATTGATAGGACCTAAACGTGGCTCGCTAGAAATTTTAAAATTCATTTTTCTCACATAAGCCAAACAAAGCTAGGGCACAAAGTGCACAACATCAAATAAAACACTCATCACTTAAATTTGTAAAAGTTTTAAAATTGCACATTTTTCTCTCTTTTTGAATTCAATAATTAAAAGAATCTTGGAATATTTTAGAAAAAAAATTAAACCCTTATTTAATTTAGTGTTTTCTAATAACAATCCAAAATTAAAAATTTTGGAGTGTTATACTCCACCACCTTTGAGGAGTAATATTATGCGTACGTTTAAGTTGGTTTGATTCGAGGGCAGTGGTGCTTCCTAGGGCACTATAAATAAGACCCTGACCCTCCCTAGAGATCAATTCTAAAACCCTAATTCATATTTACCAAAGAGAATTAGACAGAGAGGGGTCCCTTGAATGGATCTATCTCTATAGGGTTATAGCAACAAGAGAGATTGAGAGAGTATAGGGTGAAGATAGGAGTTGAGGAAGCCTAGCCTGTCAGTGTCTTCTTTGTATCTTCAGGATCAAATAGTATGGTGCTTGGGCTAGGAATACTCATAGATACTCCCAGTTTGGCTGGATTTGTGGTAGCATTGGGGGGAATTGACAATCCTCTCGTGTCTTTGTAATCCATGTCCTGTCAGGTAGTAAGGTAGGATATATGGTGCCAAGGTTAAGCACTCCCTGAGGTGTCTCTTTTCTCTAGGTACTCCCCTTAGAACAATATCTACACACTTACCATAGGTTAGAGGAACCCTGATGAAAAAGTTCTCTCTATATCTCTCATATCTCATTATCTTGTCTTGCAGCCCGTGGGTAGTAGGTAAGATAGGGTTAGTCTTTTGCACACTTTCTCCTTGTGGTAAAAAAATAAATACGATACTCTAGACTTATCTCTTGGGTGAAGTGCTCAATGATATCCATGCGCTTGTGGATTATTTCTCTTTGATTCTTTTGTGTGCCTAATTAATACCAATATGCATTTCTAGCGCCATTGCTGGGGAGAAAGACGGTCTGCTTAGATAACATAGTCTTGCTCTACCTGGTATCGTACTTTTATCTTTTTCCATTATCTCGCCTTTTCTTACATCTTACCTTTTCTTTAATTGATACCTTGAATTCCATTCCCATCATTCAGTTCCCTGCACCCATGGAGACCAGCCTAGTGCCACATGAGTCATCACAACCTATCCAAACATGTAGCTATAGGCGGAGTCCATGGTTGATTGCATTGGTCCAAAGCCTATCCTTTTTAGGAGAAGGAGAAAATCCTTACCTACACATTAGAGACTTTGAGCAAACATGTGACTGTCTTCACATTGAAGGCATATCTGATGAAACTCTCTGTTGGAAGCTTTTTCCTTTTTCATTAAAGGGAAAAGCTAGACAATGGTATAATAGACTGTAGGTTAGCAACAAGGAGACTGGGGATCTTTATGTTCCAACTTTTCCTAGATTTCTATCCCATCTCCCAAGTCATCGACCTTAGAGTCAAGGTTGTCACTATAAAGCAAAAATCTAAAGAATCATTGGCCTTAGCCTAGAATTGATTTACTACACTCTTAACATTCGGTCTGGACCTTAGTCTACCAGACCCTGTTCTTTTACAACATTTTTATAAAGGTCTGAGTAGAGAAAGTAGAACGTTGCTCGACACTACTTCAGGAGGATCTTTCTTGCATGTCTCTTCCGGCAAGATTAATCCTAGATCAAATCCTATCGACTAAATTAGATTACCTCCTAGAAGTATAGCCTCAACCCCAGTTAGCCGAAACCAACCCTTTGCCAAACACACCATCCACTTCAGCTAACACATGTCTAGAGCAAGAAAAAAAGAAATTCCATTTCTAGATTGTCCGCTAGACATAGAAACTGATCTCTTTTTTGAATTTGAAGATGTTTTAAATTATCACTCTGTGAAAAGGCCACAGAGAAACACTAGAGAGTCTTTTAATCCCCCTGAGAATATTCCCCCTAGAATAACCTTAGGAGAATTAGTATCTGTTATAAGTAATGAATGGTTAGAAGAGTCACAGCTCTCCATTGAATTAATCTATTTAGATTCATCTTCTATTCCGATTCATTCCATTATTAATACAGATCAAGTAAATGCTCTCTATAATCCAGTTGTGGGAATAAATATCATGTCTATGTCTCTTGCAGAACATTTAATACAAGGCATGACATTAATCCCAACAATAAAATTTATGAGAAGTCTCTCAGGGCATATTATCCTTAGTTTAGGAATCCTACACATCATACCCATTCAGCTAGAAGGAACCCAAGTACATTTAAGCTTTTATATCTTTGACACATGGGAGTTCAACTTGATGATAGGATAACATTTTAGACGACTTCTCTACGAAGGACAATCAAGGAAGCTAAACATTTGCTTAGGCAAGAAACTCTAATTCCCATTGTCCATTTCACACTCCTTAAACTCCGCGACCAAACCTTGTCCACAAGATGACCCATTAGAGGAATTTAGGGTTGCATCCTTAGATTTTTAGCCAAACCAATATTAGAAGATGAAGCTAGATTCTTCATAGAAGAAGAAGCTGACCCTTTTGAGGAAGAACCTTTAGATGAGTTTGTAGTACCACCTAAACCTCCTATTGAGCTTAAACCTCTACCATCTCTTCTTAAATATGCTTTTCTAGGTGACGATCTAGAGTCTCCTGTCATTATAAGTGATAAGCTCACTCACGAGTAGACTCTTCGTCTAATGGCTGTCCTAGAAAAAACATCAGCCAGCCTTTGGCTACTCACTCCAGGACCTCAAGGGAATAAGTCCTGTTCTTTGCACCCATCGCATTCCTACGATCCTAATATTCCACCATCTAGAACAATGCAATGAGAGAGGTTGTAAATAAGGAAGTTTTAAAACTATTGCATGCAGGCATCATTTATGTTGGGCCGCATAGTGAGTGGGTAAGCCCTGTTCATGTTGTACCTAAAAAGGGATGTATGACTCTTGTCCAAAATGAGAGGAACACATTAAACCCTCAATGAACCGTCACAGGATAGCAGATGTGCATAGACTATAGAGACCTTAATAAGGCAACTAAGAAAGATCACTTTCCATTACCTTTCATTGATGAGATGCTAGAGCGGTTAGCCATTCATTCCTTCTTTTGTTTCTTATATGGATATTCAGGGTATCACCAAATCCCTATCTATCCTGATGACCAAAGCAAAACCACCTTTACATGTCCCTATGGAACCTATGCCTATTGTAGAATGTCTTTTGAGTTATGTAATGCACTAGCTTCTTTTCACAGATGTATGATGTCTATATTCTTTGATATGATTGAAATGATTATGGAAGTTTTCATGGATGATTTTTCTGTTTATGAAAAAACCATAGATGATTGTCTAGAAAACTTAGATAAGGTTTTGCAAAGGTGTGAAGAAAAGCACATAGTCTTTAATTGGGAAAAATGTCATTTTATGGTCAGAGAAGGAATAGTGCTAGGACACTCATTGTTTGAAAGAGGCATTGAGGTAGATAAAGCTAAAATAGAAGTAACTAAACATTTACCTCTAGTTTCATTGGCCATGCTAGTTTTTATCATAGGTTTATAAAAGATTTTTCATTCATTGCTAGACCTCTTACTCGCTTATTGGTTAAGGATGTTCCTTTTGAATTTGATGATGCATGTTTATAAGCTTTTGAAATTTTAAAGAAAGCACTCATCTCAGCTCCAATCATTCAACCCCTTGATTGGTCTTTAACTTTTGAAATGATGTGTGATGCTAGTAATTATGTTGTAGGGGTAGTATTAGGACAAACTAAAGATAAAAAGCATCATGCAATAGCTTGTGCTTGCAAAACTTTGATAGGACCTCAACTTAATTATGCTACTACTGAAAAAGAGCTCCTAGCTATTGTTTCTGCTATTGATTAGTTTAGATCTTACTTAGTGGGAGCTAAAGTAATTATTTATTTTGATCATGCTGCCTTAAAATATTTACTCACTAAGAAAGATGCTAAACTCCGTTTGATAAGATGGATTTTTTTACTCAAAGAATTTGACTTAGAAATAAAGGATAAAAAGGGAGTAGAAAATTTTGTTGCCGATCATTTGTCTAGAGTGCAATTTGAGAATCCATAGGAACTACCCATTGACGACTCACTCCGGGACGACATGTGTTGGCAATTCTTAACACAATCACAAAAAGTATACACAAAGTCTAGTCCGTGGCAACGACGCTAGAAATGTTTAATGACACTCCTTAGTTATACTAAGAAAGGACAGAGGTTAACTATTATCCTTGAAGCGCCGGGTCAGTAGTTCTTAGCTAAACCTAAGGTGAGGCTAGAGTTGGTTAGTCCACTAATGCATAGCGGGGGTGTCAATCCCGACACTAGTAGGGCCAACAGGCGTGATTGCAATCTACGTAGGTGAATGGGATCTGCAAGCGCATAGAACTATCATGTGTAGCACTTTGACTATTGAGTAACTAGTTGTCGATTTATAATTTCTCAAAGGAAGGCTGGGGTGATGTGGTCGAGTTGGGCAAGAATGAATGATCGGAGCTAGGAATTGTAAATGAGTGGTTAAAGGATAACCAAACTAATCTACCCACTAACCTAGATAATTAAGAGTGGTAGTAGATTTAGGGGACCCTGTAAAAGAATAGCACTAGTTATTCAAGTCAAGAAAAGAGGTGTACACATCCTAAACTCACTCAAGAGAGTTGATTAGGTACGACGTTGTTGACACTTCTTAACTCAACAAATAAAAATAGACTCTTAAACCTATCGCAAGCAAAGACATCATAATTACTTAAGATCACATAAGCTAGTTTACCATCCCTAACATAATGTAGAAGTGCTGGTATTAAATCTGTATGCTTTCCTAGGAATAAATAAATAATTAAAGGATCCACAAGCGCACAGATAATACCGATGTAGCATTTTAACCAGGAGTATTCTAGGTATCATTATTTATATTTTAGCCAATAGGAAGGGACTTGCAATGGATAATGAGCAATGAGCACTGCATGTAATCATGGAGACCTTAACCATGTCTTTATCTATCTCTCATGCACAGAAAGTGTCACATAAGATAAATATATGAATATTAATAATAAGTGATAGAGGATAAATAAGAATTCATAGCCATAAGATAAACATGATAATCATCTCAATTAGATTACTCTAAGTCTATAGCACTAGCATGGTATTAATCTATAAGAATAAATCCTAAGTATTCTAACTATATTGTCAAAGCATACTTTGATTAGTGCAAGAACACCTAGCATCATCACTAGAAAAGGTTGTATATATGCATAGTGATATTAGCAAGAAAGATCATGAACATAGCAATCACTTCCCTATAATAATGGTGCTCTACAATCATTATAATCCGGAGAAGGAATACAAAGGACTCAATAGGTGTGTAACTCCCACGATCTACCTCAAGCTTTGGACTATAAATGGTAATCGTAGATAAATACGGTCTAGGCACCATGCCTACACAATATTTACCACTTACCCATTGATCTAATGAGTAAGCGCTATACGATCCTATACATAAACATAATTCTAATGTAGCTACGTTAAGCATATAATCAAGGTAAACTAATAACAATATAATTAAGAACATAAGCAAATAGAATAAAGTCAATTCTGATATAATAATTAGATCAAAGTCATATTCATAGTAGCAAGAACTAATATAAATATAACAAAGAGAATAAGAGTTTACGAAGAACTGAAGATAGATCCAAACTCCAAGATTGACTTGCATCCTTCTAGATCTATTACTATGTAGCTATGCCAAAGAACTATATAGAGATCTAATTGAGATGGTGGCTAAGAATCCTATAGAGACATATCCATTTGAGGGACCCCCTCTCTGTCTAATTCTTCTCTTGATCTTCTTAGAGAATAATTATGAACTCCTCCTCCAGGGGGTCAGGTCTTTATTTATAGCCCCCTAGGAAGCACCACAGCCCTTGGATCAAACTGACTAAAATGTGCGCTTAAGATTAATCCTCAAAGTCAGCGGAGGCAGGATCTGTGAGGTTCACCCTGATTGGTGGATCTCCTCGGGCAGCCGCTCCTGCCAGGTGGGGCGCCCGCCCCTGCCCTTTGGCATGTGGGCCCCAGCTTTCAGGTGGTGTCTTCCCGAGCCTTCTAGAGTATTTCTGAGTTGACGTTTTACGTATTTTCTCTATGTAAATCTGACATGTGGACATCCTTTTGTTCTTATTCCGATAACCCCTATAGAAACAGACAATCACCAAAACTTATAGAATTTTGTTAGTGATAACCCCTATAGCTAGATAGTATTCTGATTTCAATCCTTTCTCATGTTATGTTACGGTTAAAAAGAGTACTTATCTACCGTCAACAAACTCCCACAAGCATACCATTTGCTCATCCCTGAGCAAAGATAGACTCAGTGATGGATCAGGAGTTGCTATAATACTTTCACGCCTCACAAGTGAAAGGTCCTAATATGGCTAGATGAGGGTGAATAGCCTATTTTACAAATTCTACAAACTCACTAGAGCAAGAGGTTAGTAAATAACAAAGCAAAGCTTTTTGCTCTAGCTCTAAAGGGGTGTTTGCAAGCCACCTATCCAATAATTGTAGTTGATATGATCACTAGGCACATAAAGATCTATGTCACTACAAGCTACACTAGTGAACTTAAGCTAAACAAGACAAAGTAAGCAACTAAACTAATTACACTACTTTGTAGTAAGTCAGGGAGAGGATGAGATAATTATACAGACGTGTAGGGGATGAACCAATCACCAATATATAAACAATCAAGCACCAGGAGAATGGCAATCAAGTATAATTGAGACACCAATTTTTCTCCTGAGGTTCACGTGCTTGCCGGCACGCTACGTTCCTGTTGTGTCGACCAACACTTGGTGGTTCGCGCAGCTAAGAGGTGTAGCACAAACCTCGACCTCACAAGGACACTGCAAGAACCTACCCACAAGTCACTATACCACAACCAACAATTAGCATCGGACAATGGTCGCTAAAACCTAGCATTAACAACCTACAATTGCTCGCTATAATTTTCTAACAGAGTATCTGTCGCTATTTTTACTTGTAGCGACCGATAATCAGTTGGTGTATCTATTTCACAGTTTCTTCAAACAATCGGTCACTAAAAATGCATATTAAGGTTCAATGATCGGTCGCTGTAGCCTGATTTCACTTTGACTCACTCGGCCCAGCCCACCTGCTCGCAGAGAAATTTGCGTGGCCCACCCATCAGTGTGTCTCCCCAAAGACCCAAACCCTATCTCCACACCAACCTAGCAGCCATCTCTCACAGCTCAGGGACTCAGCATCGATCCAATGCCGCTCCTAGGCGATGGTGCAGCTTCGAGGCCACGGTAAGTATTCCGGGTGGCGGCTCGGCCTCGTGATGGTGGAGTGCACCCCGGGCGGCAGCGCGGGCTCGAGGTGACAACGCGCACCTCAGGTGGCGACGCGGCCCCGAGGTGATGGTGTGACCCCAAGGTGGCAGCGCAGCCCCAAGGTGCACTAGTAGAAACACGGTCATAGCTAGTGCCTACTTTTTATACCACAGGCGGTTTCAGTTACGACGCACCTGTGGTATAAATAGGGCGGTGTCAGAGATTTTCGGCCGCGTGTGGAAACGTTTATCACAGGCGGTTGACTTAAGCCAACCGCCAGTGTAAATGCTACATTTACGCTGGCGGTTGGCTTAACTCAACCGCCTGTGATAAACTGTTTCCATAGGCGGTTAGCTTAAGCCAACCGCCAATGTAAATGAAGCATTTACACTGGTGGTTGGCTTAAGCCAACAGCCTGTGGAAACAGTTTATCACAGGCGGTTGACTTAAGCAACCGCCTGTGTTATCTCTGTATAAATACCCCTTCTTCCTCCCCAACCAGAACACAGTATCTCGCACCCACCTTCCATTGCGGGCGATTTTGGAGTTCCAGATTTCTCAAAATACAAGGGGGAGGTTTTGATCTTCATTTCTAGGAAGGAGGTTGCTAAAAGAGGTTAGTTTATGTCCCTAATGCCTCAATTTGCTCATTCTAGCTCACTTTGAGTCACTTTTTGGATCTAGGGTTTCACCATGAGTGAGAGAGAAGAATAGCTAGCTTTTTGTCTTGATTTGTTGATATGGTTAGATGGGGTTGTTTAATATGGTTGGATAATGTCTCTCA
>Ga0182004_10004618_pt1 | contig 11132 bp, 5 predicted proteins | sample Sormic07211540_1_FD_120479 | JGI IMG/M metagenome (GOLD analysis project Ga0182004, IMG submission 120479) | Endophyte microbial communities from Sorghum bicolor roots, Mead, Nebraska, USA - 072115-40_1 MetaG | ecosystem: Host-associated > Plants > Roots > Unclassified | place: USA: Nebraska...
ACTCCTACTGAGTTGTATATATATATATATAATATGATGTTAAGTAAATGAGATCAGATTCATAATGGAATATATATTTTTGTAGTACCTGTTTTGTGTCATAAATATTGATTTTCTCTTAGGGCCTTTCTTCAAACAACCATGGAAAAAGATACGTTTGTCATGCAAATCACTTAGGGCCTTATTTAGTTCCTAAAAAAAAATTTTAAATTTTTCAGATTCTTCGTCACATCGAATCTTGCAACACATGCATAAAGCATTAAATATAGATAAAAAATAACTTATTACACAGTTTAACTGTAATTTGCGAGACGAATCTTTGGAGCATAGTTAGTCCATAATTGGACATTGTCAAATACAAATGAAAGTGCTACAGTGTCTATTTTTGTCAAAAAAAATTTTGAAACTAAACAAGCCCTAGACCTAGTTCGGTTCGCAGAATCCATTTCTTGGAAAGAATGGTTCGCTAATTTGTATAAACTTGATCAAGTTGGAATGGTTTTTGGGCTCATTATAGACTAACTGAATAAGCCCTTAGGAAAACCAATCGACCCGCTGAGCATGTCACCATTTAAGAGGGGCTATATATGGATTAATCTTAGCTCCCCGTTGTTAGTATACAGCTGATGCTGGTCAGGGTGAGGGAGGTCTGGGCCTTAGGGTCAAGATCAAAGTTTAAAATAGCGGGCTATTGAAAATAACGGTAACTTTTTTCAGCAGCTATAGCAGCCCTATAACACATAACGTTTTTATAAAACAAAATACATTAAAACACGAGTAATTAATGAAAAATATATGGTAAATACGAATTTCGATGAATAAAAACATGTTTTTATAAGTCTAGGTAACTTTACTAAACATCAATATGACATTACAACATTGTTCATGAAAGCTTAATTGTCCAAAATACCAAATTAGTTGCAAATAATAAATAATAATTTAGTCTACGACGGAGTTTTGAGAGTAAGATTTGTCATAGCGGTGCTATAGCGCGTCATAGCGGATAAAGTTGTCATAGCAAATGCAATTTAGCGGCGCTATAGCGCATAATAACAGTGAAAGTTGTGATAGCGGAAAAAATACAAATAGCTTAGCGGCAAACCTGTTCAGCAGCTATAGCGCCGCTATTTTTTTCTTTGGTCAAGATGGCAACGGGTACCCAAAACCCGAGTACTCGACGGGTTTTACCCGATAAAGAGGTGGGCATGGGATGAATTTTCTACCTATGGGTACGTTATTGGATAAAATCCTATACCCATCGGGTATGACGGGTACGGGTGTGGGTGTATACTACCCATACCCGCCTACCCGCTGGTAAAAAATACCCGCCAAAATAACTAGCCACCCTTGTCATTTTAGCCTATATAACCCATGAATTTGGTCTAAATCCAACTAAACTCTCCTAGGATATATATGAAGTTGATGTTATTATATGAATATTAGTTTGTAACTTGTTGGAGGCTTAGAATGATTTATTTTTTTGTGTGAATGTCTGATGTTTAGGGCCTGTTTAGATTGGAAATGAAAATTTTTTGGGTGTCACATCGGATGTGTCGGAAGGATGTCGGGAGGGGTTTTTAGAGACTAATAAAAAACAAATTACATAACTCGTCTAGAAACTACAAGATAAACCTATTAAGTATAATTAATCTATCATTAGCACATGTAGGTTACTGTAGCACTTAAGGCTAATCATAGACTAACTAGACTTAAAAGATTCGTCTCGCGATTTTCAACCAAACTATGTAATTAGTTTATTTTTTTATCTATATTTAATGTTCCATGCATATGTCTAAAGATTCGATGGGATAGACGAAAAAAATTTAGATGGAGAACTAAACAGGGCCTTATATGTAATTCTCAGGTATACTATCGTAGAATTTTCCCGCGGGTACAAGTGTGTGAGCATTTTCCTATCCGTATGCGGGGATGGGTAACCTAATAGGTAAAATTTAGACATTACGGGTGCATGTATAGGTGGCCACTACTCGTCGGGTACATACCCGTTGCCATCTTGACTTAGGGGGCGACAAAGGGGCGTGTTTATATGATAGGCAATTTCCTTTGTCATAAAACCCATACAAACTATGTTTCTAAAAAAAGTTAGAACAGATTATAATTTGAAACTGGCGATGTTACTCGTTAGACTACTCAAATTGTCCCTCCATTTAGTCCGGACATTATTAGTATTTAGTACACACTATAAATTGACAAATAGAGGTCTTGTTTGGTTCCCCTTGCTAAATTTTAGTTAGCTAAACTTTAGTCACTTTAGTAGCTAAAGTTTTAAACACATTGACTAAAAAGAACTAAAATAGTTTAGTTCTATTAGTCAACCAAGAGTAGCTAAAATAATTTTAGCTAGCTAAAATTTAGTAAGAGGAACCAAACAGGTCCAGAGTCAAATACAATATTATCGAAATATGTTCCTTGAACATCAATATTGTGTTTTCAATTGATATACTTTAGTGATTGACGCTGAAATAAAAAAAAATGACTTAGGAAGCTAGACGGTAATACTCTGGATCTGATACTATCGTAGTCCGTAGACAGAGTATGTGTTTGATACCCTATTTCCTTTGCCAACAACATTTTTTTGTTAGCTCTACAGATTGATTAATTTTCCTTTGTTGTTGCTTTTTAAAATGAATTTCCCTTTGTTGTTGATATGCTGGCTTGGCATCCTGGAGACCAGACATGTGCAGGTCCATCCAGGAGAGCAGACAATTTGTGCAGGGACTTTGAATGTCCCAACAACTGAACTGATTGGTGTACTCTTCTCTCTCTGATTATTAATGAAAGTGCTATAAAGAAGAAGAATCATCAATACTCTAACTTAGTTGTCTATATATACAGAGAAGCTTCCTTCCGTTGTACAACCGGCCGGCTTGATTATTTCTCAACCGGATACTCGTAGTACGTAGCGATTAAAGTCGATAATCAGCCTGGCATCATATGTGTTTAAGCCTGTCGACGAGTACACGTGCAGTCCGGCCGGGCAATATGTCTTTTCATATGGATCTATAGATTACTTCCGGAATAAAACCCAAACTACACATCCATCGGGTATGTCGATTCCTGCCGGCCGCCTGGCCATTACACGTGTTTTGCACTTTTCTCAAGTATTGTATCCACTGCATCCTGTTATCGCTAGACACTACTGCATCCGGTCTTTTGCCAAAGGGCTTGCCCTTGTAAAGGCTTTGTCGAACGTAGCTCTTGGCAAAGGCCTGTTGACACTGTGGTTATCGATAATACTGCCCAATTAAAACAATAGAACTTGTCCAGTCGTCTCTAACATAACTCCTTTACAGCTAAATCCAAAGATGTGGCCTTGTTCAGTTCGCAAAAAGTATGTTTTTTGGCTACTGTAGCACTTTTGTTTTTATTTGACAAACATTATCCAATCACGGAGTAACTAGGCTCAAAAGATTCATCTCACAAATTACAGATAAACTGTGCAATTAGTTTTTATTTTCGTTTATATTTAATGTTCCATACATGCGACCAAAAATTCGATGTGACAAGGAATCTTGAAAATTTTTGCGAACTAAACAAGACCTTTGGTTGTGAATTCGCTAGAGATGGTTTGGTTGTGAACTTAGGCCCTCAGCCAAACAGCCAAATTTTTTAGAAAAATGAGCACTTTTTGGAAGAATGAATCTAAACAGGGGACTGTAAAACTGTGCTGTAAAGATTTGGAATTTGGGACCTTAGAGCCTCAAAACTGTGTAAACTTGTTCAAGGTCCCGTGTGTTGTGTGTTGCAGACCAAAAAATTTGGGAAACATCTAAACACCTATTTAGAATGTAAAGTTTACATCCAAAAGTTCTGGGATGTAAAGATTTGGCATCTAAACAGGCTTTTATGGTTGTGAATCTTGTGAACTTGTTATGTATTTGAACTTGAGATGTATTTGTGATGAATGTTTGTGCCAAATGTGCTTGTCGTGATATATTTGTGGTGTTTGCAATATATCTTGTATAAGAGTTCATGTTTGATTGAAATTTGATTTTTGTCGTGATACATTTTTTTTTCAGAATTTGATTTTTTTGAAAAGAAAACGTTCTCTTTGTCGAGAACTGGATCACCGGGGCTCTTGGCAAAGATTTTTGTTTTGGAAATTCGATATTTTTTTTTGAAAACAAAAATAAAAACCTTCCTTTGCCGAGGTCTCATCAAGATGGCTCTCGGCAAAGATTTTACTTTTTTTAAAAAAATAGTTTTTAAAATTGAGAAAGTTATTTAAAAAATATATCTTCTTTGCTGAGAGCCAGATTTACATTTTCGGCAAAGCCTGAACACCAGGAAAAAAAATTACCAAGAGCCTGCAACTCGGCTCTCAGCAAACGTTTTTCTAAAAACTTTTTAGTAATATCAAATGAGTCCGGAAAATTATAAAATTTGAACATAAGAGCACTTATGCTGTCTATTGCCTATAGAAAAATTCTAGAAGTCAAAACCCAATTTGACCGTCACTTTGTTCAAAAATCCACACTTTGTTCGAAAATCCAATCGAATCCTTGTTAACTCTGAGAGATGTTTCGACTATTGAGTATGGTTTGTGACAAATTGTGCGAAACAATTTCAATTTTTTACCGTGGTCTCCACGTATGGTATCATGACTTCTTGAGAAATCTCTCGATTTTCTGACTTTGTTTTCTTTTTTTGAATTTTTATATCCCTTGACGTTACATTCATGGCCGTGATTCGTAAATAAAGTGTGCACAAATTCATAAACAAGCTGTTATTTAGCCTCAGGAAAGGGTAAATAATGTGAAGATAATTTTGTACTTGTTTTTTCTAGTGTTTATAATTATTGTAGTTCAAATTTTTAATCGATTTAGAAAATTGCTTGAAATACAATTAATTATTTAAATATAGCAAATAATAGCAGAAAATTTACCATAATTTAACATTGGGTACCACATGTTGTATATATATAGAAGAAAAAGTTTGGAGGGCATAGAATAAAAAAAGGAAATTCTTTGCCGAGAGTCAGGATTACGCTCTCGACAAAGAGGCCTTTGCCGAGAGCCCTGGAAGGGGGCTCTCGGCAAAGATTTGACGGTGTGAGTGATTTTCACGGTGTCGGGGCTTTGCCAAGCGTCGTTTCTTTGCCAAGAGCTCTCCTTCTCTAGCCCTTGGCACAGGTCTAATATGCTTAATGCTTTCATTTTGTCGAGCGCACCATAAATGACTCTCGGCAAAAGTGACGTACATCGAGGGGGTTTTCTTTGCCGAGAGCTCTGTCCATGGCTCTCGACAAAGGGTCTTCTTTGTCGAGCATCCGCGCTTTGGCTCTCGGCAAAGATATGAGCCCTTGGCAAAGGTGGCTTCTCCGGTAGTGAGAGAAGCTGTTTTTTCTATTTCACTAAGTTAGCATATATTTATGCCAAATTTATCAGCCATTCAGCGGTATTTTTCTCTCACAATAAATCAGCGAACAGTACTTTCAGCTATAGCTTTTCGGCCAAGTGAACAGACCGGTTCCCGCTGTAATATTTTTAGATGGCTTACCACTATGATGTTGTCATTGTTCTATTATTTGCTCTAGATGACTATAATATATGTGTCTCCTATTTTGTTGGTTAAAACCATTGAGTAAGGCCTTGTTTGGATCCCATTGTCCAATTTAGCTCTTGAGGTTCAAAACAGGACGTATAAGTGTTACAAATTTATATTAGCCAACCTTATAAACTTTAGACCACATAAGTGAGCTAAATCAATGAGCTACAAACCCATTTCAATGAGCTTTATCTGCCCCAACCCTATCCACTTGGTACCTCCGCCACTCGTAGTGATTTGTGGCCATGCACATCCACCCACCAACCATAGGTGGGTCTAGGAGAGGTTTATTTTGGGTTTAATGAAATCTAAAAGTCTTTTAACAAAATATCGTTGTTACTCAAGAAAATTGGTCAACACATAATGACGTTGACCCTGATGAGCCTGATGATGTTTCCGGCTAGATTTGCCACTATACCCTGCCACCTCCAATGTCACGTAAACCATTCTCCTAGTCATCTCTTTGTTCCAAAGGGTTTGAGAAAAGGAAATCTTAACGGAGCATGGACCCGTAACTAAAATTCCCAATAGCCCAAACTGAACTCAAATGTCGAGTTCCTCGGCTTTCATGAAGCTTATTGTAGATAGATATTATAGCTTGGATCTTGTGGGATGAGGAATCGCAAACATTGAGAGGACAAAGAAATTAAGGTGTAGGGAGAATGCGAACAACCATGTATCTCTTCGTTCTGAATTATATACTTAAAGTTGATATTTCAGCTTTGCTCTAAGTTAATTTTTCTAAAATTGAACATCTTTTTAGAAAAAAAAATGTTGACATATACAAGTTTAAATAAATGGTACGTCAAAATGTATTCTATTTGGAACTTGAAACTAATTTGATATTCTAGATGTTTATGCATAGTTTTCTACAAATTTTGTTAAAGACAAAGAAGTTCGACTTGGAAGGAAGGCAGACAAACTGAACTTTTGGAACAGACCTAAAGTATGATTTAGCAAGCCCCTGAGTTTAATAGGTAAGCGCGTGGAGTAATAGTTGTAGTAGTTTTTCTTTGCGTGCATAAAGGTGGAGGTAAGCTCTCCTCTTAGTGAAATACATGGCATGTTCTCAAAGCTAGAAAAAAAAAGAGTGGAGGTAAGCCCCTGAATAATTTTGTTTGACTCCTCGAAGATGACCAAATTTAGCAAGCCCCTATATATATATATATACTTACCGAATATTCAAGTAAACGAAAGCATAAGAGTGGTAGAATGAAGCGAACAAACATCTCCCTGATGAGTGAGGACGTACCATCATAATTGATCGGAGAACGGCTGATTAGTGATAATGAAAGATTTCGATGTACCACGTGCTTGCGTACACTAGAGTCAAACAAGAGGGCATATTAACGGGCAAATTAGTCAGCATTCTGAATAAAACTAAATCAGTTGCATAGTACTCTATTTGCATTGCCGATCGATGAAGGTACGGTGATGGTGATGAGCCATATAGTATAGTATGATCCACCGGCACTTGCACTGATCGCGCATGCATGTTCCCGCACAAGCGAGGTCTAAACTACTCCCGGCGCCCGTTCGTCTCGGTCGTTGTCCTGTGGCTTAATCGGTTGGTGTACGTGCATGCACGTCAGGCATCAGAGGCCGACGACGACGGACGGATGGAGCCATGGAGTTGCCGGCGGGCGCGCTGGGGCCGGAGCGGGGGCCGGGCGGCCGACAACTAACCGAGCAGCCGGCGTGGGAACGGCCCTACCCGGCGTCCCCGCCGGCCGCTGCGCGCTCACCTCGATCGCGTGGCGAGAGTGCCGTGGCATGTGCGGAGATTCTGGATCGCGGGGGCGCATGCGAGATGCGAGCGTGAGCCAAGTTAATTAAGGAACTGAAAGCAACCGTGGCACATGGTGGTCTCGCGCGCCCCACGGCTGCCCCCCCCTGTTCATGCATTATTTTTGTGGAGGGGACCCAAAGCCATGAAACATGTCACTTATTGGCAGCGTCTACTAATAATTAATTAATACTCTACTCTGTGTATCCATGTACCGACCGACGAGCAGTGTACATACTGTATACTACTTGAGCTTCCACTCGGCTACGTGGCAACGTGTTGGCAGAGTAGAGAGTTAGTACGGACTAGGAGAAAGAGCACTATAGTTTAGTCTTTCTGGAAACTGGGAATTAAAGCACACACAGTATTTATATATAATTACTACAAAGTTGCCTACGCGTTGCATGTTACCGAACCGAACCGACGGCAGCATGTCGGAGTGATTTGCGCGCGTTATCCCGGCTGGCCCGGGCGCCTAATAAGCGGAGCTGACTGACTGACGATTAGTGACGAACGCCGGAGTAAACTGACAAACGACAATGGTTCCTTCCAGCACAGCACATGCACGCAGGTCGTCCGGACTCCGGAGTGAACAACGGAACACTTTCACTGGATCCAATATTCATTTTGCCGCAGCCGCAGTACACTTGTCGTCCGTCTCAGCTGCTCGTCCGTCCCGACTGAGTGTCGGCGGCCGGGCTTTTTATTTGGTGTTTTTTTTTTCATCGACTCAGCTGCACATGCATGGAAGCAACCACCATCAAATTATTTACTGGCGGGATCTATCCAGATCGTCCCGCGCGTCGACGGCCGGTACGTGGCCGTGGTCCACCGCGCCTCGCCGGCCGGCGGTTGCAACCGTAACACCTAACCTTTTCCATCAGCTCCTCCATGGACGACTGTCGGGAGAGATCGATCGATCCATCTTGGTCCCCGAGCCATTTACCGGCGCCGCGCCATGTGAGCCCGGTAAAGTAAAGGGAGAGATCTTGGTCGCGTCGTCGACGACGACGGAATGTGATTTTTTTGGTTGCAACGGTACGGTTCAACGGGGACCGCTTCTCTCCCTTCCCTTCCCTTCGCTTGCCACCTCTCGCGCTTCATCAGCAAAAGCCGTGCGACAAATGGTTAACCTCTTAAGCACAGCTTGCTGTCTGATACCGGGACATGGATGCTAAGGGTGTGTTTGGTGATGTATCTTGAGTTTATCTAATAAATTTTGATAGAAAATCAACTCATTCCTCATGTATATACTAACTAATAGCTTATGAGAAACGAGGTAATAATAGATCAACTTATTCTACTGATCCATAAATGAAAGACAAAACGTAAAGAGTGAGAAGATGATAGATCACTTTATTTCTCAAACAAAATACACAATAAATGTTTTATACGGGTTACCTTTTTCAAAGCACTCGGTTCTGATCAGGCTAGCAGGCCGAATCCTGACGAGCTTGGGCCCTCCTTCTGTCGTTCAGAGGTTCCTCAGATGATTGGGCCGGCCCGGACGGACTAACGGCCATGAGAGCGAGCCGCGAGCACTGTTCGGACTGGGCTGGCAGAAAATCCAATTTAGCTCTCTCAACTTTAACTAAAGTCTACTTTTCATCCCTAAACTCTAAAATTAATAAAAAAATATTCCTCAATTTTTGAAACCATGCACATTACATCCCTGCCTGGTTTCGAAAGCAGTTTTGTTCCTTTTTTATTTATTTCAGCTGAATTTTTTTAAAAATCATAGTAAATCACACAAAAATCATAAAATAAAGAACATTGAATATATAATATGGTATGCTTTAGTAAAATGTTTTTGCTGCAGCTTTAGATTTATGCTTTTATATAATTAATTAGAATAATTATAGCTATAGTTTTTATTGTACAATTATGATAGAATTTGTATGGTGGGCTAATTATTCTATGCTTGAGTTGTAGTAAAACTTTCATGCTCATTAGATTATGTATTACTTAGTTATAGATTTATTTAGGTTTATGCTTGTTAAATCTTAATAAATCTATAACTAAGTTATACATGATCTAATGGGTATGAAATTTTTACTACAGACTAAACATACAATAATTAGCCCAACATAAAATATTCATCATAATTGGACTATAGAAACCGTAGCTATGAGTTATTCTAATTAATTGTAGAAAAACACAGATCTAAAGGTATAACAAAAACTTTGTAGCAAAGCATACCATATTATATGTTCACTATGTAGATCTACTTATCTAGAGTCCAACAAAATCAGCTTTACTATTTGATGAATTTTATGTAATTTTACTATGGTTCTATAAAAATTCAGCCTAAATAAATAAAAAAGAAAAGACAAAACTGTCTTCAAAACCGCTCATGACCATGTCAGGGATATAATATGTACGGTTTTAAAAGTTGAGGGATGTATTTTACCTAATTTTAAAATTCAGATATGAAAAGTAGGCTTTCATGAAAGTTAAGAGACAAAGCTGATGACTCTTTTTTGCCTAGTGCCGTTCGTCACCAAACGCCCGGAAGATAACTTAAATTGGGGTAGAAATCAATAAGGATAGTGGACTACAGAGGATTCAACGAAGCTATAAGAGTCACCTTCGTGATCTACCACCAATCTGAAAAGACAGGGGCATTCACAAGTAACCTAGATCTAAGCACCATGCTTACACCTATAATTACTACTTCATCCTTTAGTGTCTTATAGATTAAAGCACTAAAAAGAATTGTGAACTAGAAGAACAATATAAACACATTGCTTACTTGAATAATAAGTCAATGACCGAAGAAATCTCAAAAACAAGTCCCGTGCGAAGGAACTTGATCCCGAAGAATACAACAACAGAGAAGCACCGATAGGCCGAAACTCCTCCAACACTCCACTCTCCAACTCGACTCTCTATTTCTAAATACTAGACCTATTGAGGACTAATCTTCTCTTTATAGCTACTCTGAGAGGTAGATCCTTTCATGGGACCGCTCTCAGTTGGGTTATAGGGATCGCTCTAGAGAGGGAGGAAGGGGTCTCCTTATATAGCTCGGTGGGACAAACAAGGGTCCTTGAATCAAATTGACTTGACGTAAGATGGAAATACATCCTAGGAGGCGGTGGAGAAAGCTTCCGAAAGAAGATGTTGTGGGCCCCACTTGTCAGCCCGGGCGGCCCCAAGGGGGGAGGCCGGTCGGCACCTTCTAGAACGGTCCTGACCTCTCCTTCGCTCTGATGTCTTCTGGAGTCTTCCTAAGTCCGATGATGCATATTTCGTCATGGAAAAGTTTCGTTCTTTTTATGCAATTAAATCCTTCTTTTTCTCTTTTCTTGAATAACCCTAGTGAAAATATGAAATCACCAAAACACGTAGAAATTATCAGAATCAAACCCTACAACTATGCTTTGTAATTCATTTCATATCGATATATGCAATAGTTGACGGCTATATTTGGTATTTAATAACTGTCAACAACATGCCACGCACTTGGGTAGGAGCAGGTGGCCGAGCTATGGACAAGGCTGCACTCGCACATGCTGGAGCTCTAGCCGTGCGTCATGGACTCTTCTTTTTCATCATGTCTATGGTGGTCTGATGTGGTATTTCTTTTTGGACTAATTGGATTATAGAAATATATGTGATTATATGTGCTGGCCTGCAGTTTATGGTGTCTATAGGGCGTGATTGGTTGCCCCGTTGGTTCGGTGCAAAGGCCCATCCGGCATCATATGATACCGTTGGCCCATGTTTGGTTGCCCTACTCGTATACTTTGGCTGTGCCGTTTCGTTCACTTTGGCC
>Ga0182004_10004619_pt1 | contig 11131 bp, 11 predicted proteins | sample Sormic07211540_1_FD_120479 | JGI IMG/M metagenome (GOLD analysis project Ga0182004, IMG submission 120479) | Endophyte microbial communities from Sorghum bicolor roots, Mead, Nebraska, USA - 072115-40_1 MetaG | ecosystem: Host-associated > Plants > Roots > Unclassified | place: USA: Nebraska...
ATATAATTTCAGTATGCGTACTATTTTGATCACAATGGTGCTCGCACTGGTGTTGTTCATGTTGCTCGGATCAATTAGTATGTTAGGACTTTACATGCTAGTATCTGAAATCATCATGATTTCTGTTCTAGTATGTTTTAATCTCTATCTACTTTTTCAATAATGATGTACTCGCATTGATATACTTAAATGATGTGCTCGAATCCACAATATGGGGACTTGGTTTGTAATGACTTTATTATCTCTACATGTTAAGTTTGAGCTTTCGAGTTATATATGATGTATGAGAATGTGACTGCAATGAAAATTCTATAGATGTGCTATAATAATAGCTTGTGTAATAAGCAATGGCACCTCAAATTCATTATCGGGTGTGCACTGTTCCGATAGTGGTGCACACTCACTATATCACTTATGGTTGATAATCCAACTCGGCAGTGATAGCTATGATTACCCCTATCGGGTGATGCTTTGACCCAGCAATGTTGTAATGGGTTTGGAACTCGTAGTGATTATTAGTTTTGGCGTAGCAAGAGCATTCACAAAAAGAATTAGCAGCAAATTAAACTTGCAAGGCTGAGGACTCAGGATTTAAATTTCCTGCTACAGAAGCAGTATCCATGTACGAGTATGCATGTGCATATACATATGAATTTAAGAAGCACCAAAGTGCGTAGGACAAAATACCCCTTTGTCTACTCTCAAGATTAAAGAAAAATATCCCTTTTGTCGCACGCACTGATCATTGCACGGCGGCCCGTTTCTCTGCTCAGGTCTGCGTCGTCCACACAGCAGCCGAAGAAAAAAAAACTAATTCCCCGTCGCATCAGTACATGTATGAAATATTAAATATAAATGAAAATAAAAACTATAAATCATGAGATGAATCTTTTGAGCTTAGTTAGTCCATAATTTGACAATATTTATCAAATAAAAACGAAAATGCTACGGTGACCGAAAACCAAAAATTTTAGGAACTGAACAAGGCCTATATGGCTAGTCCACGAAATTAAAATCTGCAACGAAATGGGGAGAGAGATGACCTGCAGATGGCTGAGAAAGAGAGAGAGATGACCAGATGGCTCCAGTAGGCGTATACGCATGCAATGCACCATATATGGCGTCGCGGCACGGATGGGATGAACAGCAGAAGAGGGCGAGCCGTCCCAATCAAGCCCATCAATGCATGCTCCATCGACCGATGGCCGAGCAGCAGCCGCGTCCGGAGCATAATCTATTGAACGTGCCACTGCACCCTTCTTCGTTCCGGCCTGCATCAGCGTCACACTGTTCCCCATTGAAGCTCTCCACTGTTCATCTGCTTCCCATTATACCTTGAACCTCGCTTGTCGGTTCCAAGTTACTGTGCACCGTTACAATGCATTTCATTACCACGCAGTACATAGTACGTGTCACTGCTGCCAAGCTGCATAGTACACTGCTAGCTAGACTAGTGATTACGTATTGAAGGGTTGTAGAGTCTACTAGCTATCCATCTGTCTCTAAATATGTGCATATCGTAAATTTGACTTGATTTATAAATATATATATATATATATATAACATTTGTATTTCCAAATAAATTGATTAGAAAACTACATTTAAAGATTTTTTCTAATGATATTAACTATATACTATAAATATTAATATCTTTCAATATATATTTAGTCAAAGTTGTTTCTTGAGAAGCGTAAACGGTAGATATTTAGGGATAGAGAAAGTAGGTACCACCATGCATATATTCCTACTCTCAAAGTATCACCATGTATTTATCGTCTAAGAGTGAGGCTAATAATCTAACCTGTCGTTGGTCATATAAACTTTTACGTACATCTCATCTCACTTAGACCACCTATACAGTAGTTATCTCTTCACTATTGATATATGATCTCACTTTTTCCTCTCACAAACATTTTCTTAGTGGCTGTAAATTTACAACCTATTTTCATTCTCTCTTCTCATCTTTTCTCCACCTTAGCATTCAAATCCTTATAGCCTGCTATTATACTTGCTTTTAGCGTTGGGCACGATAATTAAGGAAGATTGAAAATGTTATGGTGAGAGCAAGAAACGAGAATGAGAGGTAGAAATAGAGAGATGTAGTGAGACAAGAGAAATGTATATTGAAAACTGATAATGGCAAATATTTTGAAAAAATGTACAAGGCTAGAATGCATGACTATTATTATGTACAGAGGGAGTATATACAGTGGCAAAGCTCTAGCAAATTAGAGGGTGGTGTAGCTCTACGATAGATATGAAAATTTGAGCTACAATAATGGTGAAAATTTAATTATAATAATAGTTTTTTAAATTTTTGTGGGTGCATCTGCACCCATAACCATGAACGTGGCTTCGCCACTGAGTATATAAGTTGTTCTTCTTTTTTAATATATATCTTTTATTATGTATCTAGACATATAACATATTTGGATAAAGGGCTAATTACTAGCAAACTAAAAATTAGCCAAAGCTAGCTCTAGTGTATTTAAACAGGAGAGCTAATAGGTGAACTAATTTTTAGCCAAGTCTTCATCAACTAGCTATTAGCCAACTAGCTAGCGGACAACAACTAATTTAAGCTAGTTTTTAGCATCAACTAGTAACTATATGTGTATATTAAACAGGTCTATAATATATATCTTAGAAAAGCCATAGCTGAAAGTACTGTTCGTTAATTTATTGTGAGAGAACCGCTGCTGAATGGCTGGTAGATTCAGCAAATAAGTTCAAGCGAATATTATTTAGAATAGGAAAACAAGGATGACTTGTAAATTAAAATGGAGAGCGTATGATAGTACTGTTAATCCTCTATTGCTATATTATGAAAGAGCAGCTTGTACGTATCAGCAAGCAAGATGAACAAACAGGCACTGTTTGGCATTCAAGACCAAGGGGTCCGGTAAAAACCTAAAAACCTACTGTGCAGGCCTAAGCTAGGGTTTACCCTGCAACTTCATTGCCTCCCCCATGAATGGGATCACGGGCCCACAAGACTGAGGCACTGCTGGGCCTGGATGGGGGCCCAAAGTTGGAGTGGCCTGTCGTTTGGGCTTGGTTAGGTCTAGCATGCATGCATGCAAAGCGCTGGGGTGTCGTTGGGGTACCGGTACGCCTGCCCTTTTGCACTAGCTTCTGGCTCCTAGTAGGTCTAGTCTACCTTGTCAGTCTCATTGTCGCCTACTGTTCATCTGGGTCAGAGAAATCAATACACACGCTAAGCTCTTTTGATTTGCAAGAGCTGATTTTGCTTCATGGCTTTAGATCGAATATCCTACTCCTACCTGTTAAAGTAGTTTTAACGAGTCTAATGTATTATCCTATATGGAAAAAATCGACAAGTTTAATGACCTTTGTAGCGCCAGAGCCTACTTTAATCATGTCATAATAAAACTCAAAGATTCCCGGATGCAATTTCTGAAGAAGAGTCATGCATGTCCTCTGAAAGTGATGTTTTCAGAGACTTTGGGGGGACTAAAGTACTAAACTATCGGCATAATCAGCTAATGTACGGGAGCCTCTACAAGAAATGCATGACAACGTTGTTAAAGGTTAATCGGGCAGGTAAGCGCAGTAATTAATCCCAAATAAAATAAGGATCTTCTGACCTTGTCCATTTATACCTTTTGGATTGACTCACTCGTACGGCACTGTGCGCCAGGCAATTTCAACTCAAGGCGACCATGTCACGCATGGACCACCTTTTTCCAAGGAAAATCTTGACAACATAACTATGTATACACAACTGATGCTCCAAATGGAATCCCAACCTTTTTCCTCTTGAAGTTTAGGGTCCAAAAGAAACCCTAGTATCTTTTCTTTTGACGGCGTCTTCAGGGGGTGATGATCCATAATTAACTATTGGGTGATTTATTGGAAGTTTTATAACATGCCCATTTGTATACTTCCTCCATACCCATAGAGAAAGTCTTTTTGGAAGGTTTGGGTTCAACATTGGAAATATAAATCATGAATAACTTTTAAGTTGTTATGTTTAAAAATGTGAAAACTATATGAATAGATTTTATCTTGAAAAATACTTTCGTAAAAATATACCTACCACTTTATAAAAACAAGGAATCAAAGTTAGGCTTTGGAGACCGTATATATCGTTGTCTAAACGACTTTCTTTATAAGTATGCAGGGAGTATGTTTTAGCGATCAACGACCCAAGGCCAAACAGGCTCGTACTGTACATGGACTTGGTGTGCTACATCTAGACGACCTGGTGTCTCTTACGTATATATAGTCAGTACATGAAGTGATGAGTTCAAGTTCATGGTCAATTCAACATGCGATATATAGCACGCTTGACGCCATGACAGCATACCTGGTACTATACATTAGGTAGATTTCGTGATATCCTAAATAATAAAGAACCTCTTTGTTTCTACATGTATGATTTGACTAGATTAAAGAGGATTATCTGTATATAAGATAGCTACTCTTGATCGATGGACTAAGATTTGAGATTAAGTCAAGATTTATGTGACGGGTATATATGTGATATGATATGAAACGATTAGAGTGTTTGACGGAGATAGAGATAGATCCATCTCATTAGCACACGGGCCCGCATGTTGGTGCACCGACATGCATACTCATGACATGGAAGACTTTCTTGCCCCTCTTTGCATGACTAGTTCGCCACCATGTCTAGAATTTTGTTGCCTAGCTCACGTTGGTGTGGCTAAATTTCGAATCAAGTTTCAGCTTTCAAAGATCCCACTCCAATCCGATCCACGACGTGTTCGTACATCATGTATATTTGGGGGAGGGTGTCTGCGACAAACTAATTTCAGACATCCACTATATATGTGTGATGTTTAATTTGAATTTAAGGGTTGCGCATAAGTTTTCCATTGGATATATAGGAAGTCTCTTAGCTATATATATGAAATTGAGGAAATCAATTGGCGTCTCCAACAATATAAGATAATACTAGCTCTAAGTTGGTAAACGTGGAGGAGAGATAACATCAATTACATCATTGTTGTGACTTGTTAGTGAGAGGGCATCATGAAACATGCAAGACTATCTCTTAAGTTCATGCTAATTTCTTGTATTTTGCACTATTCAACGAATAAAAAGATTGATTCAGCTAGCTTTAAGTTAGACCATTGAGGACGCCCTAAGTACTTTGTTAATTAACAACAACTTCATGCATAAAACCTTGGTACCTATATCTGTTCGATTTGCTGGCTTACCCAGTAGGACGTTTGGAAACCCGAAGACGTACTATCAGCAGTGTATGACCCCCTCCCTGAAGGCATCAAGTCATTTGGAGATTCATTCATTAAGAGCCTTCTCTAGTTCATGAGAGCCTCTCTAGTTTATAGTTTTATATTAGCCTAGTTAGATTAGAAGTAGAAGAGTTCTAGTTCTTCAGCAGGATCCGCAGCCCCTGGCGTCTGTTTGGAGCGCAAAGTTCGGTATAGCTCTAGTACTTTTCTCTTATTGTATTCAATATTCTGATTCAGGTAACATTGTTCTTAATCTCTTATATATTCTTAATTGCAATAGTCATTGTCGACTTTGATTATATGTCTAGGATAGTTGGTTTGATCTTATTGAATCCATGTAATTGCTCATATAGCGATTACCCAATCAATTGGTGGGTAGATGGTAGACAATATGTAGACGTAGTGTCAAGATATCTTGTTTATCTGTGAGGGCACCCTGACGTGCCGGGTCGTGTGGTAGTCCGCGTAGGTGACAGCTGCGTTGGTTCCTCTGTAGTCCACCCCCCGTACGTAGGGCAAGCTTGGGCGTGGTCGCGAAGGAGGTGACGGTTGTGTCTTAAAACCCTCATTAGTTGATGTCTCTTTACATGTGATTATGATATAGGGTTGACTTAACAATGATTTCTAGATGTAATTGCACTAATTAGAGTTATTCATTGACGTAGTTATAGAATTACCTTAGTATTTCTTTCTGAGTTTATCCATTGGCTAGCTATTACTATGACTAGAAGAGCTCTGATATTTAACTATTTATGATGACTGATCATTATTTATCTTATATCTTTTATCAAGTGACTTATCCTTGTTTTGAGTAGGATTCTAGTAATTTACTGTTCACATCAATAGTATAAATTATAGTTATAAGTCCTACATATATATCTTCCTTGTGGATACGATATTTAAACCCCCCCCCCTCCGGGTAAAATGTGACATTGGTACGATATCTGTACGCTTGCGGATAATTTTACTTAAATCTTATTTAAAGGAGTGCAGTTAATTTATACCAATAGCCATAAGTTTGACTCGATCTGTAGAAAATATGTGCAATATTTATATTTTAAGTAAATTTATTAAAAAACTAGATTCAAAAATCTTTCTAATGATACTAATTATGTATCATAAATATTAATATTTTTAAATTTATATGTAATTAAAGTTGTTTCTCGAAAAGCATAAACGACAGTTATTTAGGGACGGAGGGAGTATTTTGGAGCTACATGGCCAACTCCAAGAAGTCCAAATGTTTAGTAGAGGTGGAGCGCTATCAAAAAGATATTTTCTTTCTATTATGGAGAAAAAGAAACAAAATCCCATGTTTCATTATCTTATAACATATATAAACTCATTTGAGATAAAGCTTGAAGCTAGTATTACCCCCTCTGTTTCCTTTCATAATTAAGTACGTATATATACTCCCTCTATATAGGATTTAGAAGTCGTTTTAGACAAGGTTTGGGTCAAACATTATGAATATAAATCATCAATAACTTTTAAATTGTTGAATTTGCAAATCTGAAAATTATATGAATAGATTTGTCTTGAAAAATACTTTCAAATATACATTTATCATTTTTCCTAAATATTTTTATAAAAATAAGATGTTAAAGTTATGTTTTGGAGACCGTGTCACTATCCTAAATGACTTTTTAAATCCGATATAGAGGGAGTATTAAGATTCGAACTTTAAAATCTTTGATCAACAATTTAACTAATATTTTAAATTATTATATATAATTAAAACTTGATACAGTTAGATTTATAATTAATTATACTATCTTACTATTCTAATAAATTTATAAATATAAACAATTTAATACAAAATAACTAACTAAATAATAAAATACAGTGTAAAGGACCATATCATATTAAACTGTGATAATACATGTTGGGAGTATCAAACCGAGCCAGTATAGTATTGGTTCATTCGTGTGTATGTGCATCGAACCTCCCGAACTAGCAGCCACTCGGTCCCACGCACTAGCTAGTCAAAGCCTGAATTTTACCAGCAAAGGAGAGCAATCCACGTACAGTTTCCAAGCACAGATTGCACTACAGAAATTCTGCTCGCTAGCTGAAGCCAAAGCCCTGTCTCAGGCTGTGGCAACAGGTAGCTCGCCTGTCAAGGTGAACTGTTTCCCTGTCGCAAATAAAGAAATAATTAACTGATCAAAGCAAACAAGGACTCGTTAAGCATATTCAAAGCATTCAAACAAATGAACAAGGCAACAACCACGCACAGTTATTATTTAGGTCTTGTTTAGTTTGCAAATTTTTTGTTTTTGGCTACTGTAGCACTTTCGTTTTTATTTGACAAATATTGTCCAATCACGGAGTAACTAGGCTCAAAAGATTCATCTCACGAATTACAGGTAAACTGTACAATTAGTTTTTATTTTCGTTTATATTTAATGCTCCATGTATGCGACCAAAGATTCGATGTGACGAGAAATCTTGAAAATTTTTGCGAACTAAACAAGGCCTTAATCACCAAGCGAATGCAATCTATATGACCTTGGAAATAAAAGCTGATGGGCCCAAAAGGTCTGCTTTAGGATTCCACTACACAAAGCAAAAGTGGCGTAGCTACAGATACACATACATATGCACCGATCGCAACTTGTTTAATTTCCCCTTTTCTTTCCATTTATTTTTCCTTTTTGCAACATTATTACTTCATACAAATAATATATATAACCCAAGGAAATCATGGAAAAAATTCATACATTCATATATACTATAATCATCTACTATTTTGTGCATATTTTGTACAGTATATGATAATTGTATGCTAGTGACGGTGTCCTCCAAAACAACGCTCTTTTTGTAATTATATGCGTGGGCTGGCCGATCGAGCTGTGTTACTTCTTGGCACACCACCTCCGATCCGAGTCGTCCTAGCTAGCTGCCTCTCTCTCTCTCTCTCTCTCTCTCTCTCTCTCTCTAGATTTTCTCTCTCTAGGTGGGACACACAGCAGCAACATGCATGCATGTAACAACGCTAGCATGCATGATGCATGCAAGCTTGTCACGGTGCCATCTAGTCTATCTCCTTCTCTGCGATTATCTCTGTTTGAGCTTGTTTAGGACTTGACACGCGCATGTGCACCTCATAGTACTCATCTAACTTATTGTTTTTGTCACGGAGCAAAATCTTAGTAGTAACACATATGATTACACACTTGAAATTTTTTTTCCACCTTGCTATTTTCACAACAAATAAAACCATGCATTGAATTTTGACTGGTTTCTTTATAACCTATATTGACTGGTCTAAGCGGTAATAGTATGCTCTATTTGCCTTGGCCTCTCGAGAAATAATTTTGGCTAATTTTATATAAAAATTAATATTTATCATTACAGATATAAATATTATAAATACAAATATTAATATTTATGATACATAATACATATAATTAGATAAATTGTTGAATTTATTTTTATAATAAATCTATTTAGAGATATAAATTTTGTACGTATTTTTTATAAATCTAGTTAAAATTACGATATAAAAACTAAAAACGATAGTTATTTAGGGACATATAGCTGTAGAGGGTTTCTGTCTATTTCAATGAGTGGAATAAATTGTCTGTTGCATTGTAGGTGGAATATTTGGTTCCCATGCTACTATACTTCTATGGGAATTGGAGAATTCATGCTTCCAAGTCCCAAGATTTTCACCATGCATTCAGTATACAGCATACTACTACTTCAGCTTCAGTATATGAACTCCTCCCCTTTCCAAACCTTTGCTTTTGTTCCTACTCTCTCTCTCTCTAGCCAGGTGATCCTCACCTCTCTCTCTCTCCCACACACACACACACATTTCCTCTCTTCCTCTCTCTAGTGAACTTCCCTTTCATCCACTACAACCTCATTTACACCTTTAGGGCTGCAAGCACACGCCTCTCTCTCTCTCTCTCTCTCTCTCTCTCTCTCTCTCTCTCTAGGTAGCTACTAGCAGCTGCAACCAGCAATCCCAGCCTTCTCTCTCTATAATAGTTCCCCATCTCCCTCCCATCCACACCTCTTCCCCTTCTTCTATCTTCAGCTCCACTCCAGCACCAGCCCAACCCTCCACCTCCACTCCACCATGGGAGACCCCTACACCAATTTTCTCAGAGGCTACTACTCCCACTTCCCTCCCTCCAACGCTCCCCCGGTCACCTCCTTCCCCAGCAGCTACGCCTCCTCCTACCTCCACCACCCGCCTCCCCCGCCGTCCCCTCCCATCAGGGAAGCCCTCCCCCTCCTCAGCAACCTCACGCCGTCGTCGTCGTCAGCAACCAACCACCACCACCACCACGGCGGCGGCGACGTCCAGGATCACAAGGACTGCTGCAAGCGCGCCACCTCGTGCAGCGACGACCAAGAGGCGGCCGATCAGGCCGCCGCCGGGGAGGTCACGGTGGCCTTGCACATCGGCCTGCCCAGCCCCAGCCCCTCCGATTCGGCGGCGGACGGTGGCGACAGCCAGGAGCCAGCTGCAGCGGAAGGGAGGAGCCAGCTGCAGCAGCAAGAAGGAGGAGGAGGAGAAGAAGAAGAGGAGGAGGAAGGGGAGGAGGACGCCGCCATGGCGGTGGGCTGCGCGTCCATCGGGATCGGGAGGCTGACGAAAGGGCAGTACTGGATCCCCACCCCGTCGCAGATCCTCATTGGGCCCACCCAGTTCTCCTGCCCCGTCTGCTACAAGACCTTCAACCGATACAACAACATGCAGGTCAGCTCAGCTCGAGACTTCAGTCTCATCGATCGATCTCTGCATGCTCTTCTTCTTGTTCTTGGTGTGCCTGATTTTAATCGATCTGCTGCTCTGCTGGGTTCCCCTCTTGCTTGCTTGTGCGTGATTATCACCTGCTGCCTTTCTTGGTGTTCTGATTGATCTATGTGAATTTCATTCCTTCTCTGAATCTTTTTGTGCTTCCTCCTCTTCCTTGCTGCATGGATTAGACCATCAGAAGAGATGTGCATGCTGCATCGATCACAGCTACATGTGTCCCGTGGAGTGGCGAATCTAGGAGGGAGTGCCGCTGCTGTAGGAGTGCTAGCTCTGTCTATCTCTCTGTCTCTCTCTCGTGCTCTCCCTCTCTCTGATCGATCCCGGCCGTGTACGTACGGTGAGAGCCATATCTTTGATGTGATTGAACCGAGCAGCGGCAGCAGCAGAAGGCAGAAGGGAGAAGCAGGAGCGACACAGAGGCATGCAGTAATGGGCTAATGGCTGCCGTGCCAAACGGCCATTGACATGGGGAAGGAAGGACTCTGACGAGCCTGCGCTAGAGGAGGAGTAGTAGTAGTATACAGTGTTGTTGGAGTCTGCGCTTATTGTGCCTTTTTCAATTGGAGCCGGAGTGTGTGTGGATGCAGAGAGAAAGAGGGGCAGAGAGAGAGAGAGAGAGAGAGAGAGAGAGAGAGAGATCTGATCGAGAAGAAAGATCTGGCAAAAAGGCATCTTTATCTTTGCCTGATCAGTTCCTTCAGGCTTACACAGATGTGCATCTCAAGCAAACAAACAAGGGTCTCAAGGCCCCTCTTCTCGAGCGCGCTCTCTCTCTCTCTCCCTCTAGATCTCTACCCCCCCTCTTCTCTGTCATCGCAACAACAAACCCCACCACGAGCAGTGCCCTTCATCAGTGTTCCACAGTCCATTCGCTCAGACCCCTTCCGTAACATCCCTTTTGCTGCCTTGCTCGATCTTCTCCCTCCCTTCTCTCTCTCTCTATTATCTCAGCATACTCCAAGTAGATTGAATGTGCGTTGCGTACTCCAAGGTAGCTAGCCATGGGTGGTAGTCCAGTATCCAAGAACTCAAGGAGGATCAATGATGATCAGAGGAGCTAGCTAGCTGGTCCCTCATCTCGATGGCGCTCTGCAACTTAAAACCACCTGCC
>Ga0182004_10004620_pt1 | contig 11130 bp, 9 predicted proteins | sample Sormic07211540_1_FD_120479 | JGI IMG/M metagenome (GOLD analysis project Ga0182004, IMG submission 120479) | Endophyte microbial communities from Sorghum bicolor roots, Mead, Nebraska, USA - 072115-40_1 MetaG | ecosystem: Host-associated > Plants > Roots > Unclassified | place: USA: Nebraska...
AAAATTTTTCAGATTCCCCGTCACATCGAATCTTTAGACGTATGCATGAAGTATTAAATATAGACGAAAATAAAAACTAATTACACAGTTTGGTCGGAATTGACGAGACGAATCTTTTGAACCTAGTTAGTCTATGATTGGACAATATTTGTCAAATACAAACGAAATTGGTACTATTCACATTTTGCAAAATATTTTGGAACTAAACAAGGCCAGAATCTTTTTTTCCTTAAAAAACACCTATGCCTTGTTTAGTTCACCCCGAAATCCAAAAACTTTTCAAGATTCTCCGTCACATCGAATCTTGCGGCACATGCATGAAGCATTAAATATAGACGAAAACAAAAACTAATTACACAATTTGTCTGTAAATCGCGAGACGAATCTTTTGATCTTAGTTAGTTTATGATTAGATAATATTTGTCAAATAAAAACAAAAATGCTACAGTAGCAAAATCCGAAATGTTTTCGGAACTAAACAAGGCCCTACTATATGAGAGAGTAGCCAAAAGAGTCAGAATTCAGAAGCGAGCGATCCCTGAATCAGGCCTTGTTTAGTTCCCAAAAAATTTTGCAAAATTTTTCAGATTTTCCGTCCCATCGAATCTTTAGACGCATGCATGGAGTATTAAATATAGACGAAAATAAAAACTAATTGCATAGTTTGGTCGAAATTGATGGGACGGATCTTTTGAGCCTAGTTAATCCATGATTGGACAATATTTTTCACAAACAAACAAAAATGCTACAGTACATGTTTTGCAAAATATTTTGGAATTAAACAAGGGCTCAGAAACATTTTCGTTTCCGCCCATCGATTCTGGGCCGTGTATACACGAGTTACGGCAACCCGTACGCCACGAAAGGTATGCGCTGCCTTCCCCGCCACGCTTACCCGAGCCGAGCACGACGAGCCACCTCGACCAATGGCAGCACCGTGAATAACCCCGACCTCCAGCTCCGCTTACCCTAGGCCACCCCTGACCTCTATCGCTAACCCTCAGCACCGCCCCAGCAGCCCCGTGACACGCAACCCTACCTACCTCCCCGTTCTGCCCCTCGCCCCCACCCATGGCGACGCCAGCCGCCGCGCCGGCCCCACCAAACCCTAACCCTGTCCCCGACGACCCGCCGCTGCAGCAGCAGCACGAGGAGGAGGAGGAAGAGTCGCCGGAGCCAGAGCCGGAGACGGCGCCGACGTCCCTCACCACCTCGATCGACCCCACCCCTTCCGGCGGCGAGGAGAGCGAGAGCGATGACTCCTCGTCCGTCTCCTCGGCGCCCTCCTCAGCCCCCGCTCCCGCCCCCGCAGCGGCGGCGGCCGCGGCGCCTTCGCCCGCTGCCAAGGACCTCCTCCACATCTCCTTCAACCAGGACTACGGCTGCTTCGCGGCGGGCACCAAGTCGGGCTTCCGCATCTACAACTGCGACCCCTTCCGCGAGATCTTCCGCCGGGACCTTGCCGCCGTGGGCGACGGCGCTACCGGCGCCGGCGTCGGCGGCGGTGCCGGGGGAGGGGGTATCGGCGTCGTCGAGATGCTGTTCCGCTGCAACATACTCGCGCTCGTCGGCGGCGGCGATAATCCCCACTACCCGCCTAACAAGGTCATGATCTGGGACGACCACCAGAGCCGCTGCATCGGGGAGCTCTCCTTCCGCTCCCCCGTACGAGGCGTCCGGCTCCGGCGCGACCGCATCATCGTGGTACTCGAGAACAAAATCTTCGTCTACAACTTCGCGGACCTTAAGCTCGTGCACCAGATCGAGACGGCGCCCAACCCCAAGGGCCTCTGCGCTGTGTCGCAGCAGCCCGGGTCTATCGTGCTTGTTTGCCCCGGTGCCCAGAAGGGGCAGATTAGGGTGGAACACTATGGGGCAAGGAAGACCAAGTTTATTAATGCACACACTTCCCGTGTCGCGTGCTTCGCGTTGTCGCAGGATGGGAGGCTCATTGCAACTGCTAGCACCAAGGGAACACTTGTTAGAATCTACAACGCAGCTGAAGGCAATCTCCTGCAGGAAGTAAGCTTTCTTTCACACACTCGTAGTTGTATTGTATAGACCCAAGTTCTGTTGGGTGACGTTACAACTGATAAAAACTGATTTTGTCGAGTAAATTGGTGAAAACATGTCTTTAAGCAGCTGCTGAATGGGAGCTTAGAATAGCCGTATGCTGCAATTAAACGTATTACTTTTTGATGAGGATCGTATAGCGCCAGACTGCCAGCTCACAGGATTCCTTTCTTACTGGTCATTGAGTAGTAACCGCAGTCTTCTACACTAGTTTGAAAACCTCTGATCAGCTGCTGGATGGGAAACTATAATAGTTCTATGCGACCACATGTGCTGCTTGCTACCATCGTATAGGACCAGTGCACATTGTTTCCTTTTGAAGTAGGCCTTGTTTAGTTTCCAAATTTTTTTGGTTTGGGGCACTGTAGCACTTTCTTTTGTTTGTGGCAAATATTGTCTAATTATGGACCAACTAGGCTCAAAAGATTCATGTCGCGATTTACAGGCAAACTGTGTAATTAGTTTTTGTTTTTAACTATATTTAATGTTTCATGCATGTGCCGCAAGATTCGATGTGACGGAGAATCTTGAAAAGTTTTTGGTTTTTTGGTGTGATTAAATAGCAACTTCGTACTTTCTAGTATAAGTGGTTGTACATGTTGACTCTAGGCTTTTTGTCTGGGGTATTAATAGAAACAGGACATAGCCTTTTCTGATCTTGACCAAACATCAAGCAATCACAGTTTCATTGATGTTACATGCCTTAGTTCATTTGTAAATTGAAGTTATTTAGGAGTGTGTAACAGATTGCATACTGTTAACTTTTGCAATGAAACTCAACAAGGGCCTGTGAAAATGTCTGAGTTTGTGCTTATTTGAAATTGATAAACAGCTTGAGCGTTATAACGCACTGGCTGAATATTTATACTCGAATTTACGCCTCACAAAATTATTGCTCTGTAACAACAGTTATGCTACAAAGTTTCTGACTTTGTGTTACAAGTATTTCTTGATGCTAGAAAAGTTCAGAAAGATTGCAGTTGCCTTTGTAAGCTATCAAAATTTGGTAGTAGGTTCAAATGTTTTTAGCTGTTTCTTTTTTTATTACTAGGCTTGGTTCCTGTAAAAGTAAATGAACACAGCAGGCAGTCACACCCTCCTTCACTCAGGCAGTCACATCCTCCTCTACTCCTACTCAACAACTGTTGTACAACATGAATTTCTATCTGAACGAATTGGATGTTTCAACTTCAGATTTGAAACTTTGACATGAAATTCTGCAATTTTTATTTTCTTAAAGGTTTGTTTTTCAATGGAAAATCTCACAAAGTTTCTATTTGAAAATCGCACTATTATCTCTTTATTTTGAGAAGACCTAGGTGATTCCATCTTCCCAAATCATACTACGACAGCAATGTTGGTGACGACTGATGAGACTGGTAGCAAAGAGCCAAAGACCATGGTATCGGTAATTGGTGTAGTTGAGGAATGAGGATCCCAGTGAGGTAATGGACCCTGCCAGGATTTTTATTATCATCTTTGTGGCAGCCTGGCAGGGTAGGATGTGGCATTGATGATCCTGGCAAAGTGGCAATTTGTTAGTGTGCAGGGCAAGCACAAAGCTGTGTCTGTAGCACAGTAAGGTGTTTTTTTAGAGAGAACTGTATTGTGGCATCTGGGGCTGTGTTTCACAATGGGTTGAACTATTTGAGAAAAAAAGTGATGCATGTAAAATAGTAGAGTCATGAGTATTAGTGCTCTTAGTGAGATCCATTCCGAATCCTCACGAGGGGTGCCCTTAGTGATTTAAAGGAGTGACCTGACTTCTACCTGTTTTTTTGTAATATATCTAGATTTGAACAAAAATTTTAAACTTGTACTGTGAGGTGCTTCTGAGTTCTGATTCTGACTGATCTCGATCAAGTTTCCTACTTATGGATCTCTATCTATGTGGTACCTATTACCAACCTTTGTTACTCATTGATATCTACGTTCTTTTGGGTTTGCTTTTGCGCCCAAGCTTTTGACAAATGCATTACGTGAGGAAGTCTTAACATTACAGTACCTTTTTACTGAGGATACGGTTACTAATTATGTCTGCTTTCTTCTGTTGTAGGTAAGGAGAGGTGCTGATAGAGCAGAAATATATAGCTTGGCTTTCTCGAATAATTTGCAGTATTTGTCTGTCTCGAGCGATAAAGGAACAATACATGTGTTCAATTTAAAGATAAATGTGGGATCGACTGCAAATGATAAGCCTATGCCTGCTCCAGATCCTGAAGTTCCCCATATAAGCCCCCCTCTTTCATTCATTAAGGGTAAGTTCCCTATCTATCCATTTGAATGACTTGAGTCGGGATACCTGATGTTTGGGGGAAGTTCCCTTTTCTGGTTGACATTTATAGGCTTGAAAAGTTTTGTTTCAAAATATACTAGCTTATTATTAGTTGTGATTTGTCTTTGGGAGTTAGTTTTCCTAAATGTGCACATTGTACTTCGGGAGTTATTTGTTGGACAATAAACATTAAAAGGCTTAGTATATGTTACATTTTCCATTCTAATATTTCTAAATCGTTACAAGACATAGAGCATTTTCCTTGATCTCTTATTTTGATTTGATCGTGTCCTTTTATATTTGAGTATCATTGATATACTCCCTCTGATTTTTTACATGGTGCATTAGGTTTGTCCTAAGTCAAACATGTCTAACTTCTATTACCGTCATTTTTTTAAAAAAAATCAGGTAGTTTCACATGAAAATTATATATTATGCAAGTATATCATAGTGAATTGTAAAACATAATCTTATGTTGTTAACCTATACACATTTTTTTTTAAAAAAAGAATTGATTGTCAAAGTTAGAAATGTTCGACTTAGGATGAAGCTAATATGACATGTAAAAAACCTAGAGGGAGTATTGTCTTGCTGGAGGCATAGAAGCGAACACTCTGCATCTGGTCTGATCTTGCTGATTTCCTTGTTTTTATCCCTCTTTTTTTTCTTTTTCTTTTTTGAAAAAAGCCGTATGCTTCAAGTGGTTTCTGTTTTGGTGTTTTTTACATGGTACCTGGACGTGCCCTGAGTAGTGGAAATTCAGTCTTTGGTTTATACTCTAGTAATTTATGCTAGTTACACAGGATGAGACCATCTGCCAATGAAAGCAGCTCGCTGCTGTTTTTGGTTGCCTTTTTTAATCAGGCTTGTATTGACATGTTTACTTTCATCAATGGCAGGTGTGTTGCCGAAATATTTCCATTCTGAGTGGTCAGTAGCTCAATTCAGGCTACATGAGGGTGAGCAGTATATTGTTGCATTTGGACATGAGAAGAATACTGTGGCAGTTGTTGGTATGGATGGAAGGTGAGAACATGAAATAGAACATTCACTCTGTACAACTATAAGTGCGGTAGATGAATCTATCTATATATTTGAATCTAAATATTTGTTCTTTTTTGTGCATGGCTTTGCAGCTTCTACAGATGCCAATTTGACCCAGTTAACGGAGGAGAAATGCTGCAGCTGGAGTGCTACAATTTCCTAAAACCATCGGATCAACCGTAGCAACATACTGTAATCATCATCATGACTGCTCCCCCTGTACCAAGGATTGTACAGTATCTTTGTGGGCCCTCGGTGACCCGAGGGCAAAGCAAGAGATAATAATATTTTTATTTGTAAATATATCTCTGATGTACTATGTTCTGCGGAAGGGCTAAAACACCCATTTGCAGACGAACGTAATAGAATGCATCGTTATTTATTTATGAATAAATAAAATAGCCTAGCAATGTTTTACTCATTTGATGAATAGCGTTGCACGTTCTGCCTGTTTTTTTCTTTAATTATTATTCTGCTCATACGATAACTATCTGTGTTGTTGATTGATTGCGATGTTTGCTGTATGATCTTTTAGGATAAATAATGTTTAATCTCATTTGATGATTAGTTAGAGTAATGGTGACTACGTTGTTGCCCAGTTGCTTGTCTCCGCTGTTCAGCTGGACAGCTGGTGAATATATGAAATTAGCGCAACAAGTAATCGGCCTATGAAAGATGAACCTGCGCGTATATTGTATACATATGGCTAAAAAATCAAGGAAGGAACACGTGTTATATATGGCTGGGGCCAAGCAAAACAAAAGGATACCTGATCCATTTGCACCGACAAGAGACGTTTCAACGACCAGAAACGATGAATCAGGCCAGCCTGCAGGGATCCTGCCGTTTCCATGTGCGAAAGCATCCGCGGCATCCGCAGCCGCCTTCCCAACGACCCCGATGCAATCCAGTTCCTTCCTCGGGCACACGCGGCTCGTCGCTTCTCCACACGTCCGCCATTTTTTTTTTCTCTCTGGACACCGTCATAGTGCCCGTAACGCCTTGTACATGTCATAATCGTTCATCGCGTTAAAAAAAAATCCCCATCCATTTTATTATTACGGTGATGGTGGTGCAATTAAAATCCCCATCTCCATTTTCCCCGGCGAGTGAATGGCGCGCCTCGCTGGCCGCTGGCCCCGCCCACCTCCTCACTCGTCGTCTTCTTCTTCATCAACTGCTATAAAGAACGGGAGGGCACGGGCAAGGCAACTCCAACTCCTATCCAATCGCAGTGTGGACGCGTGAGAGAGAGAGAGAGAGAGAGACTCACTGACCGGCGACCGACTTGGGGAAGGAAGCAGCAGCAAAGGATGGCGCCGCTGAAGCTGTACGGGATGCCGCTGTCGCCCAACGTGGTGCGCGTGGCCACCGTGCTCAACGAGAAGGGCCTCGAATTCGAGATCATCCCCGTCGACCTCACCACCGGCGCCCACAAGCAGCCCGACTTCCTCGCCCTCAACGTCCGTCTCTCCTCCCCCTTCCTGCTTCCGTTCCGCTACTAGTTTTGCTTTATGTGCGTGCCTCATCATCTTGCTTCTTCTTCTTCTTGTTCTTGTTCCAAACAGCCCTTCGGCCAGATCCCGGCTCTCGTCGACGGAGACGAAGTCCTCTACGGTAAACTCCCCATTCACCCACTCTGTTTTTTACTGACATAATAATTCCTGGTACCGGTTAATTATGATTATGAATCGAATAACGAGATCCAGATCTAGGAACAGTATCTTTTTGTTTTTCCTCCCCATTTTTAAATATTGAACATTATCCCTGTTGAGTGTTGACCACTTGGATTTCGTCTGGAGAACCTGGCTTATTTTACCTTGAACTTGATGGATGGATGCCCATGTCAAATCTAGTCACTAAATCCTGCTGCTGAACTAGCTGATCTATTCACCTCACCTGACCGCGCGCACATTTCACCGCAGAGTCCCGTGCCATCAACCGGTACATCGCGACCAAGTACGCGTCGTCGGGCGCGGCGCTGCTCCCGGCGACGGCGTCGGCGAAGCTCGAGGTGTGGCTGGAGGTGGAGTCGCACCACTTCTACCCGAACGCGTCGCCGCTGGTGTTCCAGCTCCTCTTCAGGCCGCTCTTCGGCGGCGCCCCGGACCCATTGGTGGTGGACAAGCACGCGCACGAGCTCGCCAAGGTGCTCGACGTCTACGAGGCGCACCTCGCCAGCAACAAGTACCTCGCCGGCGACGAGTTCACGCTCGCCGACGCCAACCACGCGTCCTACCTGCTCTACCTCACCAAGACCCCCAAGGCTGGGCTCGTCAACGACCGCCCCCATGTTAAGGCGTGGTGGGAGGAGATCGCCAAGCGCCCCGCGTTCCAGAAGACCGTCGCCGCCATCCCATTCCCACCGCCGCCCTCCTCCGCTTGAGTTGACCTTTCGCTGGGTCGTCGCCGGTCACGGACGCGTCCGAGTTGAATAAAAACGGCCTCCTTGCTTGTTGCTGCGCCGTTGTGTGAATCAAATCCAAATAATATTGTAGTTGTTTCCATGTGTGTTCATCTCACTGCTGTCTCGGCTTGGTTGTGTAAAGAGCACGGTGGGGGTGTGGACACGATGTGTAGAACCTTTTTTTTTTTTTATCCTTGGATGTTTCTATTAGCCAGTTGCTTAATATTATCATCCGAATTTAGTGTTTTTTTCTATCAATAAATCTACTATGACTTATTAGGCAAACGAATAAAGATTGATCGGCCGGTTAAACGCTAGCTCTTGAGTCTTGCCAGCCAACTCCGGCGACGGTAATCGATGACCGGCCGGTCTTCAGCCTTCTTGCTCCGCGCCTTTGTTGGATACACCACGCAATGAATAATGGATGGTTCTTTGGCCAACGGATATTTGTGGCATTTGTGGTGCTGCCGATGTTTATTTGCGGTTGATTGAAAACTGTAAATTAAAGTTGCTAAAATCTAATGAAATTTCTTATATTTAATATATTGAACAATGCCTTGTTATACCTTAATATATATTGAACAAGAACGCGGGTGGCTTTAGGTAAACTCACAAAATTATGGGCAGATACTTATTGTATAAAGTTAGGTCTTAGGTAGGATCCTATGCACTCATTCAGTGATAGACTGGTAGGCGACATGTTCGTCAAGAGGCGTCTCGCAAAAAGAAAACTCATTTCTGTAGAATTAAATAGCAAGTATAAAACCTCAATGGCTACCCTTGCAAACTGAAATGCTGCAGGCTGTCCATAGCCTGTGTAGTCTAGCTCGCTAACGCCTTTTTTATCACACACCTCGTTCTTACTTCGTACAATGTTTTCTACCCACCGTAGGGTGATTTGTGTTTTGTGTGCCTCTCTGTTTTATGGCTCGAAGCCTTGCTGTCGCCACCTATGGAGTGTGTAAATCATCTTTTTTTCCTCTTAGTGCCACACGTGCATCGGCACGTTTTTCAAAATTAAAATAAAAATTGATACTAGAGATCTGAATTCTGATATCACATATAGTAGAGGCCGGCTAAGACATCAAAAGGGGATCATATGTCCAGACAGTGTCTACTATTCTTCTATAAATTACATGGGATTTAGATATCTAGAAAAATAATTGAGGAAACAGACGAGGAAACTAAAGATATAATTTCGTTCAAAGTTCAAACATAACAGCTAGCTAGCTTATCCTATCTACACTTGCAACAATCCGCTCCGGGCTGCTGCAGGTGAACCGCAGTTTCCGCGCTCGAGTCGCCAATTCATGACGCCGTGCGCAGTACTAGTGCCTACTATCTTCAGAAGTCTTCCACGCTAGAGCGAACACCGAACTCGTCGACCTAAGAAGCTTCGCGAGCTATACAGAGTGATGTGGCCAAACGAGAGGGGAGAGTATATGGTACAAGATTCGTCTCTTAAAAGATTCGATCTTTTTTTTATTTGATGAAGCTTACTCCCTCCATCCCAAATTGTAGGTCGTTTGACTTTTTTATCTCAAGTTTGACCACTCGTCTTATTCAAAAAATCTGTACAAATATAGTCAAATTTAAGTTATTCTTGAAGAACTTTTATTAATAAACTAATACACAACAAAAAAAATGATATTTTATATAAAACTTTAAATAAGATGAGTGATCAAACTTGTTATTAAAAAAATCAAACGACTTACAATTTGGGATGGATTAAGTAGATTGGATTGGATGAACGCGTTTTCTTGCCGTAATCCTTTTTTCCCTGAGGCCTTGTTTAGTTGGCAAAAATTTTGGTTTTTGGCTACTGTAGTATTTTCGTTTTTATTTGACAAACATTGTCCAATCATGGAGTAACTAGGCTCAAAAGATTCATCTCACAAATTACAGTGGCTACTGTAGTATTTTCGTTTTTATTTGACAAACATTGTCCAATCATGGAGTAACTAGGCTCAAAAGATTTATCTCATAAATTACAGGTAAATTGTGCAATTAGTTTTTATTTTCGTATATATTTAATGTTATATGCATACAAATAAAAATTCGATGTGACAGAGAATCTTGAAAAAATTTTGCAAACTGAGTGACATGATCGTAGATGAACAAAAAAAAAAGGAAAAAAGTGAACTGCGCTGGCCGATGTGATCGGGCCCATCGCCGGGCCCGTTTGCGAGGACTCCCCTGTTGGGCTGGCGTTAGTGGCGGTATATAAGCCCATGAAGTCGTTATTGTAGGCCCAGGGTCCAACTGCTCCAGGAGCCGCACCAATCAACCCAGCAAAACGTTGCTGACCTCCAGGCCGGCGCGCACCAACAACGATGTGTGTACAAGGAAAAGTACCATATATGACCTCCCTCGACTACAGGTGATTCTTCGAAACACAAAACCTGATGTTCTATACTCGAAACCAACTTATGCTTCACAAATGACAATGTTAGCTGTTCATTTAGTACTCCCCCGTTTTCAAAATTATAGTTCAAAAAATTATGCATCTAGACATATACAATAGATATACAAAGAAAAACCTATAAATCTAGAAATATTAAAAAGTCTCTTATAATTTGGATTTGGAAAGAGTAGATGATTCGTGACTTAAAATGGACTCTACATATTAGGTGGTGGCAACCGGCGTTTGTCACATCGACGTATGACGATATGAGAGAGAAAGATCGCAGAAGAATTCAATGAGTGCACTAACACTAAGAAGAAGAGAGATCGGGGCACGAGGAAGATGATGAATGTTGCTATTCCTCAATGCTCGACAGAATGTCTGATGTGTGATCTCCACACTGCCCTTGATGGAGTTCTCTAGTGCATCCTCATGATTGTCGATGCTGATGTAGTGTCAAGTTTATCGTGGACACCCATCGTTCCCCAGGCGAGTGTGAGTTTGATGCATTCCATGTGGTTGTCGTTGGAGTGCACAGTGAATATCGGCCCAACTTGTCGTCATCGTTGGAGTGTGCAAGTGAGAAAAATGAAAAACAACAAAGAGAGTTTGTTAGACCTGACTGCTTTGTAGCCTCAAATCAAATCAAATCGCTAAACGAACTTTGCGGGAGGGGATGGCAAGGCTGTTGAAGTTGCTCTAATAAACCTTTGTCCACACTTCCAGCTCAAGTAGATCGATTGGAACTCAAACCTCCTACGTCCTTCACCTTCTTGCTTCGTGCCTCCGCCCCCACCCCTGCACCTGTGGGGGTATAAACCCCTATACCCTTACGGTTAGACTTCGGCCAGGAAGCTTGGCCCATTACGAGACGAGTTCAAGGCTTGATCCGACAACCTGGAGTTTCGCGCAAGGAAACAAGATGGG
>Ga0182004_10004621_pt1 | contig 11127 bp, 12 predicted proteins | sample Sormic07211540_1_FD_120479 | JGI IMG/M metagenome (GOLD analysis project Ga0182004, IMG submission 120479) | Endophyte microbial communities from Sorghum bicolor roots, Mead, Nebraska, USA - 072115-40_1 MetaG | ecosystem: Host-associated > Plants > Roots > Unclassified | place: USA: Nebraska...
AGTGGCACCGCTCGGGCTCTCCACTGGTGGAAGTGGAACGAAGGCCAGTCCCGGCCCCCCACTTTGCTGCGCGCTCCAATGGCGGCTTCTACTTTCCTCGTCGCCCCGGTGCACGCGCCGCCGCCGCCGCTGGTGCGGCCCCGCGTCGTCCCTCCTCCCGGCACCTGCGGCTGCCCCGCTCCGCGCGGGGGACTCACCCTGCGCCCGCACGCTTGCGCTCCACGCCGCCGCTGCAACCCGGCGATCCGTCCGGTGAGCCTGCTTCACTCTCTCTCCCCCCGCTTGAAATGCGCGTCTGTTTTAGTGATCTGGTGGCAGCTGAAATTATCGGCGGAGTCTCTCTGCACCGGTGCCCCGCCCCATTGGCACCGTGACTAAGTCAATGCTCTGAACATGAGTTCTTCAACAGTGAAGCCTGGGCCAATCCGTTGGCTCTGACCAGGTCATAAATCGGTGGCGCATGGCGGAATTTGGGTGAACTTTTTTTTTTAATCTTAGGAATTTGGGTGAACTCTTGGATGCGCGTGTCTTGATGTCTTGTGTTTTGCTGTGTGCGTGCTGACTGGTGTTGCTCTCTCCATGTTTCCTAGGTGAGGTTCTGTGTGGAAGTTGGTTCGGGGTGGCCCGTGGTGCTCAATCAATCAATCAAAAGGGGGTTTCACAAGGGTATAAGTGTCGCAAGGGTGGATGACAATGCTGCTGGTCAAGTCAGTGTTGATGACGATGACGATGACGACGAGGATTTAGCCCATATCACCAGCGAGAACGTTCGTGCCGCCATAAGGAAAAGCAAGGAAGTGCTGGCAAGGCACAAGGTCATAATGAAGCAGGTAATGTTTTACATGCTTTTATGATGGAATCAACTAATTTTGTCAATAATTAATCCATACCATTTTAGACTGTATGTACTGTTTGAACTGTGATCTTTGATATAATATTGTGTGGCAATCCATGAAACTAGAAAATTATTATCTGTATTCTAGCAATCGAGTTCGAGTCCAATGCTGTTGTACATTACATAGCCTATGTCTTCCATATGTGGATGAAGTTTACATACATGCACCTGCTCAAATTGTTTGAAGAGTCAAACTTCGTTAAAATTTTGTTTTACAAAAGAATTTTGGACTCAAAATTGAGTCTGACTTCTGTTTTCCCTGTAATCACTTTATTTTTTTTATTTTACTGTTTCACACATGACGTGTGTTTATGCCAAGCATGGGTTGTGGGTAGTCTGGATGGGTTACATTTCTGTGGAAGAAGCTGACAGTATCAGGAACCGAGCCCGGATGGGTTATGTTTTTGTGGGAGAAGGTGACAGTATTAGGAATGGAGCCTCTTTTACCATTGATGCAATATCATCGTTTTACAACCTTCCATATAAGCAAATGATTACTACTAATGCATAGAATATACTGAGGAATGTGTCCCTTTAATGTATTCCTGTCGGAATCTAAGATTTTTCATAATGATTGGGGATGTGCGGACAATTTAAGAATGTCATCACACTGCTGTTCTTTTCCCATTTTGGCCTGTTTCTCAGTGCCTTCTCTGCTTTGGAACTAGTGTTTCACGATAGATTTGCTGGAGTTATTTGCAATTCACCTTACTATGCATCTATTTTACTAGCTACTTACTTGTATGGAGGTGTAGTATAGTGTATGCAGCTGTTGTGTTGTTTATTGAACTATATGATCATTCAAATGATGATATGTGGGTGACTTATTCAGATAGCAGAAAAGAAGAAGCTCCTCTCAACTATACTAGACAGTTCCATTCATAATGAGCAAGAGCCACTCAGTGGTCAGAGTGATGGTTCCTTATCAAACCTGAATGCAAATGCAGAGGTCACAGAGATTGGCTATGGGTCTTCACAGCAATCTGAATTTGACACCACTTACGGAGAATCCATCTACAATCAGAATGAATACTATGAAAGTTCAAAACATGACGGCACTGATTTCAGTGAGAATTATCAGTATAACAGTTTTCCTAGAGCTGCTCGTAGCGTGTATGAACTAGAAGCAGATAATGGTATGAAACAAGATTATGGGGTACAACTAAGTCAAGTAAGCGAACATGAGCAGTCAGTTAACGAGGGAACAAATGACGATGCATCTGGTGGAGTTGATGTTATGAATGTCATATTGGTAGCCGCAGAGTGTGCTCCTTGGTCCAAAACAGGCAAGAACTGAATGATATAATTACATTTCTTATGTGCTTTATTTTTCTTGTAAGGGTGTGGTTTAAACCTAGCATGAAACATTATTTTTCCAATTTCTATTCTGGTGCTGTCACTTTACCACATTCTTAGAAAAGAATAGTGATAGCTAAGAAAAGGAAGTACAAGCGCACAATCTGACGCTTTCTCAAAGGGATGATTAGGTCAATAGGAATGCAACCAGTCCAAAAAGAAAAATATATAGCACGGCAAAGAACCTCAACGACCAAATAACTCCAGAAAGGATTGCAATTTTGGAAAATAGCAATCCCTGGAATATCCCGTTAGATGTTTTATCATAATGCCACAAATGCTCTACTTCTCTAACTTAGATTAGGCTCGCAGGGCAGAGGAATCCATCTGTTCTCTTGTATGGTACTTGAAGTCATTATAATGGTGAAAAACCACCATTTTTTCTTAATGAAATGACACACAGCTCTCCTGCATTGTTTGAGAGAGAAAAAAACGCCATTTGACCAAGGAGTGTAATTTTCAAATTTACATATGTTTGAGATTTTATTAGGTAGTCAAGCGCAAAATTGATGTTATTTCTCTAAATACGACAGAATAGGTGCTATTAGGCTCATTCCCCAATTTTGAAACCCAACTTTGTAACTCATAGGGGTCATGTCCACTCTGTAGTGGCTGCTCTAAAGTCTACATGCAATTGTGCTGCAACGCTTGAGATTGGTTTCAGCGAATCATGAAAAGTGTCTAGATGAAACTAGGCTACCTTTTGCTTGTTTCTGCTAAATTTTCTCCATAAGTTTTACTTCATGTTTCGCTTATTGTGCTTGCTTGAAGAAGAGCACACATGCTAAAGTTTACGCATCTGATCTTTCAGCTACTTAGTAAAGTGTGATGCCTATATATGACCAACAATTCAATACAAAGGCATTTATTTTTCATGAGTGTGTGGTGCATGCTGAATTATTTATCGACAACTTGAGACATGTAGGCCATCAAGTTCTCCGAGCTACCATGTATGATTTTAAAACTTTTTGTAAATTTAGCACCTATTATCGATTTCATATCCATTTTTGGCAATACATGCAGTATGAATTTCGCGACTTCGCAAGCTATTTATGGTGGAAACCTCTGTTTGAGAGCTGCGTACCTTTGTATTAAGAGGGAAACTGGCCCCTTACAATTACAAAGATCACCACCTCACTCCGCCGTGAGGGGTGAGAAATATATGTTAAGTGGAAGCCTGTTAAAGTTTATTTTTATGACTTTAGAAAGAGGTTTGCTACCCTCTGTCGTTTGGGATAAGTTGTTTTGTAAGTTCCCATTGTTTTTATGGAACATATGCTGGTAAAACAAATAAAAATATGCGTAACAAAAAGTATATTCTGGTACAAATCTAATAGCATTACTTTATGTTGTCAGCCTACATTTTATATAAATTAGTGGTTAAAATTTCAAATTTGTGCCTGCATGGATCCCATGCATCCTATATTTAGTGATGGAGGAAGCACAACTTTATGGAAAACATTACAACTCATACTGTTGCCTAATTCTTGATGATGTTGCATCCCTGGCCATAATGCAGTCACGTACTTCCCCGAGTGTTTATGCATGCTTACTGCTGCTATCATGCAAAATTCAGAAGTGAATGTTGTGTTTTCATGATTGAATGTTGTGTTTGATGTTTGAAAGATGATTGAACTTTGCATATACCACCTCATCAACCATCTGCTGGTGTCTTGTGTATTCGCTCGGCAATTCTGGTTCTATTTACTCCAGCACTTTGGGATTCAACAATTCTGTCCACAGCCTTCTGATTGGTCTTTTGATTTGTGGTGGGAAAACTCAAGCAATGCTACTGTTGGGCTTACAAGGAGGGGCTTCAACTCTCTTGTGATCTTAGGGGCTTGGTCCCTGTGGAATCACCGGAATAGATGTGTTTTTGACGGAATTAATCCCAGCTTGGGTGGTGCTTTGAATTTTGCCCTAGAAGAATGTCAGTTGTGGGTTGTGGCAGGGGCCCGGGGGCTGGCCTTCCTGGCTTCCTACCCTCCCTCTTCAGTAGCCCTGTAGCCTACAGGTTGCCTAGATTTGGTCATCTGTTAGCTTGTGTCTCAGGCGCGTATGTAATTCTTTCTTTCTGTTCTGTTGGGTGGTGTGGTGCGTGGGGTGTTGTAATCGGGGTCTCCCCCCCTTTTTTGTTCTGTCTTCTTAATTCAATGAAGCGCAGCTCTCATGCGTTTTCGAAAAAAAAAGGTGGTATTGCTTGTCTGTGGGTTGTTAACCTATGTTGTAACTTGTGGGGTCAAAAGGACAACTGGACAGACTGATATTTTTCTTTTTCTCTAACAGGCAGGTTGATATTTTTTTATTTGATGTGCCTGCCTACATTTAGTGACATCATTTCATCCCTTATTTTTAAAAATAAATATGTACAAGTAAATAACCTTTTCTTTGGGCAAAAAGGGTGCGGGTTTAGTGACCCCCTAGTGCGCATATGAGTTCGCCACTGATTCTAATGATATATCCGCTAAATTATTATAGATATTGGGAGTTATTTTTATCATGCACATATATATATATGCTTCCAGATATACTGATCATTTTAATCTCTTGTTCATTTCGTTTGCAATAACCCTGTACCAATTTCCTGCAGGTGGGCTTGGGGATGTTGCTGGAGCTTTGCCTAAGGCTTTGGCCAGGAGGGGTCATCGTGTCATGGTGTGCCTTTTATGAGCTATCGTATCTGAAAGAGATTTAACTAAGCTCCTACTAGTTGGAAATGCTGCAAGTTAACATGGAAGATAAATAAGATGGTTGTTGTAAAGTCCATAAAATCACTTATTTATCCTGTAGATGGTTGCAAAATCTTTAGTTTTTTTTCGGGAACGCACCTGCGTTTTATATTAAGAAGAAAAAAAGGACAAGAACCCTTACACACACCAACACAAAATCAGTTCAGTTCACATGGTTACAGAGATAGCCAATCATAAGCTTTCTACTGTTCCCCATCCGGCACAAGGGAAAAATCGTTTTTAGTTCAACTAAAGAGGATTGACAATTGAGTTTGTAGGTACCTGGCATCGTGGACTATAAAACCATATTTAATGGACAACCTTAATTAACCAGCTGTGCCAGTCTCTATGGCCTCCTTATACAAAGTGGATTTTCACAAAAGACTAAGATCTATTCATGATATGTTCAGCAGAAGTCATATGCGTTTGGGACGAAATATTTCAGCTATAATAGAATCATTTTTCTGCAGCTCAAATTGCCTGAATTCTAAGCAGTGCACCTGGATATTCTGGCTTTCAGTTTTTGGGCTAGATTACACTGTTGTGCTCCGCTACCTTCACTGTGCAATCTAGTTAATTGTGGGAGTCTACTAATTCTATTAGCCTTTTGCTTTATGGTCCCATAAAAACATACCTTCATAAATTGTTATGTCCAACATTAAAAAGTATGCTCTTGAAAAGCCACAATACCAATAGGCACAGTTCTTTTTAAAAAAATAGGATCTGTATTGTTAATCTTAGTTAGTGCCTAGTATGAGAATAACTCATGCAGTACATTCCAAAGCAAACCCGCGTTATTATTTGAGAGAACATAGGCTATGTTTCTGAGTTTCAATAGCCACACTTGGAGAAGCATTTAAATACTAAATACATAATCACTTTTTATATTTTTTTGTTAGGTAGTAGTTCCAAAGTATGGTGACTACGAGGAACCACAAGAGATAGGAGAGCCAAGGAGTTACCTAGTTGCAGGGCAGGTATTTTCCTCTCCTATCATATTATATTAGCTTAACATATTGAATGTAGCTTGAAAATATTCTGTTTGGACAGGATATGGAAGTGAAGTATTATCATGCATACATAGATGGTGTGGATTTTGTTTTCATCGACAATCCTGTCTTCCACTATGTTCAGAGTGAAATTTATGGTGGGAACCGAACTGTGAGTATACCACTTCAATTGCTGATAGTTTTTTCTCGAATGACACTTGAGAGCTGCGTGTCATTTCATTAAGAGACAAAAAGCACAAAAGAGAGGCAAGTGCCTTCTCCTAATACAGGAGAGGCTGGAGCCTGCTCCCAAACACACCGAACACACACCAGGCAATAAAAACATTTGCTTTACTAAAAGCTGATAGCCTGATATGACATCTATATCCAAATTACTCCCTCCATTCCAAATTATAAGACGTTTTGACTTTTCTAGATACATTGATTTTTCTATGTATTTAGACAGTGTACATCTAAGTGCATAGTAAAAGTTATGTATCTAGGAAACTTAAAACGTCTTATAATTTGGAATGGGGTATAAGACATTTTGGCTTTTCTAGATACATAGCTCTTGCTATGCACGTAGATATACATTATGTCTAGATACATTTTTTTTTTGGAAAACAAGTCTAGATACATAGCAAAAGTATTGTATCTAGGAAAGCCAAAATGTCTTATAATTTGGAATGGAGGAAGTACCTGTCAGTTTCTTGCCTTTTTGGGCTGTTTATTGTTGACACTAAGCAGATTAACCTTTATCTGTAGGACATCTGGAAACGAATGGTTTTGTTGTGCAAAGCAGCTGTAGAGGTAACCTTTCTTGGCTGTAACATCCATAGTTCCATTGACATCTAAGATATGTAGTTACACAATTAACACTTTCAGATACATCCAGTTTTTTATGTATAAGACACGATATCTTTATGAAATTATCATTTCGTTGTTTGAGTGCCCTTTCTAGGGGTACATTTTTTCCCCAGTTGAAGTATTGCCTATATACGTGGCCTTTGTTTAACCTTGTTATTTCTCTTTCATTGTCTTATTCAATATGCTTATAGAAAACATCATTTTAGGTTCAATGGTATGTTCCATGTGGTGGCTTCTGCTATGGTGATGGAAATCTTGTGTTTATTGCAAATGATTGGCATACCGCTCTCCTACCTGTTTATTTAAAGGCATACTATCGTGACAATGGTTTTATGCCATATGCCCGTTCTGTTCTTGTGATACACAATATAGCACATCAGGTAAGATTTTTTTTTTGTTACTGTTACCTTCTATATCCTGTGTATATAATTTGCCTGAATTGTTGCTCTTTCATAATACATGGATCTCACCTGTTTCAGTTAACTGAAAATTATTGCTCATTTGCTCTTACTATATGTATTCTATTGCTATACCTATTTACTTTTTTTGTCCTCTTCATTTGTGCATCTTGTTGGGTTTATAGGTAGTCTACCCCAACTTGTTTAAGACTAAGAGACTTGGCTATTGTTATAGTTAATGGAAAATTATGTGATCTACTCTAGGGATGGCAGTTGGGCTGGTGGCGCAGGTCATAGTGGCCCATGGTTGTACCTGCCAGGCAATTTGAGCCCAGGCACATGTCTAGCATGTGTATGGTAACCTTTGCCCATGCCTCTTGTGAGCATGCAAAGAGAAATCCAAAGAGATTGAGAAAATAAGTACCTGGGAATCATTCTGGAGTCTGGACTGACAAACATGGTGAAACATGTAGCATAACCCCTACCTGCTGCCATTCCTTGTGATGAACTGAACGATGCCTTAACACATTTGAGATTGGTCTCTCAAATTGGAAAGAAGTCTATAATATGAATGCATCTTTGACTGAACCTGTGCTGATCAAAAGGCCTCAAAATGTAGGATTTTTTTTTATTTGGGCTTGGAACCCAGAAGGTAGCATTGAGTGGCTGATGAAGGTGCTAAGCTGGTGTGTGGCTGGAGCCAGGAGGATCTCCTTACCTGAATGTGTGTCAGTGTGTGTAATGAGACTGAGAGAGAAGTGAGGAACAGTGCCTGAGCGATGAGTTTTGTTTCCCCTAGATTGTAGGGCTAGGATTTGTGCATAATTGTGTGGGTCCAGATGCCAAGGTAATGTGGTTATGTAGATCCCTCCCTTCCTGGGCTGGGGGGTGGGGGAGTGGCGTTCCCAGGACGTAGGACTTTGTGTTCATGAATGTGCCTGCAGTACAAAGAAAAGTCAAGAACAGACACCTCCTGTATTTAGTATTTACCCACAACCAATCGGGTAAATGAGCAAAACTGAGTACCCTACATTTGATTCTACAAAACGAATCTAGTAAAGTAAACAATCACATGGTGAGTGTTTAAAGTGACATACCTCTAGGCCTCATGAAAATTTTAAGTGGCCTTTAATTCTATACAGGTAACCATGTGATCATTAGAGCCTTTGGTTGCTAATAACTCACGCAAGATGATGGCAGAGTTTTGTATGCAAACAATGGGCATGAAGATTAACATGGTCTCAGATAGGAAACCCAGAAATTATAGTGCCTTTACTGTCTTGCATATTTGTTGCACTAGAAAATGGGATATACCAGAACGCTTGAACATAGTATGGTCACAGCTACAGCAAAACATGCAGAACAAACCTTCCAGAGACCCCCAAAATGGTAGTTTGGCCAGAAGGTTGTAAAAAGTTGTGGATGGTTCATGTTTGTTGTCTTTGAAGATATATGTACAGATAACGGCTTCTATTTTGCCGCCTTCTTTATAACTATACCCTCTGTAAGTGCTGTACTGGTTGGCTGGTTGCTATACTCTAGAACCTGTTTGCATTAACAATTTAGCATTGATGCTATTACTTTATAAATATTTTATCTATTAAAACCACTTTGTTTATACATCCATGAAGATAACATCACTCAGTTTGCTATCCATTCAGATAAGTTAATTTCAATTTCTCTTTCCAGGGTCGTGGCCCGATAGATGATTTCAGTTACCTGGATTTGCCAGGTCATTACATGGATCAGTGCAAACTTTATGATCCATTTGGAGGTGACCATCTAAACATTTTTGCAGCTGGTATTAGGGCCGCTGACCGTTTGCTTACCGTTAGCCATGGTTATGCATGGGAGCTCAAAACACCTGATGGCGGTTGGGGCCTTCATAGTATCATTAATGAAAATGATTGGAAATTCCAGGGTATTGTAAATGGTATTGATACTACTGATTGGAATCCTAGGCATGATGTCCATCTACAAGCTGATGGGTACACCAACTATTCTCTAGAAACCGTTCAGACTGGTAAAGCACAGTGCAAGGAAGCACTACAGAAAGAGCTTGGACTCCCAGTTCGTGCCGATGTTCCAGTCATTGCTTTTATTGGACGATTGGACCATCAAAAAGGTGTAGACCTGATAGCAGAGGCAATGCCATGGATTGCTGGTCAGGATGTACAATTAATTTTGTTGGGTACTGGAAGACAAGACCTTGAAGATACATTGAGGAGGCTTGAGAGCCAGCATTATGACAGGGTTAGGGGCTGGGTTGGGTTTTCTGTCCGGTTGGCTCATCGGATGACAGCAGGGGCTGATATACTATTGATGCCATCAAGGTTTGAGCCATGCGGGCTGAACCAGCTATATGCCATGATGTATGGGACTGTCCCTGTAGTTCATGCGGTTGGAGGTCTCCGCGACACAGTCGCACATTATAATCCCTATGAGGAGGTTGGAGTTGGTTGGACTTTTGAGAAAGCAGAGGCAAACAGAATGATCGATGCCCTAGGGCACTGCTTGAACACATTCAGAAATTACAGGAGCAGTTGGGAAGGTATCCAACGCAGAGGGATGATGCAGGATCTAAGCTGGGATAATGCTGCTAAACTCTATGAGGAAGTTCTTCTTGCCGCCAAATATCAGTGGTGACTGCTGAACTGTCCAAGGAACTGTTGATATTTGTCACTCACAGACCTGAGGGCTTTCTGTCGCGAAGAAGTTGCCGACTGTTTCAATTCCTTTGGTGCTTCACACAGCTGCTGCATGCCTTATCCTGAATTCCTGAATTTTGCAGGATGGTGCGAGTCGCACAGGCAGATCTTTTGTTGCCAGATCCTAATAATCGCATCAAATGTGAATTCTGGGTCTACCTCCTGGACAAACACAGTGGATGGGGCTTTTCCTGGAAAGAGGTTAATGTTAGAAGAAAGATTCAGGGGAAGCGTCGTGCATTTTTTTGAAGCGGCTACGAATTCATTTGTTCTACAGAAAGAGCTCAGTTAGACGCTTTTGGTACAGGAGGTTAGTAGATAGCAGAGAAATTGATGCTTCGTATCTGGAGTAGTTTTGTTGTATCTCAAAATTAGGATACATGTTAATATGTTCAGTTCATTTTTTTTAAATGCATATCCTGTATATGATTTAGTGTTCCAGTCTTCCTGAAAAGGAACGGATTCAACTGTCAAATCATACTCCAGGCACCATAACCCAAACAGGCCCACAGGCCACAACTGGTGTCAAGATGGTGATGTTAAAACTTTGGAGTTTCCATATACTAGCTTTGAGTCTCTTGGAGACAGACCGCATGCGACCGCTGTGCTTCGGCGTCCGTACGTGGACGGTGTCTGGCCGGGGACACGCACACGCACACGCAGACGCGATCCTGGGGAAGAAGACGTGGTCCAGCGCGAGGGACAAGGTATCGCGCCATTCCCCCATCGGAGTTGCCCCCCCAAACTCCACCTGCAAAATTACCCCTCCGTCAAGTGATTCCTACTCCCCCGACCTGCACTACTGCTCACGACGACCATCTCCCTCCATGCGCGCGCAAAAAAAAAAAAGGTGCGTGTGCGTGTGTGTATATATTCATCTGGCCATCAACGCGATCTTCCATGTCCTCATCAACACAATAAAACTACTGTCCCGTGCATACTCCTCTCCCAGACTTTCCTTGGATTTGTTATTAATCTTCCCGTTCGATCGTCCATCATCAGCTAGCCAGCCCAATCGTTGTCGCCTGAGCTAGCTCTGAATCGGGAGGCAGAAGAGAAGCCAGAAGCGGGTGATCGCCATGGCTTCCAGCGAGCGCGTGTACGAGGACTTCGTGCCTCCGCACCAAATGGAACGCGAGCCGGCAACCCACACCCTCACCGTCAACCTCTCCGCCCAAGGCAAGC
>Ga0182004_10004622_pt1 | contig 11127 bp, 15 predicted proteins | sample Sormic07211540_1_FD_120479 | JGI IMG/M metagenome (GOLD analysis project Ga0182004, IMG submission 120479) | Endophyte microbial communities from Sorghum bicolor roots, Mead, Nebraska, USA - 072115-40_1 MetaG | ecosystem: Host-associated > Plants > Roots > Unclassified | place: USA: Nebraska...
GCAGGCATAATCGCAACCAACTAAATATTCGTGGCAACAAACACATATCTATCGCAACACTAAATTGATATTATCGCAATGCACAATTAGTTGTGGCAATAGGTACCCAAAAAGGCAACCACCTTTTTCACCGTGGCATTAACAACAACGTGTTGCAACGAATGTTTCAACTGATGCAACCCACATTTTTGGTGGCCATAAGATCCAGATATCGCAACCCATTAATACGTTGATTGCTATAAAACCAAATATTGCAACTAAATGTGTGGTGTTGCGAAAAAAATGGTGCTCTAAGGGTCAATTCCTAGTAGTGATCTTATCATGTATAGCTTTTGGAAATTGCCCACATACAAGTGATAAACTCCCATAGCGTACAAGGGGATATTGGATAGACAAGAGTCAATCAGAGTGGATTTTCCTCTAGATGATAAGTATTAACATTGCCAAGTACCAAGCCTCTTCTCAGTTTTTTCACTTACATAACTCACTTGTGCTTTGGAAATCTTCAAGCTACTCATAGGCATACCTAACTGTTTTATGGGAAACACCCCAATCTTATAGCCCAGGCAGGCAGCAGCTAGCTTTTGATCTTCCTGAGGAAGACCAATAGTAAAGATTTCACTTTTCTCAAAACTAATTTTCATTCCTGACATAGCCTCATAACAAGACAGAACTAATCTAACATTTCTTAGATTCTTAGGGGAATATTGCAAAAGAATTACTGTATCATCTACATATTGTAAATGTGAAAGACCTCCTTCAACTAAATGAGGTACCAGACCCTGAATGATGCCTGCCTCACAAGCCCTAGATAGCATGGCGGAGAGGGCATCAGCCACCAGATTAAAGAACAAAGGGGATAAAGGATCTCCTTGCCTGAGGCCTTTATAACTCTTGTAAAATTCCCCTCTCTCTCCATTAATAAATATACAAACTCTACCCCCTCTGACTGACTTATTTATCCACTGGACCCAAGTATTTGAAAAACCTTTTCTTTCAAGAACCTCTTCTAAAAAATTCCAACTCACTTTGGCATAGGCTTTTTTAAAATCTAGTTTGATAAATACTCCAGTAGAGTTAATTAGAAGACCTCAAATCATGCATCACTTCCTGGAGAATGACTATCCCTTCTAAAATGTTCGTGCCAGGTATGAAGGCTGTTTGGAAGAGGCTAATCACCTTGTCAATCACTTCTGTTAACCTTAGCGTTAAGGTCTTGGTGATGATTTTGTAAATGACATTTAACAAGCAAATTGGTCTAAACTGCTTAATAGTAGTTGCAGGTTTGACTTTAAGCATTAAAATGATAACTCCATAGTTCAATCTCCATAACTCCAAATGTCCTGCATGCAAGATATCTAACATCTCTTTAACGTCTCCCCTGATTAGTGGCCAGAATGCTTTAAAAAATTCAACTGAAAAACCAATTGGTCCAGGACCAGTATTATTTATCATTTCTTTGATAGTAACATCTAACTCTCCTAAAGAGAAAGGTCTGATAAGGAAATCGTTGTCAACCTGCTGAATTCTATGATCAATGGGCCATAAGTCAGCATCTAGATGCATATCTGCCAGTTTTGCACTCCCAAACAATAGTTTATAGTTCTCTATTATGTGATCCTTCAGTAATTTGTTGTCTACTATCTCTTGACCATCTATTTCCAATATTGTGATCTGCATTTTCCTCCTTCTTCCATTAGCACATTTGTGAAAGTAACTTGTATTAGAATCACCAGCCAAAATCCATTTCTTAGCACTTCTTCTGACACTATAACTCTTCATCTAGCAGCATATTTTGTAACTCTTTATCAAGTTCATATCTCTCATTCCATTCAATTTGTGCCAGGGGTCTAGAATTACTCCGCTCATCTAACAATTGAATTCTTCTCAAGATATCATATTTAGCTTTGTTTTGTTGACTATCATTATTCTAACCCCATCCTTTGATAGCTCTTCTTAATTTGCTTGAAACAATATGCCAATGGTCCAAAGGATCCAATTTGAATCTGACAGGCCATTTGCTTTGCACCCATTCCCGGAAACAATATGCCAATGCCGTCATCCTCACTCCACCCCCGCCTCCTCCCCTGCCACCCCTGGCCATGGCTTCCTCACCGATGACCGCACCGTCCTCATCGACCTCTCACCCGTCATCAGCCACTGCCCTGTCATGGGTACTCCGACAAACCCTAGTGCCTATGAAGGCCACCTTCTTCCCCTGCCCCTCTCACCAGAGCTATGCTATGGCCATGATCACCAACAATGCCAAGCTTCGAGCTCTTGCTTAGCAACCCCGCCCTGACCTAGCCTGGCCATTGTAACCACCGCCAGGCCCCCTAAACCGCCTGGCCCCCTTCCCCGCCGCTTGCTTGGCCTGACTCCCCCTAGCCAGCCCTACTTCTATAGCCCACTGGATTTGGAGAAAAGGGTCAGGCATGGCCATTGGAACCCTAGCACTGATGTCTTCTTTGTCTCTAGCATGGACATATCTAGGATGAGGATGAGGAGGAGAAGGAGGAGGAGGAGGAGGAAGAGGAGAAGGAGGAGGTGGCCTACCTCAACGGCATCAAAGAAGACGCCTCGCTAGAACTCGCTACCACCAGAGGGGAGAGATGAAGGAGCTCACTGGCATAGATGGGGCGCGGGCATGGGGAGGAGGAGGAGGAGGAGGAGGAGGAGGAGCGCGGGCGTGGTCGCTGGGAGAGTGAGAGGCCATGCTCGCGTGGGATAGGGAGAGGGTCACACCATCGAAGAGGATGGTAGTTCACATAGTAGAGATTCCCCACCTTAAACATCCCGATCTTGATGTTCCTAAGGAACCAAGCAAACTGTCCACCGTAAAAAACCTAACTAGTAAAACTATAATTCGCATGGAATAACAGAATATGCTCTGCCATCCTTTCAATAAAGCGAATTCAGCACAACAATTTATGCATAAAATAAAATAGACTTGTCTACTCTAGAAACGACAAATTTTGACTGGTCAATGGTACCTTTCAATTTTAACAGAATTATTTGGATACATATATTAATTCCTTGGTACGTACAATATTTGTATATAATTATTTGATTTTTTTGTGAAAAAAAAGTTGTTTGATTGTTTATTACTTCATCTATCCCAAAATATAAGATGTTTTGATATTTTTATATTCATAGCTTTTACTATGTATCTAGACATAATATATATTTAAAAAGGCCACTCGTGTCAGCGATGCCGATCTGTAATTTTCGGATCGTATCCCTAGCGATTCTGAGAGCGAACATGCTCCCCACTCCGATCTAGTTCGCCATCCCCCGCGATCTGGACTGCTCTACCACTGGCCATCCTAGCTACAGCGTCCATGCCCTGCCACTAACTCCAAGACACCGCATACCACCAGCTACGTTACACGAGCACGGGTACGAGTATCTGATACAATACGTATCGGATACGTGGATACACACTTTCTCAAAAAAAAAAACCCACTAAAATGGTGTATCCGAGTATCCGTATCTGCATATCCGACGAGTATCAGATACGGATACATCACCCCCCCTTGGAGTATCCGTGTAACATAGACCACCGGTTAGCTGTTTTGGTGTCGTTGACCACATATTTTTGAAACTCTAGTTGGCCCTCTAGGGTCTAAGCGCCACTTAGGTTTCATAGAGTTGGGATCATTCTACGACTGCACCCAAGGTAGCAAGTTCACTTGTGTTGTTTCCCTCCAATCTGATCGCTGCCATGGCATCATCCAGAAGTGGGAAGAAGGTGTGCTACCATTCTATTGTTTTTCTTCTGGCATTATGGGGCACTCAGAGTCAGATTGCCCTACACCAATGCCACTTAATGAGATGGGGAAGTTGCCATACGATATCTAGCTAAGAGCTCTAGAAGATCATCAAAGGAGAGTGCAGTCCTTCTCTGAGGCTGCATCAAAATCTTTTAGGAGTGGCTTGTTTGGTGGATCATGCCCACCCTGAGCACCAGAAACCAAATGGAGGGAGGTGGTCGTATAGGGAGAAATGATGGAGTTCTTGCTACTACTCCTCTAGCCTAGTGGAAGGCGATGATGATCCAGAGGTGCAGTCACCTTTGAAGATACCTCATGGATCAAAGGATATGGACTAGGGTAGTGATCATGATCGAGCCAGGAAGAAGCTTGATCTATCTATTGATGATACAAGGAACCCAACTAGGAAGCAAAAGTCCAAACCATCTAGGCAGGCCTTGCAAAACCTAGAACTAAATGAACTAGTGGGTTTAAATGCTATTATCCCTTTTGGCCTGATGAACTCAAGGATGGGTCAGCTAGATACGAGATTAGAGAGTAGTGGTGGGCTTCCAGAGGAGAATTTGAAGAAACAAAGGAGAGGTAGTCTTACCAACAATGTGTGATCAGTGGTGGCTATGATGGGCAGCCCCTGCCGGGCACAATGAAAATCATATGCTTGAGCTATCGGCGCCTTGGGTTGCCTGGGGCAGTTTGTGAATTGAATAGCTTATGGGAGCTACGTTGTCCCTAGCTAGTCGTTGTTAGAGACAAGGTTCTTTAGCAATTTAGTGGATGGATTGATTCAAACCTTGCGGATGGTAGGAGGATATAGAGTAGGAAGTTTTGGTCATGGTGGTGGTTTGGATCTTCTATGGATTTAGGAGGTGGACGTGAAACTAGAAAGCTATGACAAACTTCACATTGATGTCACGACTTGACTGGTTTCATCACGAGATGAGGAATGGCTCTTTATGAGATTCTATGGAGATGCTAGGCGAGAGCTATGCCATAGGAGTTGTATCTTCTTGGATTGCTCAATTCAAAGATTGACCTTCCATGGTTATGTGCAGTTGATTTCAATGAGGTCCTACATGCAAGTGAGCATATTGGTAGATAAGGATGCACAGAATGACAAATGGAAGGGTTTAGAGAAGTTGTGGACAAGTGTGGCTTTGTGGACCTTGGTTTCATAGGCTTATCATACACTTTGGACAATAGATAGCCAACAACTTGAAAAGCCCTATTTGGTTTTGGATAGTTGATGAAACTCAGGGACTAATCATTGTGCTAAGTGTGTAGACATGAAATGAGAAGTCCCATGCCAAGTGGTGCAGCCTAGAGATGATCATGGTGATGATGGTCATGACTACAAGATGATCAAGTGCTCAACTTAAGAAAGAAGAAAGAGAAACATAAAACCCGGTTGATCAAGGGAAAGGTATAACATAGGGTTTTGGTTTTGGTGATCAAGACACCATAGAGGGTGTGATCACACTTAGGATAGGTAACCATACTCCTCTAGATGCTATAAAAATTTCATGACATTGGGTCCCAATTTTTTATTAGCGGTTTTGTCAAGAGAAACATAGAAATGTTTGATTTTATTACATATTTAATTAAATACAGAATTATTATATTAAAACTTGGCACAATACATCCCTAAATTACATAAAATTTATGCTTGATGATAACAACATAGCGGAGAGGTTTTGGGCCGAAGCTATCAACACTACTTGTTGTGTATCCAACCGCATATTCCCTCACCTATTGCTTGAGAAGACCCCCTTTGAGTTGCTTAATGGGAAGAAGCTGGACATCTCTTTCTTCTATGTGTTTGGTTGCAAATGCTACGTCTACAAGAAGCGATGAGACTTAGAGAAGTTTCAAAGATGTTGTGACATTGGCTTCTTACTTGGTTACTCATTGAAGTCTAAAGCATATTGAGTATTCAATATGATCATATGCATTTGGGACTTAGTGTGCTAACATTAACCCTTAAAATGTTTGTGAAAATATACTAACACATGTGCACAAGGTGATAAACTTGATGGTTAGCACATTTGAGCAAGGGTTAAGAAGGTAGCAATGTCACGGAAGTGTTTCTCGCTAAGAAACACTTAGTGGACGCTAGCATCGGGTGGATTGGTCACTGTCCATGTGTTCGATCAATGCTGTCTGGCATCATGAAGAGGCTGTGTGCAACGGTTTAGTACCGGATATCGTGTTTACGCATCTGGTCACTTTCTAGTAGAGAATAGACATAGGGTATCAGATGCTGGACACATATTGTTCATTGTTCAGTCTACGTGATGTGGTGTGAGTGTGCAGGCCATACGTTGACCAGACGCAGGGCTGAGTCGAGTCACTATTGACTAAACGCGTCTGGTGGTGAAAACACTGTTTGGAGCTCTCTGAGTAGCGACTGGACCCTAGGGTCTAGCGTCTCATCACTTTTGTGAGGTGCATCCAGTGTGAACTTAACTACACAAATGTTGTGTCTTGACCATTGAAATTCTATGTGTTAGATTGAGATTGGTCCTGAACTGAATTTGCTTTACTTCCGAATGTCCAGCAACTTCTAAGCCACTCTCCCTAACAAAATGAAAATCAATCTCAATGTGTTTGGTCCGAGCATGAAACACTGGATTTGCAGAGAGATAAGTGGCGCCCAGATTATCACACCACAGACTTGCTACAGTGGGGTGATCTATCTTCAACTCAGTCAATAACTTTTGTACCCACATTAGCTCAACAGTTGCATTGGCTAGAGACTTGTATTCAGCCTCTGTGCTAGAACGCAAGACAGTAGGTTGCTTCCTGGCGCTCCACGATATGAGATTGGGGCCAAGAAAGACAGCAAAACCTCCAGTCGATTGACGATCATCCACACACCCTGCCCAATCAGCATCAGAGAAGGCACTGACCATCATAGAGCTGGAGCGTTGGAACCTGATCCCAAGCTTCATGGTTCCATTGATGTACTGAAGAATTCACTTGACTGCTGTCCAGTGAAAAGTAGTAGGAGCATGGAGGAATTGACACACTTTGTTCACTGCAAAAGAAATGTCAGTACGGGTAAGTGTCAAATACTGCATAGGGCCAACGACACTGCGATATCATGTTGCATCCTCGGCTCCATGCTTCTCTCCTGCATGTGCACTGAATTTGTCAACCGTAGATAGTTGTGTACTAACAGGTTTACTATGGTTCATCCCTGCTCTTCTTATAACCTCTTCAGCATATTTTTTCTGAGACAACACTAGCTCATTTGAGTCTATAGTTACCCCAATGCCAAGAAAGTAATGTAAATCTCTAAGATCCGTCAAAGCAAACTCCTTTTTGAGATCCATCAACAAGGCATTAGTTGCCTCTTGGGATGAGCTGGCCACTATAATGTCATCAACATATACCAAAACAAACATCACATGCTTCCCTCTATTGTAATAAAACAAGGATTTATCGGCCTTTGATGGAACAAAACTAAGAGCAATGAGTTTTTAGCATAATCGAGCATACCAGGCACGAGGAGCTTGTTTTAGGCCATATAGCGCCTTGTCTAGCTTGCACACAAAGCTTGGATGAGTCTGGTCAACATACCCTGGTGGTTGACGCATGTAGACTTCTTCCAAAATACCGTGTAGGAATGCATTTTGCACATCAAGTTGCCTTAATGACCACCCTTTGGAAACTACAATAGAGAGAATAAGTTGTATAGTAGCTGCCTTGACTACAGGACTAAAGGTGTCCTCATAGTCAATTCCATAGCATTGTTTGAACCCCTTGGGCACCAACCATGCCTTGTATCAATGCTCACAGCCGCCTTCCTTTTGATTTTATATACCCACTTACAATCAATGACATTCTTCCCTTTAGGATAAGATGCCATGTCTTGTTCTTGATCAATGCACTATGCTCAATGTCCATGGCCGCAACCCACTTAGGATTTTTCATAGCAACATCAACTGAGGTCGGTTCATCATCTGAAGAAGCTACAAACATGCCCCAACGAATAGTTCCATCACTCAAAATTCTCGGTTTCCAAATACCATGTTGAAGCCAAGTGACAGCACGCTCAGGAGGTGTTGGTTCTACAGTCGGTGTAGTGGACGCAGGCGGGACCTCAGGAGCACCAGCTGCAGAGGATCCAGCCTCCTGACCCCATGATCATGCTGCGGCGAAGGAGAGGCAGACCGAGGCGAGGTAGGAGCACCAGTCGGTGTAGAGGATCCGTCTGCTAGAGAGGAGACCGGTCTGACCGGCCCCAATCCCGAAGACAATGTGGGGTCAGGCGACGTCCCGCCCGCTGCAGAGGAGACTAGCCCGGATCTCAAAGACGATCCAGAGCCAGATGAAACCCCCTGATCAGCAGTAGGCGTAGGTGAATCCGGATCAGCGCGCGTGTCGCCGTTGTCGTGTAGCGGCTGTATGAAATAACACCGCCCAAGAGAGGAAGAAGCACCATTTTGAGCACCATTTTCACCTGCATCTTCAGAAGCACTTGTGGTACTAGGACCACTGTTAGAAGGTAGAGAATAGTCAGCAGAGTGATCAAGATTCACATCCCCAGACATAGCAGAAGGATGGAGTAGGCCATCAGGAAGAATAGTTAGTTCTTTTTGTAAAAGTGCACCGACATTTGGATGAAGGCTTGAGAAGGGAAATACTTGTTCATCAAAAATGACATCTCTGGAGATGTAAATACAACCAATAGAGAGATCAAGACATTTGAAGCCCTTATGGAGATGACTATAACCAAGGAATACACACTATTTTGACCGAAAGGCTAAATTTCTTGTGTTATAGGGGCGTAAATTTGGCATGCGCAACCGTAGGTTCGAAGTGAAGAGTAATCTGGTGTTTGGTGGAGAAGACGTTCATAAGGGGTTTCATTGTTGATTACCTTGGAAGGAAGATGATTTATGAGCACTACAGCAGTGGCATAGGCTTCATCCTAGAATTTTAGTGGCATGGACGCATGAGCCAAAAGAGATAAACCAACCTCCACAATGTGGCGGTGCTTGCGTTCAGCTGATCCGTTTTGTTGATGGGCATGAGGACATGAAACATGATGAGCTATACCAATTCTTTTAAAAAAAAAGAATTTAGAGATTGGTATTCACGAGCGCAATCAGTTTGCATAGCCAAGATCTTTTTGTCAAATTGACGTTCTACTTGCTACCGAAAATCACGAAAGCATTGGAAAACTTCAGATTTATGATGCAAAAAATATATCCAAGTAAATTTACTAAAATCATCAATAAAGCTCGTATAATAGGAATTGCGTCCAATGGAAAAAAGAGCCGACCCCCACACATGTGAAAAAATTAATTCCAAGGGACTTGTGGAGACACTAGTTGACTTGGGATAGGGCAATTGATGACTTTTGCCCATTTGACATGCATCACAAATCATGTTCTTATTCAACTCTTTAACAAAAGGATGACTATGGTGATTGAGGATCCGCTGAACTACAGAAGTAGAAGCATGACCTAATCTATGATGCCATAGGGTGGTGGACGGCTTGACAGCAACAAGGACTTGATTATTTTGGCTTGACTTTGGCAAACTTGACTTCAGGGGATAAAGACCTCCTTCACATGTGCCTCGTAGGAGTGTCTTCTTTGTACCCTGTTCCTTGTTGAAAAATTGATTGGGGTGGAACTCAAGAAAAGCATGATTATCACGAGCAAGACGATGAACTGAAAAAGGCTTTTGCTAGCTTGCGGTACATGAAGAATTTTATCAAGATGGATATTGCTAGTTGGGGTATGCAAAATACTAGATCTAATGTAACTAATTCTCATATCTGTACCGCTGGCAGAGTGAACCTGATCATGTCCACCGTACTTGTCGCGGATGGTGAGTTTGTCAAGCTCACTGGTCACATGATCCGTAGCCCCCGAGTCGATGAACCAATTGGTGTCAACACCATATGACATCATGGCGGCTGGGGCACTCTTCTGTGGTGGACCAGTAACAGAAGCATCAAAATGCTTGATGCAGCGGTGTCTCATGTGCCCTTCTTTGCCACAGATCTAGGAAAAGACACCTTGGAGGAAGTTTCGCCCACGTTTTCCGCGACCACCATCGCGTCCACGCCCTCCGTGGCCACCATCGTGACCGCCGCCATGCTGGTTGTTGTATGACCCACCTCCAATGCGAGTTCCTTTGGTGGCAATGTTGATAGAGTGAGATCCGTCGTCGTGGAGTTCACACCTCTGTTCGTGGCTCACCAGTTGAGCCTGGAGCTCCTGAAGAGAGATCGGTTCGGTCTGGTTACCGACACCAGTCACAACCGAGTCGAACTCCTCGCTGAGTCCCATCAGAACGTAGGAGACGATCTCATCGTCTTCCAATTTCTTGTCGGCGGCTGTCATCTCGTCCGCCAGACCCTTCATCTTCGTGAAATATTCCTCCATGGAGGCGGACCCTTTGCTCATCATGGCGAGCGTGATCCAGGTACAGATGATCCATGCGCGTGACTGGGAGGCCTGTAGTTCTTGGATCTTGGCCCAAAGGGTGGCTGCTGTGGTTGACGATGCCACTTGAGAGAAGACATCCCTTGGACAGAGAGGAGAACAGGTAGCTTCAGACTTGACTGTCCTTGGCAAACCACGCCTCATAGGCCGGATTGATCACTGGCTCAGTCTTCTTCCCCGCCGCCACATCAAGCTTAATACACAACATCAACGAGGCAAGAGTTGTTAGATGTTGAATGCTTATTAAATGACTACTGTAATCATCTTACCAATTCCTGTGCCATCAAGCATAATGCTTATTGCGCCCCAATAGCTTAACAATACCACTTGCCGTGTCGGTTACTCTCCACAATGATTAAACCTCCTAACAAGTACCGTGGTCATTAGCAATGCTCACATGGATCTTCATGGCTCAATGCAACTGCCAACAACATAGATGCAGATGGTCATGTGATGTAATACCCGATTTTAAGGACAAAACTAGATATGCACCATATGTGAGTTTTAGAAACCAAATCTCACATATAGCTACAAATGAGAGGTAATATCAAAGGACAATGCAAAAATTATATAGCGTACTTAGTATAAAAGAGATAACCTTTGATATCTAACAGCGGATAAATAACTCCAACTTTGAGTATTAACTCCACTCTACAGGATCCAACTTACTGGTTGATCACAAGCCTAAACTCCTCGTGAGGTTTGGGGGAAATAGCAAGAGTGAGTCCATGTCGAACTCCACAAGTATAGCAACAAGGTAATAGATCCCGCAAACTCATGATAAATGTGACATAAATAATGTAAAGCATTAAACAATAAATATGAACATATCAACACAACAAGAATCATCACCCTTAATGCAAGAATCCCCAAGGCCACTCGTGACCGTGAGC
>Ga0182004_10004623_pt1 | contig 11126 bp, 9 predicted proteins | sample Sormic07211540_1_FD_120479 | JGI IMG/M metagenome (GOLD analysis project Ga0182004, IMG submission 120479) | Endophyte microbial communities from Sorghum bicolor roots, Mead, Nebraska, USA - 072115-40_1 MetaG | ecosystem: Host-associated > Plants > Roots > Unclassified | place: USA: Nebraska...
AAATATATTATAGGACATCACATGCGAACTAAGTGAACATCACTCAATACAATATAGAACATCACAAGAAACATAATAGAACAACACATGTATACTACATGAATATCACAGAATACATCATAGAATATTATTATATATTATGTGAACATCATATGTGTACTATACGAACATCACAAAAAATATCATAAAACATCACATCTATACCACGTGAATATAAAAAATATAATAGAACATCACATTTGTAACACATTAGTATCACATAAAACATCGTAGAACATGACATATATAGTACACAAACATCACAAAAAATATCACAGAACATGATATTATATCATGTGGATATCACAAAAAACATAGTAGAATATCACATCTATACTATATGAGCTAAATAGAAAAATTAAATATAAAACATAATTATAAGTAAGATAAATTCGCAAAAAAAGATATATAGAAAACCTAAAGATAAAAGAGAAAATAAAAAATAATGAAAGGTCACACCAAACAAAAAATAAGCAAAAAAATAAATTGAAAAAAGAAAATAATAAATAATAAGAAAATAATGGAAAAGAAAAGAAAAATAAGTTGAAGCTATAAAAAGGAATTAAAAAAAAGAAAAAGAAAATAAACGAAAAGAAAAACAAAATAAAGAAAAAAAGTATCAAGAAAATAGAAAAGAAACAAAAACAAAAGAAAATAAACAAGCAGGAGTGAAAAGTAAAGGAAAAAAGTACCAAGAAAATAGAAAAGAAACAAAACACAAAAGAAAATAAACAGGCAGGAGTGAAAAACAAAAGAAAAAGAAAAAAGGAAAGTAAAAGAAAAAGAAAAAGAAAAAAACATACGTACTTACCTGGAGAATCGTTGCGTGTGTATGTGAACCACGTCTGCGTGCTCACGTCCGTATGTGGGAATTAGGGGGAAAAGCACTGCGCGGAAGAATCATCGGATGAGCACTCGGACGGGAAGAATCCCGATCGATCATCATCGCCCCCCTCTTGCAGTCGTTAGTTGTAACCACGGAAAGCATTGAGTGCCCTTTGCTTCCCCTTCCTATCCACGTCTGGATCGATCGCATCGCATGATCCTCACCATCTTATTCTTCTCTTTTCCTTGTTCGGGGTAGGAGTGAAGAATTGGGACAAGCGCTTCCAAGATTACAGCCTCCACCAAAGAATGGGCCTTTACCTGCTGACCTATTGCCGAAGAGATTGATCAAAATGACTCATCTTAGGGCCTGTTTGGTACAGCTCACAGCAGCTTCATGAGCTGTTTTTTTTTTTTGCCAAACATTTGTTTTCAAAATAGCTTCATGGGAGAAGTTGTTTTTCCTCTCCTCTCACAAAGACATAAGTTGGGAAGAAGCTGAAAAAAGTAACTTATTGTAGCTCTCCCCCTCATTTCTCTCTCTCAACTATGCATGAAATAGTTGATGAAGCTATTTTGCCAAACACTTTTTCCAAAACAGCTCGACTTCATCTAGAAAGTCACTTATGAAGCTATGTTCTAAAAAAACAGCTTTACTATTAAAGTTGAGGTGTGTTTCAAATAAACTCTTAATCGGAGGACTTCTTTTAGCTCCTCCAGCTTCAACGGAGCTTGGGCCGAGGCCGATAAGACTTTTTTTTTCTTGTTTCACAGGCTCTCGATGTATTCAGAAGAAGAGAGAAACAATTTCACGCTATATTGCACAAAATTCAAAAGTTAGGATCCAATTCGGTAGGAAAACCCCTCCCAAATAAGGGCTGAACTTATACATCAACATGCTGAGGATACACAGATGATTGATAGAGATCACATAGTATCCATACGAGCATCATGTAACATAAAAGATAGGGTGCACAAAGAAAAGAAAATTTGATTAGGTCTCATAATATTCTAGTTCGTGCTAGAGCATAAATCGATAATTAGTTCTGTTATTTGCAAATAAAATGATGAAGTAGTTCAAGCTAAAAGAGAAGTGGTAAGATGTATTTTTGCAGACTTGCATTGCAGAATTTGGTCACAATCCAAGTGAATGAGCACGCATCCTTTATCAAATGAAAAGAAAAAAAAACATTGTGAGCAGATTCAGAAGAATAATATAAGGATTTTCGTTTTGCCCAAAATAAAATTCTGAATTCGCAATCTATTGCCATTGACAATGTACAGTATTAACAAATTTACAAGACTTCAAACTTCCAATAATGCACACAGATGAAGCCTCTGCACTAGATAGACCTTGGTACTATCCCTCTTCTCTATACCAAAAAATGACCGGATCTCGAAAAGACATTTTCAACACTGGCCAAAAAAGTAGTAGATATATATATCACAACTGCAGCTTACTTTTTTATACAGCTGGCTAATAGAATGAACTAAACCATGGGCAGAGCAGTCTCGGCACTCGTTACTCGACAATAATTTCCTTCGCCATCGCATCCTTGTTCACGACAAGTTTCCCATCTTCATCCCTGGTGAAAAGCTTCTCCATCAGTTCGTCCCAACTCGTTTTACCTGCAGATTTTGTTTCTGTGGTTGTCTCGCTATGAGTTTCAGAGGGTGGGCCAGTGCCACCATCCTCCTGAATGTCCTCTTCAGACAAGTCCGCGGCATGAGGAACATCCAGGGTCTTCGCTCGCTGGAGAGCATTCTTGTGTTCCTCCTCAAAACTTTGCAATCTCTCCATCTTTTGCTGCGGAGGTGGAGTCATTTCCTTCTTGCTGTCCATCATTAGCTGCGAAAAATATAGATCTGTAATCAATAACAAATATTCACTGCAAAAGTTAGCATACCATTGCTGCAAGTAACCACAAGTTCCAGCACATAGAAGCTCTGCTGAGTTTGCTGCTACAAAGATGTACTCGCTCAGTTCCAAATTATAAGATGTTTGGGCTTTTCTAGATACATTGCTTTAACTATGTATCTAGATATAGTGTAGATATCTAATGCATAGCAAAATCTATGTATCTAGAATAGCCAAAACATCTTATGTTTGGAATGGAGGGAGAACATTTCTGAACATTTTGTTCGCAAGTAGCTCACCCTTTTATTTTCCAGGTTAATTCATATTGGTAAAAGGTAGACATCTTCCAAAAGCAGTGTACTACAAAAAAAAATGATGACACAAAGTGTACTTCCTTTTTTTAAACGCAAAAGTGTACATCCTAATTTACAACAGCTTTTAAGAAGAATAATGCACACAAAAGAGAAATAGCAGAAGCAAAAAGGATAACATGTAAAGCAAAGTCTAAACAAGTATGCTATTCATAGATGCTTGGAAAAAATACAGTTGTGGCACAGTTTTCCTTGGTTTTCCATACGGCAAAACCATATAAGCTAGTCATGCAAACATGGTTCGACAATTTCTTGTTGATGCTCCGCTATTTAGGAGTTAGTATCTTGTCATACTGTTTCCATATATTGGATATTTGTAGTATATATATGGTCGGGGTTCTTCCTTTTCATTTTCTAACAATTTCTTGTAAGTACAATGGTATATCAACCATAAATATAATATGGCCTAGATGTAGCAATTGGATAAGTGTGTAATCAACAAGATACCACAGACAATTAAAAAAGGGAAATCTGCAACATGTATAATGAGTATATACCTCTAAAGCCTTTTGTGATTCCCGTTCAATCCAAGCAATGGCATGATCAGAAGTGGTACTGCATGATAACACAACATGCTCAAATCGTCCTTCCACTGGAATTGCAGTTCTGACCTCAGGTGGGAATCTTCCACATCTGCAGATGAGTAGCATTGTAGTCATTATTAAAAATATCAAAACATACTTTTTGTGTACAACAATGAAGTTATATAAAATAAAACATCTCACTTTGTATTATGCAGATAGTGCTGTATGAATATACATCAAACCTAGGCACTGACATGGATCACACTCAATGACAATAGACCCTAATAAGATATATTATCTGATAATCTCCAGATAACACGTCAATTTTGAAACAACTAATCTGTACTAGGCTCCTGAACTCTATGTTATTTATTCTTAATATTCGTAATTCATTTCATCTTGTAATGGACCAGCAGAAATGTAAGGAAGTTGAGGAAAACAAGGTAATTATTATACTTGCTCTAATGTCTGGGGCCGTCTTAACCCCCGCAGGTCTTTTTTTTTTAGGAAAACAAGGTAGCCTTCATCTGTTCAAACAATATAGAAGAATACATGATGGGAGCTTCCATACTCTCATGCACGAGCAGACTGAAGCTTTGCTGCTTTCTGCTAAAAAAAAAAGGACTAACAATCCTTGCTATAAATCATGAAAAAGGGCTGTAGTATGTATTATAAGCAACAGGCAGGAGTTTCCTTATACTAGAAGAGTAGGTTTGTTGTTTATACTATTTATGACATCAAAAACAGAAACGAGCAATTAGCAAGCAGGGGAAGCTACTCTTTGCAATGATATGATACATTACCTGCAAAATTTCCTCTCAACGATATGATACATTCGCCCAGGAGCATACAATCTTCTTGGATCTTTAAATTTTCTCTTGTCTTGTTTAAATGTATCTCTCAAGCAGATGAGGAATAGCAAGCAGGGCAAGCTGTCCAAAGCATAAAGGCCTGGTGAAAAACTCAATCATACATGCAGTTGTTCTGTTTTTCCTAAACAAGAGCAGAAAGACATAAGAATCTGGAGAAAGTGATCTAGTTACCAGAAGATAGACCCAAAAATGTACTCTAGTGGTGTTGGCGTTCTTGGCAAAAAGTCATCCTGGAAGAGACACCAAAATGTAAGCCAAAGACTTCAGATGAGACTAAGATTTCATTAGTGCCAGAGATGAAAATTAAACTGACAACATAGGATTGGCTGGATTCATAAAGGTTCATTTATTATTCAGAATAAACAAGACAGCAACAGAGCAACAACCAACATTGGCATTTTAAGAGTTGCAGAACACACAAATACTCCTTATCAACTCAACTTGCTGCATGCCTGCATGAAACAAATTCATTGTGTTTTGGGGCAATGCGAAAGCAGGGTATATTTACTGGTACAGGCTCTGCTCTCAAATTGAACATTGTGTTTCATGATCGACAGATATGACTTAAACCTCCTGTAAACAACCTTTCTTTAGCACGTGAAAACTAAATGATTCCTGCCGTTCTGTCTAATCAAACTAATCCACCTTTTAAAGACATTCCGAATGAGGCAACAAGCAAAGCACATTTGATCAAATCGATCATCCCCTTTCCCCCTCTCCTCCCCACAAACCATCCCAACAGGGAAAATTGTTCATGAAAGGTAGCAAATCAACATCCGGAGAACTCCATGGCAACATCCTAATACAGCACGGTGCGACCACCTTAATATAGAAGAAGGTCAAACGCGTCCCCCGTAAGGCCGTACCTGGAGCACGACGGAGTTGATGACGTCAGCGTACTTGACGGCGAGGTTGAGCGACATACACCTGGCGGGCGCGAGCGCGTAGCACTTGACTCGGCTCCTGGGTATGTTGTCGAACTCCTTGCGGTTGTTGACCACCAGCACGGTCATGAGCGCGGCGATGCCGGAGCCGAGCGAGTGGCCCGTGAGCACGAGCTTGTACTCGGGCCCGTAGCGGCGCAGCAGGTACCGCAGCGTCTCCGTCTCCCGCTCCAGGATGAACTTGGCGGCCTTGAGCAGGCCGTGGTGCACGTAGCCGCCGTCGAACATCTGCATCCCGAGCTTGTTGTCCATGAGCACCTGCGGAACGAAACGAATTGTGATGCGGCGGCAAACCCGTCAAATCTCGCCTGCTCATGGACCGACGGCCAATCGCGCGATTGCTCGCGAGGTGCACGATGTCAGGCAGACAGGCACAGGCTAACCTTGTAGTCGGCGTTGCGCACGAGGTTGAGGCCGCGCACGGCGAGGATGATCTCCTTGTGCGCCTCGTCGACGTAGACAAGGTAGGGCGGGCACGCGTTGCCGACGTCCGCGTAGGTGGCCCGCTTGACGATGCCACTGGGGTCGATGTCGAAGTAGCCGCGCTCCGGTGGCGCGAACTTGGGGTTGGAGAGGTCCTCGTCGTAGTTTGCCAGCACGGCGCGGCAGAGGCGCGGGATGGGCTCGAACTCGTCGGGGGACGCCGGCGGCCACGTCTCGCTGTCGTAGGCGCCGATGTAGGTGAGCCGCTTCCACGCCCAGCGCGTGCAGCCCAGGCACACCACCCACTCGAGCCCACAACTCACCGACATGGCCACACCGCCCGCCGCCCCGACCCCAGCCGCACCCGGGCGCGCTCGCTCCCCTGCCTGCCTCGAGACCTCGGGGTCTGGCTGGTGCGGTGGCGGCGGCGGCTAAGGTCGTCGTCTCCTCCTGGCCTCCTCTTCTCTGCGGTCTGCCGGTCGCCTCCTCGGCCGCATCAAACGAACTCCGGCGGCTGCTGGGCGCTGCGGGTTTGCGAAAAACTTGGGTTTGGTCGTCTTCTCGCGAGTTGTCTATTATTTTTCGGCCTTTGTTTGTTCCGGAACCCACGAGCCCGGCGAGCTGGAGTGGGTGGCCCGGTGGGGGCGGACTGCTCCCTGTGCCTCTTCTGCTTCGCTGGCTGTGCGGCGGCGCCCACCTGCGCGCCACACTGGTGGGGATTGGGCTCTTCGCTTTCCTTCGCGTTCGCGGTTTCGGACCGACGCGGTCATGAGACGAGCCTGCGCTAGCCGCTAGCCGCAGGCGCGGGCGGCGTGGATCGCCTGCGGGATCGGCACACTGGTTTTCGGACCGACGCGGTCACGACGAGATTTGCCACCGCGTAAAAAAGCCGCCGAGCTTCCTGCACCCATCTCATCGGTCAACGAATGCATCCAGGAAATTTCCTGCTGTGCCGTTCTGTTCCATGCCCTTGTGTGGTTCACGAAAAGAAAAATTATAGATGTTTACATCTAATATATGAATACATATTTGAAATATTAAAAGTAAACTAATTAAAGATAAATTATATAGCTCCTTCGAAAATTGCGAAATGAATTTATTAGTTCTAATTAATCAATCGATAGCACATATTGCTACTGTAACAATTATGACTAATCATGGACTAATTAGCCTTAAAAGATTCGTCTCGTGATTTATAACCAAATTATACAATTAGTTTTTATTTTTATCTGCATTTAATACTCTATGTATGTATCGAAATATTCGATAGGATAGATAAAAAATTTTTGGGTAGAATACTAAGTTTAGTTCGCCCCAAAAACCAAAAACTTTTCAAGATTTCCCGTTACATTAAATCTTACGGCACATTTACAGAGCATTAAATATAGATAAAAACAAAAACTAATTGCATAGTTTGCATGTAAATCGCGAGACAAATCTTTTAAGTCTAGTTACTACATGATTGGATAATGTATATCAAATAAAAACAGAAATGCTATAGTATCAAGATCCAAAAAGTTTTTTTATCATGTTTGGTACAGCTCAGCTCCATAAGTAAAGCTATTTTCTTCTCTTCTCACAAAAATATGAGTCGGGATGAAACCGAAAAAAATAGTTTATCCTAGTTCTATCTTCCATTTCTGTCTTTCATCTATACATGAAGCTGCTGGTGAAAATATTTTACCAAACAATTTTTTCAAAGCAACTAGATTTTACTTAAAAAGTTACTCATAAAGCTCTTTTATAAAAAGAATATGACACAGACCTAAACACCCCTACCGTAAAGCCGCGGCGGGCCTCTGCCTGTGCAGGGCAGGGTATTTCTTTCATCTTAGTTTCCAAAAAAAATTCAAAATTTTCTAGATTTTTTGTCTTATCCAATCTTGCGACACATAAATCGAGTATTAAATATATATAAAAATAATAATTAATTATACTGTTTGTCTGTAGTTTGCGAGACGAATCTTTTAAACCTAATTAGTTTATAATTAAATAATATTTATCAAATAGAAATGAAAGTATTATAGTGTTCATTTTGCAAAAAAAATTGGAACTAAACAAAGCCCAAATGAGAAAAAAGGAATTACACAATAGAAAAATGTGCGAATTCGTTTCTGAGACACGGATATAACGGAAATCCCTGCCCTGTTTGAACTACTACGTGATCAGGTCTACAGCCCCGACAAAGCTAGATAATGGCGCCAAGAGGGCTTAGAGCTCAGGCGTGAGATGGAGGCCACAAACTAACATGGACAGAAAGAGCACAGTAATACCGGAGCTCTCTGTAGTAACGGCGTATGCCGTACGCTTCCCTTCCCCTGTTCATCCCCAAATCCCTAGATCTCCCGCTCTTTGTTTGTGGATCTGCTCGGAGCCGATCACTGCTCGTTGATCCTTTCCTCCGCCGACCGATCCTCCGTGTTCGCGCCTTTTCGCCGGTGGGATCCACGGCTCTGCTGTTGGAACTCGGCGGCGACACCTGCCCCCTCGCCACGCCTGCTGCTGCCACGAAGCCTTCGATTCGCTCCCCGTCTTCGTTCACAGCTCCATCGATTCTCCATGCCTTTTTACCAGCAATACCACTTCCATTTCACCTTTCTCGCCCCTTTCATCCGTCTCCTTTTTCCTCTCCTAGCCATGCATGACGGAGACCCCAAGGATACGGTCCCCTCTCCGATGGAGCATGTTCCCCCGGATCCTGGCCTGACCCATGTTGGAGGTTTCCCCATCATGGCCACCATACCTCCACCTCCCACCACAGTTTCTACCTCCACGGTTACTGCTTCCCTTCCCGCAGCTACTGCTGGTGTGTCTCTTTCTGGGCTTGTGCCTCTGGCCTCGGGTCGCTTACCCCAGACAGAGACACGTTCCCATCCGGAGGACCCTCATCTCATCCGAGCGCTTCAAGACCTGCAGCTGTCCGTGGCTCACGCATCTCCAGGCTCTAGTCATCTCAATGATGTGTCTGAAGCCACCCCTTTCAACCTGATGATGCTGATTGCTGATCCTCTCAGATTGGCGGCCCATATCAGCCAGGACACAGTCTGGAGAGATCTCAGCAATGCCTGGAGGCAGCGAGTCAGAGGTATCAACGAGGTAATACCAAATCTGTTCCTAGTCAGTTTTGATACTCCTGGTGATATGATGGCAGTGTTAAGAAATCAACCCTGGACTGTGCGTGGTCATAATGTGCTCCTAGAAATATATGATGAAAATAAGAATCCTGATGACTACAGATTTCAGTTTATGCATGTTACTGCCAGACTTTATGGTTTGCCTAGAGAGCTTAGATCTGAGGAAAGAATTAGAAACATTATTCAGCAGATTGGCATGCCTTCAGATTTTCACAGACTTAGCTCTCAGAGTTTTGCATCCGACCCCTGCTATGTTCCAGTCAAAATCAAGATAAATGTGAACAAACCTGCTGTGGACAAAATTGCTGTCTCTTTTAAAGATCTAAACCTGCAGTTGTTTGTCTGGGTCCATTATGAGAAAATCAAAAGAATTTGCATTTTCTGTGCTGCCTATTTCCATATTGCCGAACACTGTCCTCTCAGACTCAGGAGTATGACCAATCTGGAACCAGAAGAAGGCACTTTCTCCAACTCCTTTGGAGCATTTGGCAATTGGATGACTCAGTCCATCCACATCCCTATGCATCTAGTGCAGAATCAGATTCCAAGATTCAGTCAGTTAGCAGCTCCAGCATCTCCCACTTTAAATCAGCTGAGACAGGCATTTGCAGCAAGGATAGGTTTTACCTCTTCAAGTCACAGTCTTAATGCTGCCAATCAAAGGGGGACAAGTCAGAGGAAGCATTGGCTCTCCATTACCTTTTCCTCGCAGATCTGAAGATCAAGAAGGTCAATTCGCTGCTCATGAAGCGATGACAGTTGATAAGATCCAGCCTGAGGTCAGGAATGAGATTGAAATGAAGGAAGTACTGGATACCCGAACAGCACATACAACAGTCCAGACTCAAGGGCACATGACTGAAACACAATAGCTTGCTAGAAGGGTCATGGCCTTTGGCACAGGACAGCATCAGCAAACCTCAACGGCTCCAGCTCAGGAATCAGAGCAATCCGCTCATATCAACACTTCTAATGCTCAGATTCAGCTCAGCTCAACAGTTCCAAATCAAGCTCCTCCTTCCACTAATCCTCAGATGCTCCAGCTTACTCAGTATAACATAAGGCAAACTCAAGTTCAACTCCAAGTCACCTCTCCGGTTGATTCAATGATAATTGTTACTCAGGCAGGGAATCAGGAAGATGCTCAGAACATTACTCAAGCGCAGCCCATTAATCAAAACCTCTTTACGCAGGCTCAGGCCGGCCCTGTTACTACAGTCCAACTCACTAAAAGGCTTGACTCAGCACAGCCAGGGAACCTGCAAGGTCATTTCATTGGGGCTAACCCCACTCAGACGCCTAGGGGTTCGCTTGACCCTTCGGGACTCCCTAGCGCTCATGACAGGGGCAAAAAGGTCTTTGAGGCTTCCCCTTCCTATATATCCTTGGCCTCAGCTCCAGCGGTGTCTAATGCTACCTTCAGCACTTCTGCTCTCCTGAACACTAATTTCCTTCTATCCCAACTCAGAGCTCAAGCAATTCTTGGCACTCTATCTCAAGATGCGGGTTCTACAGTTCCCTTCAATACTGATGCCCTTTGGGAAATTTATGCTATGCAACAAGGTATCCACCCTCATAATATTGTTCCGCCTCTGGATCCCAGTCAACTCATTTCCTCCACTCACACTAACTCGCCGGCCACCCCCTCTGTGTCGCCGGGATTCTCCCACCCAGCCTCCCCTCATCCTCCGCTGCCGCCGCCTGGTTTCACTCCTGTTGACCACCCTACTCCTCCTCACTCTCCCCGCTTGGGCATCAATGCAAGCCCTGGATGGAGCTCCACTCTGCGAGCAGGGCCAGATCTGCCCACTCAGCGTCTTGGATCTCGAGGCAGGTTCGAAGGCCGGCACTCTAGGGGATCAGCGCGTAGATCCCCTGCTCCGCACTCGCCGGGACACTCTGTCACCGGCTCCTGGGAACCTCCGCTTCTCCAGAGGCCTCTGCTCCCCTTTGATGATGAGCCTCCTTGGCAACGCAGAAGGGCCAACTCTGGAGCCAGAATCGACATCAGGTCCAACTCTACTCCGCAGGAGACTAACACATTCCCCCATCCAAGGAGCAGGGACCAGCATCAGGGGAGAGGGGTCACTGCCTCCACGGATCCAAGAGGTCAGTCTCAGTTCATTGGCCTTGATG
>Ga0182004_10004624_pt1 | contig 11124 bp, 11 predicted proteins | sample Sormic07211540_1_FD_120479 | JGI IMG/M metagenome (GOLD analysis project Ga0182004, IMG submission 120479) | Endophyte microbial communities from Sorghum bicolor roots, Mead, Nebraska, USA - 072115-40_1 MetaG | ecosystem: Host-associated > Plants > Roots > Unclassified | place: USA: Nebraska...
AGTAGTGGTGAAAGCTACATTAAAAACCACATTATGTAAATTATAAACCAGTATGTGTAAATCTAAAAACTAAGAATACTTATGCTGGACCATATGGTTTCAAACCACATAAAAGTTTAATGGTAAGATAGTCTAAACTAAAACTAATTTATTCCATCTCACCATTATTTTCAGAATAGGTACAAGTCGGGGGCAGATTTGAGATCATGCTCTCTCCTGCGGTAGAAAGATTACGGGCAACTTTCTGCATACTCATATTGTGACTTTAAAAATGTCTGTCCATGCTAATGGGGTCTACACCAGTCAACAGAGCACAGATTGGATAAGGTTTGCATCATATATATAGAGTTGACCTTGGGTCCTATGCAGGATTTGGACGACTTGCAATATGCGCTCACCAGGAACGGTGGGTCCTACTCACAATTCAGTTGCTTTTGTACTGGGAAGGATCCCATGCCATCCAATTCTTGTCGTGCTCAGAAGGTAGAACAGGAGTGGTGAGGGCGTCTAGCGCTCGATATGGACTGTCTTTGCTCGCAAAGCCTGACTAGATCATCGAACAAGCTCAAAAAATTACATAATTTTGTCAACTTGGTAACATTATAAAATTAATTTCATGAGATGCCACCTTTTACTTATAGAGACCACACATCCACAAACCCAATAATGAGGACTTCCATAGACAATGTGCCATTTAAGGAAGCGCTTATATAGAGGCAGTTTGGTTGCTGGTCAACGCTCGCCACGCCATACCTATGGCAGTGGGAACATGGCCAATGTTTCATTTGTGAATCAGTTGTGGTCGCCACAAGAAGGTTTGGTGACGCCACAACTGGTGTGGCTGGTGTTGGCTGCAGACCAAACAACATCATATATAGATTCACACCTTTGACATAATCATTTTTAAAAACGAACACCTTAAGAGGACGTTTTTATTAATTGGAGCCTAGCCTAATAAAACTCAAAACTGTCTCCACCTCTTTCTCCTATTTTCTTCACTCTTCCGCAACCTTCTGAACTACAGGGCCGCCTCCTCCCACCTCTCTCCACCCTAGCTCCCTTCCTTCCTCATTTGCAACCTTCCCACCAGTTGGCTCATCGCCTCCCACTTCTCTCCGCCCTAGGATGCTACCCCACCCCTTCCACCTCGACATTGCACGTCCTAACCATCCTAATTTTTTCTATCTTCCTCCCCACTTGGCTAGAGAGGTTGCCTCCATGCAACATGACCAGTCCCTCTCCACCTTGGCGGCAAGGCCATCCTCTTCCCCAAAAATAGCACTTTTATTTTAACCCAAAAAAATCACAAGTCACGCAATATTTCACGTGAGAAATATGCGTGCATGTGGCAGGAGGGTTTCAAACCCGTAACCCCATGCCTTGTGCATATCTCCACGAGTCACTCCACCCCAAAGTCACTTGAGAACAAGAGATAGATACATTTATTTTTATTTACTTTGCTAGATTTTGAAATAAATATTTGGGATCTTAAATAAATTTAAATAAAAGAGCCTTTAACTTAAAGTTGTAGATATCAATGAGTACTACAACTTTGGTTTTGGACGTTTCTCTATCTGAGATTGTTTACAAAAATTGAAATTTATAATATGAGAAATTCAAACAAAATTTTCCTTCATAAACTTTCAAACAAAAAAGTTGTCAACTACATTCTTATCATTTCTCCATCCGAGATCATTTATTTTGAATTTTGAAATGTGAAGACTTTTGATTGAATATTGGGACCATAGATTATTTTGAAATCAAATGCAATGTTAAGATATTTTTGGGAGAGATGTATAACTTTGGTCTTGAAATAAAAAAAGTTATCAACTACAAAGTTTTATAACTTTTTGAGATCTACAATTTTCCTTTTGGTGTTTTTTCATCCGGTTGTTTGAAGTATTCAAATTTTAAATATTTGAAATTCCAATGTAGTTTTGCATGACAAGATGATTTCAAATTAAAAAGTTGCCAACTACAAAGTTTCATAACTTCTCAAGATCTACAAAGTTTGTTTTGGTTGTTTCTTCATACGAGGTCATTTGAAAAATTCAAATTTCAAATTGGATGAATTCAAACGTAGTTTTCCTTGACAAAACGAATTCAAATGCAAAAATTGCCAACTACAAAATTGTATAACTTCTCAAGATCTACAAAGTTTGTTTTGGTCATTTGTTCAAATATTTATCTAACATGGTGGTTCTAACATTGATCACAAATCTTATATATCTCTATTGTAGTTTATGTAGTTTCATAAACTACAAGAGAGATATGTAAGATTTGTGAATAATGTTACTTTCATTTTATCATATGGAAAAATGACTGAAACAAAAATTATACATCTTGATGAGCTATACAACTTTTATGTTCATGACTTCTTCAGCAATCATTTTATGTTTCAAAATATTGTTCGAAGTTGTCTTTTTTTAAATTTAAATTTTTAAATATACACAAGAGAAGATAATAAAAAGAATAGCAGTAAGAACATAATATTTTGAGAGACCATAATTTGAGAAAAGTTTAGAAAAAAAAACATCACATTTGGAGTTAGTATGAGGGAGAAAGACTCGTTACAAGTTCTAGCCAGAGATTAAAAGAGAAATAAGTGTTCATCAATAATGTAAAATTAAATTTCAAATAGTATTTTGAAGCACTAAATGAATTCAAAAAGAAAAGTTTTTAACAACAAAGATTCATAACTTTTTGAGCTCTACAACTTTTATTTTGGTCGTTTGTCCATCCGAGGACGTGTTGAAAAATTCAAATTTTAGTACTTCATTTTAAATATTTAGCGTCCATTTGTAGGGGCGCCTCAATATAAAGCCGCCCCTACAAATCAATTTATAGGGGCGGCTCAATATAGAGTCACCCCTACAAAAAATGGTAGCGTTCCTACAAATCGTTTCTCATGTAGTGTAAAATTTCAAAATTGTTGTTTTTAATGGATGGATGAACTCGATAGTGGTCCTTCGATTTGACGATAGAATGGTGTGTGAATATGATTTGGGCAAATAAATCAGATTTGCTAATGCTTCTTCACAACTTTAGGCCCTAATTCACCATTGTCTCCACTTCTCCAGTTCAGCGGAATATGGACCTATTTACATGTCACATACACAACCTTGTTGGCAGTGAAATGGAGGATTTTCAATGAAAATCATCATAGGAACCGGAAAATTGATGAAAAGAAACTACTATTAGAAATCTTAATATCAAATCTCTAACCAAGCAAAAATGGCCAATTTTGTTTTAGAGTTTGAAATCAACCATTTTCAAGGCAGCCTCAACGTCTACACATTTTTCACTAGTAGTTTGGTGCACAGTAGCCACAAATATGCCTTTAAGACTACAGTAAAATTTGAATAGTAAAACACGAATGCACTATAACGTCCTTCCTTTTCAAAAGAAAACATAATGCAACCTTTTCAACGATGTTGAAATGTATAAGCAAAATGGGAAGGGAGAAATGTTCACCTCTCAGCAACCGAATTGTAAGTGGACACAAGGATTTGCATCATGATGTCCTTGAATAGTAAATCAACTTTAAACTTTCACCGCCCTCTGGACATCACATAGTGGTAAATGCAGGGCCAATTGTATGAAATAATTGTCCTGCAAATAGTAAGCAAACAGGAAGTCAAACCCCACTATGTACACGTCCAATCAGGTAGGTAAGAATAAAATGGATTTATTGCAGAACCCAAAAGCACAAATAATGCATATGTGGACATCAGAAAATGTCATCCATCTTAGTTGGCCGAGTACAGAAATTCATTAGGCTTGTGCATGAATAATGTAAGATGGATGGTGGGCAATCGAAGATATGCTACTGCATAAGTTTGATCAGTCCTGCTTTTTTGGAGTCTCAAGGAGTAGATAAGATGGATGTAGTATGTGCAATGAAGTAACGAAGGAAGAGGCAACAGCATTAATAGCTACAGTAATCAGTGTCGCTGTCTGGCTCATGGCTGCCAACTGCTTTGATAGTTGATCCAAGTGCTGAGATGTCAGGACTGCAAAAGGAACTAACTGATTTCGTCGAGGACAAGGTGGTAATGGAAGATGGAATTATCAACAATTTATTTGTGAGCAAGGTATAATTGTACAAAACTATTCACTACCAGAATCTCGAATTACGCCTAGGATTTCCTTCTGTGCCAAAATAAAACCACCAAGGAAAATGTATTTTTCTTGGTGGTACGGTGTCAGTGAACTCTCAAGAAAATATATATTCCTTGGAGACCGAGGTTACCCGCCAAGGAATATGAGTGTTTCCATGGCGGTTTCTAATCACCTCTAAGAAAATTACTCATTTCCTTGAGTGTAGTTGTAAACAGTCAAGGACATTACTATTTGCTTGAGTGTTATTCTTAACCGCCAAGAAAAATACCCTTTTCCTTGGGTGTTATTTTAAACTGTCAAGTAAATTATTATTTCCTTAGGGGTTATTGAATTTTCTTAGAGGCTGGCAGCCAAGGAAATGCTTAGAAGTATTTTGGTGACTCCGATGAAAAAACAATAATATCTTAAAGGTGTCTGAAAATCCTAAAATTTAGCATGAGATCATAACATGATTGTATTATCTTACCATAAAATTTTCAAATCATATTAACAAACTTAGACTATACATTATTTATAAATAGATAAATCTCTTGCATAGTTATGTAACTATGTAAGAGATGTGTCCCATAAAGAAAGTGTAGTATCAGATCTGTTCTAGGTTGGTGCATTAAGGGTGCTACTGCTGTTGATAGGATATTAAGATTACCCTTTACTGTAAATACATTGGCTTAGGATTTTCTGTATTGCTGCTGTTAACTGGTTTACAATTTACTCAAAATAAATTGGCATATATCCCATCAAGCAAGTAGAGTATCAGATCAGTTCTAGGTTGCCGCAGCAAGCTTGACATTTTTTTTATCTCATATTGATTTTGTTGCTTAGGTGCCCCATCAAGTGTTGCATCTGAATCAATAGAACAATCAGCTTCAACCAAATTTCTATCAACTCAGATGACCCTGCATGGAGTCATTGTTATTTCCCAATAGGCACTGAATTTGTATTGGGCAGCTGCATTTTTCACTGATTTGCTGAACAGACAAGCAGTACATTTGTCCTCACAGTGCTATAGGTTAATAAATTGTGTTAACATTTGCATGCACTTTTGTCAATTTACATTTGGCAACTACTTCTGCATAGATATCTGAACTTGTCCATCTATCTTTACGTGGGCCATGCTAATTTCATACATGCTTAGTAATTGATTCTTTGTTCTATTTTATTATGTAGGTATGCATCCAACAAATGTACAACTTAGGCCAAAAGGTGTGCTGGGAGGGCTTGACACAGCATTTAGTAATACCCCTACCACTTTGACAACATAGTGACTTGTGTGCTACGATGTATGGACTTCATGTAAGGACGATTATTGATTAATGCATTTGTAATATTCAAATGGATATTTTTTATCAATATAATTGTTGGGGACCATAATACAGTCATTGAATATAGTGATTAGAATATTAGAATATATTGATTATTGCTACTTTTTAATTGCCACTATAGATTTCCTTAAGGCCGGCCCTCAAGAAAATCAGAATTAACTTGGCGGTTAACGATGGTCAAGGAAATCTAGTTTTCCTTGGAGGTGAAGAGCAGCCAAGGAACAACAATTCCCTTAGCGGTCTAGAATGTTTCCTTGGAGGTTGTTGTCCCTCAAGAAAATTAGTTTACTTGGTGGCTGTCGACCTGATGGAAACAAGGGTGGATCAATCTTCCGAGAGGTTCTGGTAACTCTCAATTTGGTGGAAACGAGATCAATCCGGCTTCCGAACAACACTATCCAAAACCCTGCAATCGCAGCACCACGTCTCCTCTGGTTATCAACCGGCGTTGCACGGTTGACCTTGCAAAGAAGGATAAATCCTTTTCCTATGAATCAAAGAACACAAGCAAGAATAAGGAAGAATGCAACCAATTTGCACATGAAAAATTAATCTCATGAGTTAGGGTTTCACAAACCGATGAAATGGTGAAACTGTTCTTGACAGAACAATCTAAGCAAAACCCAAAACCTAACGAGAGTGGTGGCGGCTGGATATATAGGTCTAAGGGTGGTCACCACCCCAGGACGCGCCCCTAATGGGCTCAACAATGATACACGGCCCAACGGAACAAAAACGGTGACGTAGCACCAAAACAGATTCTGGACACTGACTTCTTTCGACGTTTCCTGATGACTAAGAAGGAACTTGAACTGCAAACCAATATCATTGGTTTCCTTATAAAATTATCTTTCCAACCATGGGTGGAATATCAAAAATGGTGTCAGAATGCGTCTTGGGTGTCCGTTTTACTCCTCGCTGGTCCTAGACTTCAAAACAGGCTCGAAGTCGACTCGGTTTGGGCCTCCTCCTTGACTTGGGCGCCCTTGCTGATACTCCACGCCTACAAGTCATCCCCTATGCATCCCTTGGTCCTCTCCATGATTCCTAAGTACAATATAATCATTAGGTAGTAATCTATTCTTAAAATCATAAAAAGACTAGCTTAAGAATGAGCTCGCTTGTAACTTTAATTGTCGTGCGCGAGCTCTTGTGATTGGACCTTGAATGTCTAGCGGGGGACCGTCTTGTGCATCTGAAGGAGTGATGTCCTCATCATTCTTCCTCTCTTGAATTGGAGTCATCCTCCACTCGAGGTCATCTTCTTCTCCCAAATATGGCTTCAAATACGAAATGTTGAAAGAAGGACTAACCCCGAACTCGGACGGCAACTCAAGTTTGTATGCATTATCATTTATTTTCTCAATAACTTTATAAGGACCAGCAACTCTTGACATTAATTTTGACTTACACAGCTCAAGAAACCTATCCTTTCTCAAATGTAACTATATTAAATCACCCGGTTCAAGTTTAATTTCTTTTCTACCTTCACTACCAGCAATTCTATACTTTTTATTCATCTTTTCAATATTTGCTTTGCTGGTTTCATGCAACTTATGAATAAATTCAGCACGTGCACTAGCATCACTATGGGTTCTTTTAGTGGTAGAAAAAGGCAAAAGATCAATTGGAGCATGCGGGTTAAAACCATACACTACCTAAAAAGGACTTACCTTGGTGGTAGAATGTGTTGCCCGATTGTAAGAAAACTCCACATGAAGCAAACATTCTTCCCACATCTTCAAATTTTTCTTCAAAATAGCTCTCAACATCGTGCCCAAAGTGCGGTTCACTCTCTCTGTTTGTCCATCAGTTTGTGAGTGATAAGTTGTTGAAAACAACAATTTTGTACCCAACTTGTTCCATAGAGTACGCCAAAAGTGACTAAAAAATTTAGCATCACTATCTGAAACAATAATAGAAGGCATACTATGCAAGCGAACAATCTCTTGGAAAAAGAGGTCAGCAATATGAATGACATCATCACTTTTAGGATATGGTATAAAATATGCCATCTTAGAGAATCGATCCACAACAACAAAAATGTTATCCCTCCCCTCTTACTCCTAGGCAATCCCAAAACAAAGTCAATCGAAATATCCGCCCAAGGAATAGAAGGAACAAGAAGAGGCATATACAAACTATGTCGATTCAATCGAGACTTAGCTTTTTGACATGTGGTGCAGCGTGCCACGAACCGCTCAATGTCTCTCCTCAGTGTGTGGCCAGAATATCTGCCGTCTGCTTAGCACCAAAATGGCCCATCAGTCCTCCTCTATGCGCTTCCTGCAACAACAACAGATGATTGGAACCAATTGGAATGCATAGACCGTTAGCTCTAAACACAAAAGCATCATTTATCACAAACTTGTTCCATGTGCGACCCTCTTTACAATTCAGCAACACATCTTTAAAATCAGGATCAAGCACATATTGGTCTTTTATTGATTCAAGCCCAAAAATTCTACAATGAAGTTGGGATAGCATAGTATATCATCTAGACAAAGCATCAACAATTATATTATCCTTACCTTTCTTGTGTTTGATAACATAAGGAAAAGATTTAATAAATTCAACCCACTTAGCATGTCTACGATTCAGATTGTTTTGAGAACAAACATACTTAAGCGATTCATGATCAAAATGTATAACAAATTCCTTAGGTCACAAATAATGATGCCACGTCTCTAAAGAATGTACAAGTGCATACAATTTCTTATCATACGTAGAGTAATTAAGAACAGGGCCATACAATTTTTTGCTAAAGTATGCAACGGGCTTACAATCTTAGATCAACACACCTCTAATGCCAACTCCACTAGCATCACATTCTAGATCAAAAGTCTTACCAAAGTTTGGAAGTTGTAGCAATGGCATGTGTGTAAGCTTGTCCTTCAAAGTATCAAAGGAAGTCCCTTGTGCCTTACCCCAATGGAACACGAGACCTTTCTTTGTCAACTCATGCAAGGGGGCAGCAATGACACTGAAATCCTTGACAAAGCGGCGATAGAAACCTGCAAGACCAAGAAAACTTCTCACCTGTGTGATGGTGTGGGGAACCGGCCAGCTCTTTATGGCTTCAACTTTTGATTTGTCCATCTCAATTCCCTGTGGAGTAATAACATAGCCAAGAAAAGAGACTTGATACGTGCAAAAGATGCACTTCTCAAGGTTACCAAATAAATATGCATCGCGTAAAGCATTAAAAACAACACGTAAGTGATCCATATGTCCATCCAAAAACTTGCTATACATTAGTATATCATCAAAGTAAACCACCACAAATCGCCCAATAAAAGCTCTTAAAACTTCATTCATCAATCTCATGAAAGTACTAGGTGCATTAGTTAAACCAAATGGCATGACTAACCACTCATATAAACTAAATTTAGTTTTGAAAGTTGTTTTCCATTCATCTCCAAGTTTCATTCTAATTTGGTGGTAGCCACTACACAAGTCAACCCTAGTTAAAATTACATAGCCACACAACTCATCAAGCATGTTATCAAGCCTAGGAATAGGATGATGATATTGAATAGTAATATTATTAATGGCTCTATAGTCAACACACATACGCTATGAACTATCTTTCTTAGGAACCAAATCATAGGAACGACACAAGTACTAAGGCTTTCTCGCACATAACCGTGGTCCAAAAGGTCTTGGACTTGTCGCTGAATTTCCTTAGTCTCCGCGGGGTTGGTTCAATAAGCAGCTCGTTTTGGCAATGTTGCACCTAGAATCAAATCAATTTGATGCTCTATTCCTCTCATAGGTGGCAGCCCTGGGGGTATCTCAGCTAGGAAGACATCCTCATACTCCTGCAAAAGGTTAGTGAGAACAGGAGGTACTGAGCGAACAATATCATCAAGAGAAAAGATGACTCATTTGCAAACCAAAGTGTAGCAAATATCATCATTAGAAATTTCAGCAAGGTCACTTTTTGTGGCAAGCATAACTGCACCCTTCAATTTAATCCCCTCAGCCTTATTAATAGGTGCCAATTTATCCTTTTTAGGAGGGTAAACCAAATTAGCAACCTGCTGATTTTTAGATTTAGTATCATGCAAACTAGCAGCTCGTTCTTTATCAGCTTGTATAATTTCAGCAGGGGTCATAGGTACCATAGTAATTTTCTTTCCTTTATGCATAAAAGTTTATCTATTACTTCTACCATGGTGTATAGCATCATTATCAAATTCCCAAAGATGACCCAATAAAAATGAACAAGCCTCCATAGGTACCACATCACAATCAGCATAATCAGAATAGGACCCAATGGAAAAAGAAACCCTGCAAGTTTGTGTTATGTAACACCCTAAATTTTGCAAGTCTTTAAAATAGAAGAATTTGATTTAATTTTGTATTTTTGTGCTCATAAAATATAGGAAAATAATATTTTTATTTAAATACAATTAATTATAGGACTTAGCAACTTGTTGTGCATTCATGCTTTTGCATTAATTTTTGTTGACTTGAGGGGTTTGACTAAAGTTTAAAAGTATTTGAAAGTGATTTTTGAAAATGGATTTGGATTAAAGAAAGGAAAAAAAACAGCAAAATCCCTCCCTCTCTCTGTTTGGCCCGAAGGCCCAACCTCTTCTCTTTTCCCTTCCCTTTTCTTTCCCCCGTTGAAGCCCAGCTCTCTCCATGCTGGCCTAGTCCAGCCGCGGCGGCCCACCTCGGCCCCGCCAGGACATGGCCCAGACCAGTCGTGCGGATGCACGTTTCCCTTCCCCTCTCTTTTCTTTCTCCGACGCGTGGACCCCACACCCTGAGTCGTTGACAGTTGGGGCCCGCTCGTCAGTAGCACCTCCTTTTCTCCTACCTCGAGCCGTCAGCAAGCCGGACTCCATCCCGGTTGCCAAATCCCGATCTTCCTGGGATTTACTTACCCTGGAGCCAAACCATGCGCCCTATAAGAACCACGACCCTTCCCCGATGCCCCCTTTTCCATCTAGGATCGCCTGGGAAGCCCTAGCTCGCGATTTGGATCTCACCGGGAAATAAGCTCGCCGCCACCGTGGCTCTTGCAATTCGCGAGAGTTCGACCGAAATTGATTTGCTGCCGAGCTCCGCATTTGGGTAACAAAGCCGCCAAGACCTTCCGTTTGCTCTCTCACACATTCTAGGCCACGCTAACCAATGCCGAACTTGCTCAGAAAGTCACCGTCCGCCATCCGCGTGGTCCGCCCGACTCCAAGCTCTCCCCGATCTTGAAAACCCTCCCAGTGAGTTCGTCTTGACCTCCTCTTGCTTCTCGTGTTTTTAAATTGGAGTTTGGCTCTCTGTAGCGTGTTTCCCATCAACTCCGGCGAGGCCATCAATGGCGCCGCCACCGGAGGTCCTGTTCCGGTGACCGGCCTGCTGAGAGACCTCTCTCTCCCCTGGAATCTAATCGGGGCCATTGAAACACGATCTAACGTCCAGTTTTGCAGGATACCCCTTCGCGGGGATTTTTATTAAGGAAACCCCTCGACTTCTTAGATATAGAACCCGCAGTCCTATAGCGTAAATCCAGAATACGTTTTCTTTTTCCGAAAACGCAAACCGCTCAGGTTAAATCAAAATACGTTTTCATCAAATTACAAGTTTGCCACTGGATTTCTTTTGGCCATAAAATATTCATTTGAACTCCGTTTTGACCCATTCAAATTGCGTTGGATTCGTTTAATTGAAC
>Ga0182004_10004625_pt1 | contig 11122 bp, 13 predicted proteins | sample Sormic07211540_1_FD_120479 | JGI IMG/M metagenome (GOLD analysis project Ga0182004, IMG submission 120479) | Endophyte microbial communities from Sorghum bicolor roots, Mead, Nebraska, USA - 072115-40_1 MetaG | ecosystem: Host-associated > Plants > Roots > Unclassified | place: USA: Nebraska...
CACAACAAGATTAAGAATTGCTGGACAGTAGCACTGTGAAGTTGAAACACTACGCCTCTGGCAGTATTTAAAAGGTTCTCCCGTTGTACAAGCAACAGGGATGAAGGAATAAATTAATGTGCTGCTAAAAATGTGATAATATATGTGTATCTATATGCTTGGAATACATTATTTTGCACTGCTAAATGATGCTATGCAGGAAGTTTCGTGCATTTAATTCCTACTTTTTATCCTTTCTCTATATTTTTATTTCTCTGTCAAGTTCATTACGGCATAATCCAGTCTTAGGTGTCACCGGGTAGCACTGATTTACACCATTTATTTCAGGCCTTATTTAGCTAACATAGTTTTGGAATTGTTTTAAACCATTCTACCATTTTATTTTGACTGCCAGAAAAAAAAATGAAAACTAGTGTAATTATTATGTACTTTGGTTACTATAAGCACTTTTTTTCTGCAATCACATAAAACAACACACCATTTTGAGTCCTTTTTTTTTGATAAAGTACTAAATATAAACCATAAAATTGTTATCAAATAAAAAACATGCACAACATCCCTTTTTTAGAAATCAATGACCATGAAGTTCTGAAATACCGACTAGATACTGTTCAAACAACATCAGAGAAAAAGGCCAAAAAAGATCCAACTTGAAATATTTGAACTAGAACATTTCAGTAAAGAAAAATCATATCCCAGATTACATATAATGTTAAAACAAAGTGTTATTAATGCATCGAAGAAATTCAGGTCAAAAGATCCAGTTCAACATTTCCAAATACAAAAGACTTAGCTAAATTTGAAAAGTAAGTGAAAGCTAGACATCGTGATTTCATTTTTACCATGGGCTCAGCGGTGACACCTTGTTTATCCACCTTGAATGGGACCGGATGTTGGCAGCTTGTTTTCTTGCTCCATGTATGGTTGCCTAGCAAGAGCTTCGTAGATGCAGTGTCAAGGGCGTCGAGACCCCGACGTGCAGGGCCTCGGCTACGGAGCTCGTAGCCGTCGGCCGTCTTCTCCAGTGAGGTTACGCTCCTCTACCGCAGGCTTAGGGTTTAGAGAGATAGATAGGATAATAATCTTGCTTAGTCCTCATTGTTCACGGTTACAAGAATATAAGGCCGTAGCCCCAACTAACAGGGGTAACAAATAACAGTAAATAGAAACTAGAAATATCCTTCCTAAATTTAACAACTTTCGGTTGGCTCCTGCTGCCGAGGCCATCACGCCCTGGCCCGCGCGGCTCACGGCCGGGACCACACTCTGCGCGCTCGCGTGCGCGACGCACATCCCGTGTCCGCGTGCGACGCGTATAGACACGTCCCCACATGACATCTCCCCCCGTCGAGGTTCAGCTCGTCCTCAAGCTGGAGAGTAGGGTACTTGGCGCAGAATGTGTCGACGTCTTCCCATGTGGACGAGGCCGCGAACTCTCCTTTCCACATGATCAGCACCTGACGAACGCCTCTGGCCAGACGGTAGCGCTCAGGCTCAGGCGCGATGGTGCCATGGTGCACCTGCGGTAGGGATGGTGGTGCTACTGGAGGCAGACCCTGGAACTTTTTGAGCAGGCCTACATGAAAAACATTGTGAAGGCGTGCGTTGGGAGGCAGGGCGAGGCGGACGGCGACCTCATTGATGAGCTCCGTGATTTGATAGGGCCCGTAGAAGCGTGGCTTAAGCTTGCCCTTCGTTTGCTGCTGCAAGGAGGAGGCTGCACACGGCGAAGTCGAAGAAGGGCCCAATCGCCCACTTGATAGGCCACTGGACGATGGCCGGCGTCGTAGAAGCGCTTCTGGATCGCCTGCGCCTGTTCTAGGCGGTAGGATGTCAGCGAGGAATTCTTCACGTTCCTCGAGACTCTTGGCAACAGCGGCAACTCTGGTCTCACCGGGCTCATAGGACCGAATCGACGGGGGATCCCGACCATACACCATGCGAAAGGGGGTGTCGCGGAGCGAGGATTCATAGGCGGTGTTGAAGACAAACTCCGCCCATGGGAGCCAGCGTAGCCTTTGTCGAGGGCGATCACCTATGAGAAAGCGCAAGTACATGATAATAACTCGGTTAGCAGCTTCCGATTGGCCGTCCGACTGTGGGTGGAAGGCCGTCGTCATCTGTAGCTTGGTGCCCGACAAGCGCATGAGTTCACGCCAGAACATGGAGGTGAAGACCGGGTCGCGGTCTGACACCATGGACTGGGGAATGCCGTGCAGGCGAATGATGTCGGTGAAGAAAGCCTCGGCGACGGACTCCGCACTGTAGGGGTGTGCCAAGGGAATGAAATGGCAGTATTTGCTGAAGCGATCTACCACCGTCAGGATCACCGTCTTCCCACGCACGCGGGGCAATGCCTCGACGAAGTCCAAGGCGATGTCCGTCCAAATGCCTTGCGGCACCGGGAGAGGCAGTAGGAGCCCGGCGGGTTACAGGTGCTCTGACTTAGACCGCTGGCAGACAATGCAGACCCGAATGAGCTCCTGCATAACTTGTTTCATGTTAGGAAAATGGAAGTCGCGGTGGAGTCGGTGGAGAGTGCACTGGACGCCCTCATGTCCGTCTTCGTGCACCGCCAGCACAAGCTCGTGCAGCAACGGCGAGCCTGGCGGTATGTAGAGGTGGCCGCTGTACTACACCATGTTGTCCACCACAGACCACGGCGCACCGCGGGTGCCGCTGTGGATTTCCGCCCGAAGGGCAACCATGGTCGGGTCCCCCTCGCTGGCCTGGCGAAGACGCGTGATGAAGTCGAAACGGGGGGTCGAGAGGGCCAACACCGCGCCTACCGTCTCCTCCTCTGTGTCACGGCGGTACAGGGCGTCGCCGACCGTGTTCGTCGCGCCCGGCTTGTACTCGACAAAGAAATCGAACCCAAGGAGCTTGCCCACCCAATGGTGTTGTGGGATCGTCGAGAGCCTCTGGTCAAGCAGGTATTTGAGGCTGTAGTGGTCTGTCTTCACAAGGAAGCGACGCCCCCACAGGTACGGCCGCCGGTGGTGTACTACGTGGACGAGGCCGATGAGCTCCCGCTCGTATGCGGCGAGAGCGCGGTGGTGAGGTGTGAGCGGTCTGCTGAAGAAAGCAATGGGATGCCCCTCCTGGATGAGGACAGCTCCAAAGCCATGGGTCGATGCGTCGCACTCCACCGTAAAGGGCTTGGTGAAGTCCAAAATGCGAGGACGGGGGCCGACGTGACCGCGGCCTTGAGAGTGTTGGTCTAGGCGAAGCCATCCTTCTTGAGGAGCGCAGTGAGTGGGGCGGCGACCGCACCGTAGTTGACGATGAAGTAGCTGTAGTACCCCGCGAGGCCGAGGAAGCCGCGCACTGGTGGGCCGACCGAGGGGCAGGTCAGTCACGGATGGCCTGCACCTTCCTCGGTTCCATGGAGACCCCCTCCGCGGAGATCACGTGGCCCAGATAGGACACCGTGGCCTCGCCGAAAGCACACTTCCTGTGCTTGATGAAAAGCGGATGATGCCGCAGCTCGGAGAAGACAGCACAAAGGTGGCGAATGTGATCTGCCCATGTCCCGCTGTAAATAAGGATGTTGTCAAAAATGATAAGCAGAAACTGTCGAAGGAATGGCCGGAGAACATCGTTCATTAACGCCTGGAATGTTGCCGGGGCATTGCAGACACCGAAGGGCATGACAAGGAACTCATAGAGTCCATCGTGCGTGTGAAATGTCGTCTTGTGGACATCGGCGGACAACATACGTACTTGATGATATCCCGACCGCAAGTCGAGCTTGGTGAAGAAGTAGGCGCCGTGTAGATCGTCCAGCAACTCGTCGATAACGGGGATCAGGAAGGCGTCCTTGATGGTGAGGGCATTCAACGCCCTGTAGTCGATGCAAAAACGCCACCTGCCGTCCGCCTTCTTGACAAGGCGCACCGGGGACGAGAAGGCGGAGTCGCTACACTGAATAATGCCTTGCTGCAGCATGGCAGCACACTGCCTCTCCAATTCGTCCTTGTCGGCGGTAGGGTACCGGTAGGGCCGGACTGCCACTGGTTGCACGCCGGCCTTGAGGTTGATGGAGTGGTCGCAGGCACGCTGGGGAGGAATGCCGTGGGGCTCGGCGAAGATGTCGGCGAACTCCGTTAGCAGTTCGTTGAGGAGAGGCGCGCTGGACGTTGTGGCCTAGGTCTCCAGTGTACTCATGGACGCCACCCCGGGCCAGCGGACGGTGCTGCCCTGACGCTTGAAGGAGACCGGGCCATTGACGAAGTCCCACACCAAGCGGCCGAGCGTGGCCATCCACTACGTCCCCAGCACCAGGTCGTGTCCTGTAAGGGGCATAACAAAGAGGTCGACAGCGAAAGCGGAGTCGTGGATCACAATCAGTGCGTGCCTGATGACTCCTGGGCACGGCACCTTCTCGCCATTGGCCACCATGGCCGTGTGGCGTGGCTGGGATTGGATGGGCACACCGGACCGCGTTGCTGCTGTCTCGATGATGAAGTTGTGGGTGGAGCCTGTGTCGAGGAGGGCAATGAGTGGGGTTGAGCCCACCAAGACGCAGACCTGCATGGTCCTACCCATGGACACGCCAGCCACGGCGTGCAGGGAGAAGATCGGCGCCTCCTGCGCCACGGCGTCCCCAGTGGCAGCGGCTCCCTCATCTGCTGCGTCGTCGATCTCCACGCCGTCGAGGAAGAACAGACGCCTGCAGAATCTATTGTTGCTGTGGGAGTACTTCTCATTGCAGTTGAAGCACAGCCCTTGGCGTCATCGCTCGGTCATCTCCTTGGGAGTAAGGGGGCGCTGGTTGCCTTCGGCGTGGCCTTGCTGTGCAGCCATAGGCGGCACCGGTAGTGCCAAGAGAGGCGGTGGGGGTGGCAGGGCGGCCCGGGCCGCGGGAGCCGGCGGACCACGCTGGGGCGCCCTCGGTGGGATAGGCGCCTGGAGCTCCAATTCCATTAACTCGACCTAGCAAGCCAAGCTTATGGCGGTGGCGAGGGAGTCTGGGTTATGGAGGCGGACGGTGTTGCTGAGTGGTGGTCGGAGCCCGCTAGTGAATAGCTAAACCCGCTGCACCTCGTTGAGTCTGCCAGCACGAGGTAGGATGGCCTAGAACCGGTTAGCATACTCCTCCATGGTTCCCTTATGGCGGCACCCCGCAAGCTCGAACATCGAGGTGGAATGGAGGGGTGGGCCGAACCGCAAATTTAGGAGATCCTTGAAATTACCCCATGTCGGCGTGCCTTCATCATTTGGTAGTTGGAGGAACCACAAATGTGCGGCGTCGTCCAGATGGTAGGACGCCATGCACACTCGCTCCTCCGCCATGGTGCAATGTTGTTGGAAGTAGGCCTCGCACTTGTTAAGGAACAACATCGGGTCGGTCGTGCCGTCGAAGTGGGGAAAATCCCACTTCTTATGCTTCGGGTGGAAGTCCAGCTCACGCGGCCCTTCAGAACGGCGGCCCTCGCTACTCTCGTCCGTCGAGGCCTTCTCCTTGATGGAGGCCATGTCGGTCTTCAGCGCTGTGATCTCGGCCGACATGTTCTTGAGCTCATTGAGGAGATCAGTGATGGTCGGCTCGGTCATGGTAGGTGGCGGGGTGGGTGCTGCAGAGGTAGATGGTGGCGGCGGCTGGTGGTGGTTGTCTGGTGCGGCAGAAGTAGATGGCTCAGAATGGGCGTGAGAGGAATGGCTGACTTGTGATACCAGGTTGTCAAGGGCGTCGAGCCCCTGACGTGCAGGGCCTTGGCTACGGAGCTTGTAGCCGTCGACCGTCTTCTCCGGTGAGGTTATGCCCCTCTACCGCAGGCTTAGGGTTTAGATAGATAGATAGGATAATTATCTTGCTTAGTCCTCATTGTTCACAGTTACAATAATATAAGGCCGTAGCCCCAACTAACAGGGGTAACAAATCCCCTCAAATAAAGGAACAAATAACAGTAAATAGAAACTAGAAATATCCTTCCTATATTTAGCCACTTTTGGTTGGCTCCTCCTGAGTGCCACCGAGGGCGTCGCGCGTTGGCCCACGCGGCTCATGCCCGGGACCGCGCTCTGTGCGCTCGCATGCGCGACGCACATCCCGTGCCTGCGTGCTACGCGTATAGACGCGACCCCACATGACATGTAGTGTGGAGATGTTCCGGGGCCAAGAGGGGATTTTTCTATCTTTTTTTGAAGAAACTAGAGAGGCCGAGGCCTCTACAAAGAGCTTTAGTAAAACCGAAAGAACAAGTCAACAAAGTACAAGGTGAAATAAAAAACAGCAACAAGGTGCCGGCACCCTATAGTTCAGAAGACAAAAAAGAAATAAAGAAGATCAACTCTAAACATCTTGTACTTCCAAACTTTGTATCCATGAAGAAACTATGATAAGATGGATGACTTCACTCTGCTTTCAGGAAGATCATTCGACAATTCAAAATGATTATCTGAACTCCATTGAAGATTAACTCATTTATCACATTCCAAATTGCCCAGGAAAGTAGGATGATAGCATCCATGGCAAATGGGGAGGCCAACTGATCTTTTATTTTGAGCAAAGATGTCTGGTATAGAACTCTAAAGAGGAATGATCACATTGATGACGCCCCAACTCATAGCCATGAATGGACAGTCCAGAAACAGGTGCTCAAGCGGTTCCTCTGTCAGGCGGTTATAAAAGACACAATTATAAGAATGAAGCTGCAAATTTCTCCTTCTGAGAATGTGTCTGGTGCTTAGTCTGTCCTTAATGATAAGCCAAAAGAAGACATTGTGCTTTGGCTGGCAATTACTTTTCCAAAGCCATTTGTAGACCCGGTGAAGTACTGAGTGGCCAACCAGAAGGCGATAGACCTTTGAGGAAGCAAACCAGTCATAGCCCCAACTGTAAATCCACTTATCTTTGTCATTGCTCAGCACAATACTCTCTATGATCTGTTGAACATTCTGCAATTGCATGAAGGCCGTCTGAGAGAGGGGGAGCTGAAAGAGGGAGGAGAGTTCATCTGCTTATTGAGGGCAAAGGAGAAGAGCTCAGGGGACGAATCAACAAGGGGTTGCTCATGCCAAGCATCATGCCAGAAAAGAGAAGAATCCCCACAATGAAGGTGCGGCTTAGAAAACATTTTAAGGGCTTGGAGGAGCTTGAGGTTATCTCTCCACCAGAAAGTCCCCTTTCTTATGTGATTTGGCAATTTTCCATTTCTATAATGCTTTTCCTAGATTAGCTCAACCCAAGGAACATCAGCCCTGTTGAAAAATTTATGCAGATTTTTTGAGAGGAGGGCTTTATTCTATTTCTCAATGTTGATGACACCTAGGCCCCCCTCATCCTTTGGGGCACAAACTATTTCCAAGTAGCTTTAGGCAAACCAGATCTCTTTTTGTGATTTTGGAAACGTTTTGAATTATCACTCTATGAAAAGGCCACAGAGAAATCTTAGAGAGTCTTTTAATACCCTTTGAGGACATTCCCTCTAGAAGAACCTTAGGAGAATAAGTATCTGTCACAAGTAATGAATGGTTAGAAGAATCAAAGCTTTCCTCTGAAGTAATCCATTTGGATTCAACTTCTATTCCAATTCGTTGCATAATCAATGTAGATCAAATAGATGGTCTCTATAATCCAATTGTGGGAATAAATATCATGTCTATGTCTCTTGTAGAAATTTTATTACCAGACATGACATTAACCCCACAATAAACTTCATTAGAAGTCCCTCGGGACATATTATTCCCAGTTTTGGAATCCTACAATCCTACCCATTCAGTTAGAAGGAACCCCAATACATTTAAGCTTTTATGTCTTCAACACATGAGATTTCAACCTATTGATAGGACAACCTTTTAGATGACTTCTCTATGAAGGACAATCTAGGAAGCTAAAGATTTGTTTAGGCAAGAAACTTCACTTCCCGCTATCCATTTTACACTCTTTAAACTCTAGGACCAAACCTTTTCGACACTATGATCCATTGGAAGAATTTAGCGCTACATCTTTAGACTGTTTAGCCAAAACTTGGATTGGAAGATGAAGCTATATTCTTGATAGAAGAAGAAGCTAACCCTTCTAAGGAAGAACCTTTAGATGAGTTTGTAGTCCCACCTAAATCTCATATTGATCTTAAACCTTTACCATCCGGTCTTAGATATGCTTTTCTAGATGATTATCCAGAGTCTCCTGTCATTATAAGTGATAAGTTCACTTAGGAATAGACTCTTCGTCTCATGGCTATCCTAGAAAAACATCAGTCAGCCTTTGTCTACTCACTCCAGGACCTCAAGGGCATTAGTCCTACTCTTTGCACCCATTGCATTCCTACAGATCCTAATATTCTATCATCCAGAGAACCCCAAGTAGACTCAACAATGCGATGAGAGAGGTTGTAAAGAAAGAAGTGTTGAAACTATTGCATGCAGGCATAATTTATGTTGTGCTGCATAGTGAGTGGGTAAGCCCTATTCAAGTTGTACCTAAAAAGGGAGGTATGATTGTTGTCCAAAATGAGAGGAATGAGTTAATCCCTCAACGAACCGTCACAAAATGGCGGATGTGCATAGACTATAGAAAGCTAAATAAGGCAACTAAGAAAGATCACTTTCCATTGCCTTTCATTGATGAGACGCTAGAGCGATTTTTCTGTTCATGGAAAAACCTTTGATGATTGTCTAGAAAACATAGATAAGGTTTCGCAAAGGTGCGAAGAAAAGCACTTAGTCCTTAATTAGAAAAAATGTCATTTCATGGTTAGAGAAGGAATAGTGCTAGGACACTTAGTGTCTGAAAGGGGCATTGAGGCAGATAAAGCTAAAATAGAAGTAATTGAACATTTACCTCTTCCTAATAATATAGAAGGAATTAGAAGCTTCCTTGGCCATGCTGGTTTTTATCGTAGGTTTATAAAATATTTTTTATTCATTGCTATACCTCTTACTCGCTTATTGGCCAAGGATATTCCTTTTGAATTTGATGATGCATGTTTACAAGCTTTTGAATTTCTTAAGAAAGCCCTCATCTCAGCACCAATCATTCAACCCCCTAATTGGTCTTTACCTTTTGAAATTATGTGTGATGCTAGTGATTATGCTGTGGGGGGTAGTATTAGGATAAACTAAGGATAAAAAGCACCATGCATAGCTTATGCTTGCAAAACTCTGACAGGACCTCAACTTAATTATGCTACTACTAAAAAAGAGCTCCTAGCTATTGTTTTTGCAATTGATAAGTTTAGATCTTACTTAGTGGGAGTAAAAGTATTTGTTTATTCTGATCATGCTGCTTTAAAATATTGGCTCACTAAGAAAGATGCTAAACCTCATTTAATAAGATGGAACTTTTTACTCCAGAAATTTGACTTAGAAATAAAAGATAAAAAGGGAGTATAAAATTCTTTTGCCAATCATTTGTCTAGAATGTAATTTGAGAACCCACAGGAACTACCCATCGATGACTTGCTCCGGGACGACATGCTCTACGGAATCAACAGATCTGACCCCTAGTATGTAGATATTGTTAATTTCATGATTATTGTACCACCAGGAGTCAACAAAACGAAGCTAGTCCAGGAGAGCCATTCTAACATATGAGATGAACCATATCTCTTTCGAGTATACTTTGTTGGCTTACTCAGAAGATGTGCGCCAGCTGAAGAAAGAATCAAAATAATTGAAAGATGTCATTCATCACCATATGGGGGCATTATGGGGCATTCCAACACATGCAAAGATATGGCAGTCTGGATTATTTTGGCCAACAATGTATGAAGACACAAGAGAATTGATGCAAAGATGTGGCCCATGCCAAAGACACGGTAATATCAATTCAAGGGATGCCATGCCACTCATCAACAATCTCTAGATTTAGCTCTTTGATGTTTAGGGGATTTATTACATGGGGCCATTTCCACCATCAAAGAAGTATGAGTATATCCTGGTGGCAGTGGATTATGTCTCCAAATAGGTCAAAGTCATGCCATGTCGGAATGCTGATAGCATGCATTCAAGGAAGATGTTCAAAGAAATATTCTTTCCAATATTTGGAGTTTCAAAGATAGGAATAAGTGACGGAGGTTCTCACTTCATTGACAAGTGCTTCGAACAATACTTTTTGAAGAATGAGATACGTCACAACGTCGCTACTCCTTACCATCCTCAGACAAGTGGTCAAGCAAAAACATCAAACAAGCAAATTAAGAATATTCTACAGAAGACAGTAAATGAGATGGGGATAGCATGGAAGGACAAGCTTCATGATGCACTCTGGGCATACCGGACAGCATACAAGACACTCATCGTGATGTCTCCATATCAGCTAGTCTATGGGAAGACTTGTCACTTACCAGTAGAGCTAGAATTCAAAGCTCACTAGGCCATCAAAAGATGGAACATGGACAGCTAGAAGCAGCTAGAGAGAAGTGGAAGATGCAACTCTTTGAGTTAGAAGAATGGAGAGAAAAGCATATCACAATGCCAAGATCTATAAAGAGAGAGTAAAAAGATGGCATGACAAAAGAATCAAGGAGTTCATCCCAGGCGATAAGGTATTACTTTTTAATTCCAGGGTGAAGCTCTTCAGGCATGGAAAACTCCGAAGTAACCATTCAAGGAGGTAAGCTCATCGTCACATGGAGCCGTCACAGTTCGCAACAATGAAGGTACGTTATTCAAGGTAAATGGTCAACGCCTTTAAATTATTTTTAGAGCGCAATAATGAATTAGAGGAAGCAGATATAATTACTTTCTTTCTCAATTAGAATAATTGAGCCCAACCATTTTATGTTTGATTCTTTGGGGAAAATCAACTTTTTTCGAATAAAAAGGTAACTAATAAAGTATACGAAAAAGTTGAGTTGGAATGGGTTCGAAGAGCAGGCGGCCGCCCAAACCCTAGGGGCGCTTGCCCGGGCACCGAGGCCATTCGCCGCCACCTTTCTCCGTTACCATCCTTAGACCTTCTATGTTTATAAAAAGTGTATTTTGGAGATGATTTCCATTTTTCATCATGTTACCTTCTGAGAATACCTTTTCAGACCTCTATATAAGCAATACATGCCTATGGTTTAATCTCATCCCATCATAGCTTTTCTCTCCTCTTGCTTAGAAGCTTGCTATGCCTCTCTACTAAGCCATGGTTAAAGAAAATTTAGAGAGGAGAATGATTTTCTATGGG
>Ga0182004_10004626_pt1 | contig 11122 bp, 7 predicted proteins | sample Sormic07211540_1_FD_120479 | JGI IMG/M metagenome (GOLD analysis project Ga0182004, IMG submission 120479) | Endophyte microbial communities from Sorghum bicolor roots, Mead, Nebraska, USA - 072115-40_1 MetaG | ecosystem: Host-associated > Plants > Roots > Unclassified | place: USA: Nebraska...
CGTGTTATGTATGTATGGCGACGAGAAGAGGAACTCCTGGCAAGAATAGTTAGGAACGGAGGGTTCCAATAGGTAAGAAGAGAGATTTTTAGTTGAGATTGTGCCAGAGAGAGAACAATAGAGAAGGGATAGAAAGATTTAGAAATAGTTTGAGGTTTCTAATGCAAAATTCTTATTAATATTACAAAATATATAATAAATCTTATAAACCCCAAAAATACTCACCAACTCTGCCAATGCAAGACAACGATGTCATAGACATAAAAACCATAGCCAATCGCACAAGCATTGTATAAATCACCAAAGCAAGAGAGCCACAGAACCAACATAAGGAGATCCACTAATCACCATCATTGATGAAAAGCGATCAAAAGAAAAACTTTATTTGATAAAAACTAAACTACTAGATCTACTAGAGGGGTGGATTCCTGCTCTCTCTTCCTAGTACTAGCTTGAGGGAGGGGGTGTTAAAAAGCTCAAAATTTGTTTGAGGGATTCAACAGATGATGTGGGCCATTTTTTAAATCAAAATAACAGAGAGTATGATGTTTGACATATTTTCATTTGTTTGAACATCTTATATAGTTTTTTTAATGTTATACTCCACTCATTTCAAATTATAAGACATTTTGACATAACATATATCTAAGTACATACCTAAAGCAATGAATCTAAAAGAAAAAGGCCGAAACATAATATAATTTAAAATGGAGGTAGTACATTGTTATGTAGAAAGTATATACCCGCTTTGCTTGCTTTCTAGTACAACCAATCATATATAATATAATATACACATTATTACTTGTTTATTTAAAAAGGTACTCAACCAGTTAGTTTTGTTTTCAAGAGATTGGTTAACCCGCGTATCTGTATCTACATGATACAATACCATACATACTCAAACCGAGGGAAAGCACAGCACTAGAGCTATTGAGTATTTGTTATTAGACTAAAAATATAACTTTAAACTAGGTTGGATTCCTCAGAAGCACCTACGAGATTCCTTTCACGTGTTCCAAATCCACGTTTTTAAGAACATCTCCGGAAGTTTTCAAAATCCACTCTCAATCTTGATTTTTTGGCGAGATTGAAAAAACTATTCTCCAACAACTCTCTATATAACTCCCAAGAGAATCTATTCAATTGCGCAGAAATATACAAATCAATATGCTAATTTGAAGGTGAATGAGATGGAGAAGAAGTAGGACAAGTTTGGTTTCTGATATAAAATTGTTTTCTATTATTTAGAGCTAGTATTTAAAAATTAATAAAAACCAAATAAATATACTTACAGTTTTTTAGCCGTTTAAAAAACTCAATGATTTACCGATTGTTTTTTTAAAACTATTAGAGATGCTATTACTGTATTATACACAGAGAAAAACCCTATAAGAAAGAGATAATATTTTTTAATTACGTGTGGATCGTAGGAGTACATGCTCCAGCCACCGAATAGTCAAAACACAAAACTGAATTCCTTTCCAAAAAAAAAAAACACAAAATGCTGCTCCCATGGTTCGAGTGCTACTGGACCTGCCTCGCTGGAAACTGTCCAAGGCACGCCACTTCAGCACGTGACGTCGGCTCGGCACATGCCCGCGCTGCAGAGGCTCGCCGCGCCGCCGCCGCCGCCGGCGGCCCCGTCCGCACGACGCAGGTCGCTGACCCTGCCACCGCCGCCACGTCTCCCACACTGCTCCTCCTCCTGGAACAGCCGGAGGCGCTCGCCGCTGCGGCCCTCGGCTACCGACGCCGGAGCGCCCCGCGGAGGCCCGCTCCCGGAGCCAGAGGAAGTCGACCAGCTCCTCCTCACCGCCCTCCGCGCCGCTCGCATCCGCGACGAGGAGTCTCGCCGCTCAGGTATATACCTGGCGATTTTTGTCGTGTTGTTGCTTTGATTGACTTTACGATTTGGGGTAGTACTCCTGAACTGTTGCGCGCCACCTGTTCGACGAATCGTGGAGAAACTATAATTGCTCATCATGTGCTGCCTACAATCGTGATTCTCTTTCACTTCGACAGAGCGAAACATCGGTGGATTGCATGCTATTTTGACGGTCATTGTGAACTCATTTAAAAAGAGAAAAGAGAATGGAACAATGTGGTGGTCAGGTTTAATACTTGATAGGAACTCGGACTACATGTTTTGAGAGATTATCCAGTTATGCTCGCAGGTTGTATATGACCTGGCGGAAGTGGAAAACTTCTGAGTGTATTATTGTAATGTCACTGTGGATACTGGAATCCTAGATTTTTGTGATTCTTTTGGTTCAAACAAGGCGGCTTAGGGTTTACAGATTCCTATAAAAACATATGGCAGCTTAGCTTAAACAGAGAATATATAGGAACATGTCTATATTAGTACACAGTTGTCTTCTGTTGTTGTCCTGTTACTTATTTTCTAGTAGATCGATATTTGTGTTTTGTTGTCAGACTGCCATTTTCACATTGTTTGCTGTTTCAGCAGAATGTGTTGGTTTATTGTGCTGCAAAATTTTAGGAACAGAAATTGTTCTTATGTTTTTTTAAGGTTGAGCATGTTTTAATAACAGCTGAGGTACAAACTTGATTAGCAAAATATTTACCTGTGCAGATGGCTTAGTGCAACTTTTGTTATGTGCTTTGACTTCATTTTCTAGTCATGTATTCACATTGAAAGATGTTAAAATTTCTCATGAGTCATGAGGTAAATGTTGATGACATATCTGCTAATGTTTGAACCATGCCGTACTCTTTTCCTTGGAAAGCTTTGATAATAATCACTAAAAAGTAAGCTTCTTTTGCTTTAGATATTTTCTATGTTAGTTGCAATGTAATTTAACAAAGTTATGCTTGCAGATCCTCTTTTCATTGATCCATATGCTGCCGTTCTTCTTTCACATGATGTGGCACATCATGATATGGGTTATCTAGATTCACAGGCAGTGCCTTGGCAAGATCATTATAGGCTAACAACCAGATATATTGATGACAAAATACAGAATTTGATCAATAATTCAGAAGATATTAGACAGGTAAATTTAAGTAAATGTTGTGCTAAACTCTTTCCTTCCAACTGGTTGGGAATATGTTATCTCATTCCTTATAGATTGTTCTGTTGACAGATGGAATGGACACTCGTCCGTACAGGCTGAACTGGCCAAGGTTGTCTGTTATATATGATGTGTCACCAGGAAAAGTATTCACTGCAGCAACTCAGCAGCTCAGAGGTGTAGTAAAGACTTATCAGTCACAAGTTTCTTCTTTTTGTTTGTTTCGAAGAATAGATGATAGGGCTTCCTTACCATGTTTATGCTATAGTTCAACAAAACATATGTATTTTCCATTTACTTTCCACAATATGCCACCATTAGTGCCTGAACCTATCTAGTCTGGTCAGTTTCAGTTGAGGCACTACTAATAATTTGTTGGCTGGATTTTGAGCCCTCAAATATAAATTTTTTTCAAGCTCTTCTATCCTTCAAAAAATAAATGTAGTAATGAAAAAATATAGCTTTTCATCACAAATGTCAATTATTTAAAACAATTGTAGTAGTAACCAAAATGTAACAACCTCATTCCCTGTATACCCCTAATAATTTCTTGTGCTATGCCTCACTGACATATTGGGCTGTTTATTCGAAAACATATTGGGCTCATAATGAACCTATTCAGTGGCATATGAATGATTTTCTTACTTCTCTAAGGAAAACTTATAGAGCTTTAGTAATGATTGCCAAGAACTCATGTGCATTTATGTTTCTTATGGGTCACAGGAACTGGAGCGAAAGTGTCGCGAAATTGTGTCTTGCTTCATACTTCTTTGGAATCCCATGATTTACAGGCGGGGTTGAGCAAAAGTGGTTTCAATGGGAATAGGCTCAGCTTGTGGGTACTGCAGGTAACTAGCTTAACTTGTAAGCATGCTAAATTTTCAGTTTGTTTCCTTATCATCTTATTCAATTCTATCCAGAAAAAAACATATTTAAATAAGTGAATTTACAAATGTTTTCATTGGCCTTGAGCACAACAGCAGTTCAGTTATGGTATATATGAATGTTAGTGCAGTCAGTAACAACAGCTTGATAGTCTTCTTTTTCTAAAATGAAGTTGTATTGGCATTGCAGGGTTTACCTCTGTCCACAACCACAAGTTTGGAAAATCTCTTGTTTGTCATAAGCAATTTAGCAATGAAAGGAAGTATCTTCATAGGAGAACTGCCCCATTTTCCAGACTGTAAAGCACCAATGGACATGGTTGATTAAATATATATGTCAAAATCACATATGATCTTTTAAATGCGTTGTCAATAACTGTTTCCCTGTATGTTGTTTTGCAGGGCTTGGAACAGGACAATCTGGAAAAGCTTTTCTTTACTCATGGCTTTCGAATCAGCTTTGTGCAATATGACAATGTTGCAAAGGGTATTGGATTAGATCTAGCTACTCCATGGGAACAATGTGGCAGAATGCTTTTTGTTGCAGAACAGCTGCGGCTTTCAGATGCACAGGTGAGCCAATGAATAACTTCTGCTTGATATTTTTTTTTTCGCTACAGTAATTTTGAAGATGATCTGAGAAGATCTTGGGATCATTATCATGGCCATGATCTCAAATTCCTTTGTCAGAATATGTCTTGGTAGAGGGACTTCTTACTGATTTCTGGTAGACACCATGACATCTAAATCCAAATATTTCCTAAAATGTCAATCTGGCATGCGCCTAGAACTATCTGTAACTTTTTTGCCAAGAAGAGCCAGACAAAAAAGTGCAGGTTTTACACTTTTACCTTTAGATGACCTATGTTTAGTTATCACCGTCGAATCTGTATGAAATATATTACCGACAGTACATATAAGTACCCTTGCATAAGAAAACATGTACTTGTAAATAAATCATTGAGGACCATTGTGTGTTGATTTGAAGCGATTTAGACTGTAAGAGGAAAAGGGACAGATACTAAAAGTTTTGTCAAAAACCCACTCCACTAATGTTAGTAGATCACTCACTGCTCTGTATGGTGAGAGCTCTGTAAAGAAATTTTATTATTAATCTGACCACCAGGGCCCAGCTGGAATTTCTGGTAGGCGGTCATTGCTAGCTAGTTCCAAGTGGCCTTTGAAATGTCAAAAAGGCTATCCAGTTGTAATCTTTTGTGTAGTTGGCAAGCCAAGAGATCAAATCCTTGCATCAAGTCTGTCCCTAGAAAAGAAAACACACATGTGAAACAAATTCATTAGTGAATCTCCAGTAGATTGCTAGCTCAGAAATAGCAACTGGTGCAACTTCTCGCCGTATCAATGTCCCAGAGACCCTGAAGGAAGATTTGGATTGCTGCTTCTCACCACCTGTAAACATCATTAGAACCTCACCAAGTATCTTTCCAACAAATCCTTCTAGCAATATCATCCTTAGGTTTGGAATAATGCAGGCCCCGTAACATTCTCTGGTGGCACTTTGAAAATTCGTTTGAATATCATTTTTTCCTGTCATTGGTAGATGGAGAGCTTCCGGATTCATTTTGGAAGAATGGAGGAGGATGCTGACGAAGAAGGGTTTGAGGAACTCTAGTTAGTTCCGTGGCATTTGGATTGAACGATAAGCCTTGATTGCAGTTTGGGCTTGTGCAGAGACCGCCGGCATGGATTCTGAATAGAGCTGGTAAATGCAAGACCATGCTTGTACCTAATCCGTGCCAGCTTCCTTCTTGGAACGCAGAAGAATCAATGGAAGTGCCTATTGTTCATTTTTCATTTCACATGTTCTGTAACGCTTTTGTATTGTTGGAGTAAACGCGTGACTGAACTGAACCTTTTTATCGTTCTCTTCCCTGAATATTTCCAAGTGACCCCACCCCAGCTGTGGCGGCCTTGTGCATGACAGAGTATGGCTTTTGTATTTGGTGCAAAAAGAACAGAAAACATAGGCACGGCATGTGTCGGAGCATATTTATTGGAATATATATTTATGCATGATATCGAGCAAGCCACAACAAAGAAATAAAAAAAAAATTCCGTTGCCGGGACTCGAACCCGGGTCTCTCGGGTGAGAGCCGAGTATCCTAACCAGCTAGACTACAACGGACTGTTGCATTACATTTCCAAGAACCAAATCAATTTTTCAGTCCGTCTGCCATCCAAGATTGTGAGTGCGTTGCTTACCGTTTGTTTCAAGCCAAAGGTTTGGCAGCCAAAACAACTTTACTGTCTGTTTCGAGCCAAATATTTGATAGCCAAAATAACTTGTAATCTAACGGAGGAAAGGAAGTTGCTGAATTTTTTTTGTCAACAATCTTAGACCACCAAATTGTACAATTAAAGGGACAACTTATATGAATTAATTCATATTTTTTTCTAAATTCAAACAATAGTAAAATTACGCATTTCTTGAACAATAACAATACAAAAAAATCAAGCACCTAAAATATAGATAAGTGGGGTAATAAAGAGCTAATGTAGATGTTGCAAGAACATTATATTAAGAAAAAGCGAACAATAACATGGATATATATAGGTGTGTTACGTCACACAAGAAACATTAATAGTTAATATATATGTGAGCATAATTAGGGAGGGTTTGGATCAGAGAGTTAATTATTAACTCATGATTTTGGATACCAATTAGAAAGCCTAAATATGAGCTAATTACTGCTAAACTAGAGCCTAGAGGAATGCATGGCCAATCTCAGTCTTGAGTTGCTGACAGCTAGCCTAGCGCACCAACTTGCCCAAAGTACTAGGTAGGTTAAACTCAAGTGGCCATTACTGTTTTATTCTTTCATGATATGTCTGTGTATATATATCCCAGTCTAACACCAAGTGGTCAAGTTGATAAGGCTTGCAATTTTACAACCAGCTAGTGTGCATAACGAATCATTTCGTGCAGGTGTTACTGATGATCGAGTGCACCCTCACCAGGTAACACAGATTCATGACATGGCATGTGGGGTGGCTTGCATCCACATTGTCATGAGCTCACTATATAGCTTGTTTGACGCATGTTACGGATACACACACATGCGTTCACACATACATTGACATGGCTCCATCACTTGTTAATAATTTGGCTTTTTGTGCAAAGTCAAACCCATTATTACTTGGTTCAGTTAACTATCCCATAATATAGATCGAGCTCCTAATAAGAAGTAGCAAGCTGTATATATATCGTTCTGCGTCTGCATCTCGGATTCCGTCGACCTAGCTGACAGATCGAGCTCAATAAGCGACCATTTCTTATGGTTGACACAGCCATCTCATTGGGAGATATATATATATATATATACATGGGACGTAACTTTACAACGTAGCTAACTAAGATGCATATGTGAACACAGTTCTCTCTTGTCATTTCAGATGAGTTCGTTCGTAATGCATGCACTTCACTAGAAGTACCTGGGAAATGTGAAATTTTATTACTAACGATCGAGCTAATTAAGTGAGATTCTTCCGTTTTCAGGAGTGGATGATGTGAAACCATGTGGTATGACTCAAATACAGAGTCAACCCTATTTTGGATAGGAATTTTCTTGATATTTATTTAAGTCCAATTTTTTTTCCGGTGTTAATTTAGGCATCATCAATGACAGCAACAGCCTAGTGGAGTGGCCTTGAATTTCTGATTTTGCGTGTGCTAGCTTGGATTTTACTACTATAGGAAAACTTAACCATGACAGGCTTTTTGCATTTACCGTGACGGTTTTCGCAATCGTCTCTGTCATAAGGTCACGGTTAATCGTGGCTTAATTGAGGAGGATTAGTGATCACATCATTGTTTCATAAACACACATCATTCATATATTTGTAACCCTTTTTTCTTGTCGCTCCAGTTTTTGATCCCCTCGAACTTCGGATCTAGAGCTAACTCGCTTTCCTTGTTGAAGAATGTTCGACCTTTATGTTCGTCCTCGCACTGACAAACTTACAATCTTACATATGTCTGGTACTATTTGTCTAAATTCTAGATCGACTTATCCCTTTTCCACCAACCTTGTGCTTTCTTGAGCTGCCGCCAGCTAATGCTGTTACTGTTTTAGGTTATTAGTTCTTGGATTTTGAGTACTCTTTTCCACTCAGTGTAGACCCCTTTTGTGTTGTTGGGATTTCCATATACCGTCCACTCACCGGTACATGGAGCAGTTTTAGCTGTGGTTCTAAAAATAAATTCATAATATTTTCAAATGTTGTTACTGATTTTTAAAATGCTAATAAAAAGGACATCAAGGAGAAATTAAACATAAACCATCATTTATCAAATGGTTTTCTAAGAAGCAAAAATTACCTTCGAAGCCTTTTTTAAGAAACTAGATCTCCATCAAACCGGCCATGTTAACTACAGGGAATTGTTCAACTCTAATTAACACCAGAGGCAGACTATATGGACGGATCTCAACATTTCTGTCTCGCCAAGAGGTAAATACATTCTTGTATATATTGCATTGTTGATCATGAACGATCTCACCCAGATGGAAAACAAAGCAAAAAAAATCATCCAAAAAATATAGTAGATTTATCATTGGATCACAAACTACATTGATTTTTTTTCATGTGGTTATTTGGTGTATATACCCAATTTTATGTTAGAACTTGTCCGGATGAATGAAGTATATATATACCAAAATGAATTATTGCTTGCCTTTTTAAGTATTTGGTGTAATATTGAGCATATCCAAGAGTACCCAATATTTTCTTAATATAAACATAGAGTTTTGCAACTCCCAAAAAAGTATTGGGTTGAATAAAGAAGGTCATCTCCAAGAGTTTCTAATCCACTCTTAAAATATAGAAGATAATTTTACATCAGAAATCCTATGCTAAATTATCCTAACTACTTTTATATATTTTTCTCTCTTTTACATTTGCATCGAGAATCTTTTTTCACTCTTTATTCTTTTCCACGCCCTTCCACCTTTAGATTGGTTGACACATGAGCGGTGAAAGAAATATGTGCCACTTAGAGTATGTGGATCTTTACGTGCAAGAGGGATTTTTTTCCCCCCGGTCCTAAAAGATCGATCGGGAGATAAGTTTGAGAGATATTGGAGATGAATTTTTTTCATTCTTCCTACAATTCATGGATTAGGAAGAATTATTGGGTACTTAGAGACAAAAGGTTTGACGTTGGACTTAATCATCCTGCTGGCTAATGATATGCACCCGCGAACGTTTCTTGTTACATTTTGAGCTATGCATCGTCATTATTGTTTGATGGGTCCAACACAGCAATTCAGGTCAACGTATAGGGGCCAGGAGGCCATTATAAATAGACCAAGAAGATCCAACTTTGTTTACCACAACCCAAACCATTTTGACATCCCTCTCGAACAAGAATAAACGAACCGAGAGGGGCGGTAGAGCAGCACACAAACCATCCGAAGAAGTAGCTGGCCTGAATCGTCATGGCCGGAGGAGGAGGAGGAGACGCAGTCGGCGGTGGCGGCGCGACCGAGATAACACTGGAGTACACTCCCACATGGATCGTCGCCTCCGTTTGCTCCGTCATCGTCGCCATTTCCCTGCTCTTCGAACGGATGCTCCACCGCCTTGGCAAGGTGAAGCACCCATTTAGGCCTTGTTTGGATGTAGTCGGATTCGCATCAATCCACATATGTTGGAGTGGATTGGAGTGGAACTTAAATTAAATTCCACTCCAATTCACTCCAATACATATGGATTGAGGTGAATCCGACAACATCCAAACAAGGCCTTAGAGATTTGTGACAGTTCATCCCCTACAGCATATTGTGTACATAACTACATATATATATATACCAAACCATTTTTATACATGCATGAACAGAGGCTACTGAGAAAAAGTAGGAAGACCCAGTACGAGGCCCTCCTAAAGATCCAGAAAGGTTAGACACCACCACACCACATGCTTCTCTCTCAATCTCGATCTCGACCTCAATCGATTCTGACAGTCCTGTTCGTGGCAATGATGAATGAAATATACAATGGACGATGCAGAGCTGATGCTACTGGGGTTCATATCGCTGATGCTCGGCGTGTTCCAGAGCGCCACGCAGAAGATATGCGTCAAGGAGAGCGTCATGCGCCACCTTCTCCCCTGCCGGCTGCCATCGTCGGTGAGTGCCGGCAGCGCCAAGTTCGCCGGCGCTCTGGGTGGCGCAAGGAGACTCCTGTCTGGAGGAGGTGCCGTCGATGACTACTGCCTGAGGAAGGTACGTTCTAGAGACCACAGACCAGACCTTGGATGACCATGCCGCAGGCTCCAAACTGTTCAGAGCACGGCCTAGAAGAGGGTGTGTGTGTCCCCTATGACCATGCCTCTAAGCAAGCTAGAGCATGCAAGATCACTAGATGGACTGATAATTAGATAGTACTCCATCTTCCAAATTATAAGGCGTTCTAACCTTTCTATAGCTATATATAATTTTGCACAATAATTCCAATATAGAAACCATCGAGCACGTTTTAATTAGATAAGTGATAGTAATAGATGGTAGGGGAGCCTCATACATACCGATGCATTTGCGCCAGTAATTAATTATAATTATGAGGTGAAGACCAGGAATAGTCAATGCGAGCAGTTAGATGTAGTAGTTGATTGGATGGAAAAGATGGACTTATGTAGACAATTAGTGTGTGCCAATGACTATCACTTATTTCTTAGTGAGTGCTATAGTGTTGGAAAAATTGCATGTTTAAAACAATTATCACTACACCACAACCTTTAAACAGCGATGGACAATCCGTTGTTATAAGGGGTGTACACCAATGGACAGTCCGTTGCTAAAGGCTATAGCGACGGACCGCTGCCGTTGCTATTAAAGCCGTCGTTGTATGTATACAGCGACGGACATCATATTTAGCGACGGACAGTTCGACAGTCCAACCTTTAGCAACAGACAACCTGTTAGAGCTTTTAGCAACGGGCAATCCATCGCAATAAGAACTTTTAGCAACGGACAGTCCATCGAGCTCAATTAAATAGGTAAAAAAATAAAAGCTGCTCTATACGTATAGCCGATGATCAAACATTAGCCATACCTTGGTTCACATACACAAAAGTGATGACATTCAAAAGTGATCAAATTATCCATACATTGATTCTTGTATCGACCCAGTACATTATATATGTAATGTCACTTAATATGGAACTAGTCAAAACATGATGAGTATGAA
>Ga0182004_10004627_pt1 | contig 11121 bp, 15 predicted proteins | sample Sormic07211540_1_FD_120479 | JGI IMG/M metagenome (GOLD analysis project Ga0182004, IMG submission 120479) | Endophyte microbial communities from Sorghum bicolor roots, Mead, Nebraska, USA - 072115-40_1 MetaG | ecosystem: Host-associated > Plants > Roots > Unclassified | place: USA: Nebraska...
GGTACATATGCCTAGAAAAACATTATTCGAGTTCAAAATTTAATGAACCACTCAATTGTTTTACTAGTATCCGCATTATACACCCTAAAATTACAGCAGGGGGCCGCTGGTAGTACATCTCAGAACTACAGTGAAACAACTTTCTGCCTTCCTGAACCACTGCAAAACCAGAACATGTTCACTCGTGCTCTTCCTAACCATAACTCGGTCTGTCTAAACATTTGAGCTTACACCTGGCAGAACGCACAGTCGCACACGTCCAATATACATTCATCAACCATAGCACCAGGTCCAAAAAGGAAGTTTCAACAAATAATGGTCGACTTAGATCAGACATGATCAAACGGCCAAGCAAACGAGGCCAAGCAATATCCTTCTATGTATGTACTTGAACAAAAACATGTAGCATGCACATAGTGTTGGATGTGTTGGTATCATATCATCAACCAAGGACCTTCTTGACTTCCTGAACAAACTTCGCTCTTTGAGAGGGATCCATCTGAATCGGCATCCAAAGACGGAATACGTGAGAAGGCAATGGGTATGTATTAGAATCATGAATTGATAAGATGCCATGTATGCAATGCAATTGAAATAGGAGCTCTTAAAAAGTAACATGCAACAGATACAACCGGTTGTAGCCCACAGGTTAATTGCAAATAAAAAATAAGGTGAAACTGTAAGCAAATTTACCTTATCTAATAGCGTAGAAAGACCCTGCGAGAATGCTTGTAGATCTGAACTGGAGTCAGTGAGATCAGAGAGCGACTGAGACACTTTTTGAGCCCTTAGCTCTTGGATATATCCATTGTAGTTTTCAGGACTGTCCTTCCAGGCAACAAATGCATCATCGTCATCCCATCCAGTGCTTCCTGCTGTGGCTGGAGAAGCCAGGTACCATTCCTTGATGAGCTCCATTGCTGATTGGTGAGTGAAGTTGTCACCGACTATATGTCTTATTTCTTTTGCAAGAACATCTTCAGAGATCCTTCTCCGTAGCCTTTTATAGAAGAAAGAGCGTGATTCTTCCCAGTCTACAACTTTCTTAATCACGCCTTTAGCTGCCATTCTTAGGGAAGTATCATGCAATTCAGCAAACCGTATTGCAATCTGGGTATATAAAGGCAGCAACTGTTTCGTACGTGCTTCTATACTCTTCTGAAGGGATTCTATGTCTGGTAGACTTCCATTTCCATGCTTTACATCTTGGAGTTTTGCTTTCAGATTTATCAACTCGGGGTCAAGCCTACCCATACAGTCTTGGAGTTCCTCTGACCTGAACTTGATTTCAATTAACCCTTGAGGTTCGAGAACATTACCTTTGGCAGTCCTCTCAGCATAACACTCAATGCGGTCTGGATTTATTTTGCTATCGACCACAACCCAAGCTCCTCCACGAAGCTCTCCAGCCATAGGAATGTAGACAAACGCAGGCTGATTATATGTCCTAAGGTTCTCGACAATTGTTGACCCAGCCTGAAGAATTCCTTCAAAGAGATCTCTCTGTCCACCAGAGAAACCTCTCCAGTTAGCCAGGATAAACAGAGGCAATCCTTCACGGTTGAAGTCTAATAATGCCTGAGCTGTCTTGGTTGCAGAATCTGGGAACCACACTTGTCCAGCCCGAGGAACGGATCGCTCATGGGAATCAAGCTGACCTGGATCAGCAGGGACAAGCTGCATCATGGTCTGTGTCTCCACAGCTATGACACCCACAGGAATTCCTCCAAGCTTTGCTCTGCCAGTAACCACTGTTTTTGCCCATCCTTCAAATGTCTCCACAAAGCTGTCTTTGTCAAACATACCACCCAACCATTTCCCTTGGCTGTCATCTACACCACGGATGGCTGCACGTGGATCGCATGTGTTCTCAGGGATGTATGCAACAGGTCTGTCTGGAGGGTCCAAAGGTTTGGTAATAGGAAGAGGTCCACCAATGTTTGCAGGAACATAGCTGAGCCACCTCAATATATTGGAAACACCTTCAAGGTCATCTGGAACAGTCAGGTGGACAACACCATTGGTCGCCATGATCTTAGGACCACCAAGCTGCATGTGGGAGCTGTACACTTCCCGCCCAAGGAGCTTGTTCAGGGCAGAAAACCCTGTTAAAATAATCGGCTGGTCAAGACGCTGTATGCACCGTATACCAAGTCTAGCAAGATAAGCTCCTATTCCTACAGTCCGTCCGGTCACAAATGTAAGTGTAAATGTCTCCTCATATGCCCTAGAATAAGCACTGGCGATAGCAGCACTTCCATGTATGTTCTCAACACCAAGCCCATCCTCCTTGCCCACAACAGAGTCAATAATCCACCTAATTTCACCGCTATCTAGCTGCAGCTTATGTGCTATAACAGAAGAGCTAATACGGGCATAGTCTTCTTCAGTCAGATAGATGTACTGAAACCCTCGCTCAGGGCTGCCTTCGTCAGACCACCCAACACGGAAGCAAGATTTTACTTCATCAGCTATGCCAATCCTAGCACCAGAGTTTGCTGCCAAGTATATAAGGGGAAGTTTCCTTTCACAAGCCAGGTTGGTGACAGCTTCAAAAAATGCATCTTCCCTTGGGCCGAATGATCCAGCTCTGAAAGTAATATCATTTGCTACAACAATAATCTGCCTGCCATTGGGAAATTCAGGTGTTGACATCTCCAAGATCCAAGCGACCATACCAATGTCATTGAGCCCAGCAGGACGTTCCATGGGAACTATAGGAGTGCCCCAGGACCCATGTTTTTCAGCAAACACCAGCTCAGTTGCCTTCACGTAGGATTTACTATTTCCACTGCCTACAGAAACACTAGAGCCGTTGGACTGCCATGACTTCTGCAGTGCAGTTTCAAATGCCTACATTTTTTTTTTCATTATCAGCTTAGGTTCAAAAAACTACAGATGTGTATTCACTGAGGGGTGGGGCGGGGGTCAACTCACCAGCGGAAAATCGTAGCAATATGTTGTTCTGTTGTTCCTAGCAGAGCAGCGCTTTAGATCAATCACACTTAAAGGTTGATATGGATTATTCAGTGCAACACCATGCAACGGACCAGGACCAGCTGCCGAAGTGGTTGAATGGTATACTAACTTCTGCGATTCTGTATCTTCCACTTCTCGGTAGATCTAAAACCATTAGAAGTACTATGTGCTTCAGAACATAATGACATGGATGGCAGTTCAGAATATAAGAACCACACATTGACTTATACTTTCATGTGTGTGATATACAGAATACTAAAACAGTAGGGACAACTTACATCAATGGTGCAGGTGTGACTAGTAACATTTGTAGTCACAACTCTCCAGGTACCACTTGCAGGCCCATCACAATCCAACTTGAGTTTCACCTCCCACTGGCATACAGACAGATGATGCATCCTTGCACCAACAAGGTCATGTATCTTCAAAGCCATTGATTTTAAAAGTGAACAAGCAGTAGCTTCATCTTGGCCAACATCAACAATTGTACTCCTGAATAATATGAAAAGCTTGTTAAGGAGACCGATATAATAGTCAATGCATAAACATTTCCTTGAATAGGATTATGTGCACACTTACCCTGAAAATGGAATGAGATCAAGAAGCTTTTGCTCTTTCAGTATGCACAAATACATGTGAGAATGACCTGTCCTAATCGCATGAAGCTCTAATTCTTCTATAGCAGTCATCAATGATCTTAGGATGCTATTCGATGTGAATGACAGAGAATCTTCAGGACCTCCTACTTCAGTATCACTGACCTGAGCTGATGTAAACTTGTTGCCTGCATTGGGTTGCCTGACAATAGTTCGGAAAAATACCCTATGCAACATTTTGGGGTTTTCAGTATTTCTTAGTGTGTAGATATGCCATTGACGATCACGTGACGGAGTATACTTCATTTCATTGTATCCTTTCACTTTCAACTTATCCTGTATTCATAATAGGCAAAATAAGTATAGTGAAGAAAATAAGCAAAGCATAATAACAGAATGTAGCAAACAAGCATGCAATCATTTTGATAAACAGACCAATTCAAGAAGTGCAGAGAGGGGAGGCTCCACATGCCGGAGAATTTGCTCTTCTTCATAACAACTCTTTTCATCCAACCAGAGGAATGTGTGGCGCATTGGCATGCGAGCTTCATCTCTTTGAACAATGCAACTTATAACCTTCAAACCAGCAGCTCGGAGATCACTTGCAACATTAGTATCCTTCAGTATCTTGGTAAGCTTTTCCATCCTATGTTGAGCTTGATCATCACTGCTGAAAGAAATGGCCTCAATTAAAAGAAAAAAGAGTTACACAACTTAAACAAAAACCCCTTTCGACCTAATATTGCACATGAACAAACCTTGTTCCACTCATATTACTTTCATTTTCAGCACTCAATAATGCAATGTGCATCGTGTTGCCCTCAGAGCTGTTGTACTGTGCTGAATCCTTTAATGCAGCCACAATGGCTGTTGATGCAGATTCAAGTGATTTGAGGACGACCATGGAACCCCATCTCTTCCCACCAAGAATAGTCCCATGTCCATTTGAAGTATCAACATGCCCTTCAGAAAATTCCCAAAAAGCAATAGCACCATATTCCTTGAATTTCATTTGGATGCTATCCTTCACAAGATGAGGCTGAAAAAAATATATATATTGGCAAGTTAGCCAGCACATTGTGCATTAACAAGTTGGGAGATCACAATTTTTCACACCCAGTTAATTCAGCCAAACATCAGCATCTCATTTCTCAATATTTCTTCATGTGAAATGAAGAGATGAGCATTCCATGTCATTAGGGCATCTAACATATCAGATATGCTTAGTGGGACTATGAAAGACATCAACTTAGTTGATATAATACCTGGTACAATCGTGATATGTATGTCTCAATCACTTTCTGCTGAACAGTTGCATCGCTGTAATCAAACAAAGAAATAAGAGCATCTTCAACAGGCAATGGGGCAGAGACTAAATCTTCCATGCTATCCTTAATAGTCATGTCTCCCTTATGCATCCCCAGATCTGAAAGGCTTCTTGCAATGCTTGCACGGAGTTCACTTAGTTTGGTTTGTTCAAGAAGTTCACTTGCTTTAAGGGCCAACTGTGTTTATTAAGATGCATGGAATTCATTAGGTAGAACATCAAAATAAATTATAAGGGGGATGTCTAGGTTATTGTAATCACTGCACCTTATAATATCTTTTATGATTGAGGGAAGAAAAGCGAACCAACAGATCCCTGTAAGCAACCGGATTTGGATAAACCAGCTTTTCCATGAGTGCTGTTACAAGCTTAGCTTTGTTTCTCACACCCTGTGAATAAAATCACACTATCAATAACAAAGATTGTTTCACTAATCATTTGCATAAAAGTCATCAGCCATAAAGAAATTTACCTGGTGAGACAACACAATGTCTACAACCTTCTGCAGGTCTTTACTGTGCTGATGACGCAAGGTTTCAATAACGTCAGACTGCCATGACATAATTAGAGACAAATAACAAGTCAGATTGTTCGAATAAATACAGCTAGCCATGCAAAAAGTTTCTCCCAACTAAGAGAGTGAAAAGGAGTGAACATTTTGTGTGCTTTTTCTAATACTGATCTGTTCAGTCTTGTCATGTACAATAACCTGAATTCCATCACTGAAAAGTTCTTCCACCATAAGATACTCCTCGAAAAGGGACTTGGCAATAAAATGTGCATGACTTTCTCTCCCACCCTCATATGACTTCAGTAGGTTCGTAAGAGGCTCAACAAGCCTCTCATTTGTAGCCTTTTCCTTCTCTGAACCATATGCAAGATTTTCCTACAGAGAAAACACTAGTTAAGATTAAGACAATAGCAAACAGTTTAAGAGATACCACAAAAGAAACATAACTGACCTCAATGATGTCTCTTAGCAACTTGGAAGGGAAGTCCACGTTTTTTCCACGGTAAAAATTCAACTTGTATTCCTTGTATTTATCCTCTAACTGCATGCATAAAAGATAAAAACATCAGAAGCTAGAATAAAAATGGATTATGTAAGGACATACCAGAACTACAATCACAGAATCAAAACAAACTTACTGAAAGATTCACCTTCCGGTAAAATGCTAGAGTGAAAAATTCTAAGTTTTCATCAAATTTTACAAAACAAACTGCAGAAAAAACTAAACGATTTTTATGAGTAAACCTGTTAATGGTCCGTGATCCAGACCATAACCAAACCAAACTAATCACGTCTGCCTTCAAATCCCCAATCCACCCCACTCGTTCCCCCTCCAAAACCAGTCCACGCCAAACTGTAGTGTTCCTAAATCCAAACAAGACCAGTCCACAGCCTACAACCGGGATTCGAAACCGACTTCGAACTGTCATCGTGGAATGGTTCAGACAGAGATCACATCACTTCAACGTAGGACGAGTCGCAGAAAACTTCACCACCGGCGAACTCATTCTCTATCTCGTCCACCAACTTGGACCCTCTGACGTCGAACCGCTGGATCCTGGCCCCTTGCCTGAGCACCTCCTCGTCCTTGTTATAGAAGCTGATACAGCTCCGGGCGCTGAAATGATGAACTCCCGCAGGTCACTGAAGCTGGAGAGGATGGAGAGCAGGTAAGAGAGAGTAGAGCCTGGGCAGGGAGCGCGCCAGCACCGCGGCATCCACGAGCTTGACGGCACCGGAGGTCTTGAGGCTGGCAAAGCCCAAGCAGTGCAGCGCGAGCCTCTCCTCCGTCCGGCCATGCGCCGCCATTCGCACCGCTCCCGGCAGCTCCGGCAACCACGAGGTCCCGAGCGTGGCCGAGCCGAGCACGGACGTCTGTGCACGTCCTCCCACATGTGCATGCGTGACATGCGCTGCTGCGCGGCGCGGAGCGAGTAGCCGGCTGAGTGTTGTGTGTGCTCTGCTTCATTCCTAGCTTGTCAACATCAGCATGACGTCATGCTACACTTTATGGCCGTTTTCCTATAGAAAAACAAATCCAGTAATACAATAGGAATACTAGTGGACGCGGATGGGGCTTCTGCTGTACCGTGGTGTGATGCTGGGTTGGAACCACAGCTTCAGCCTGTTATCAAGCCAAAACACTCAGTCCAAAACCAAACCAAACCAAACTAAACTACTCTAAGTAATAACTCAGACTGAACCAGCCCACCAGCTTGCTCAGCCCGTTTTCACCCAAATTGAATTGGCCCAACAAGGAAATCAAACCATGGAAACTGGTTCCGGCCCAAACCATTGTCAGGTTTATTTATGAGCATAACACGGTGCAAACTAATGTTATAAAATATCACAGTTTCTCTGATGGCTTTTTCTGCCATCAACATAAGCCAATATGTAAAATGCAAAATTAAGATAATATATCTACTAAAATGAATCATCTTTCCTTTAATCCAGATTGGCTATATCTTGCCAACTGTCTCATACCTCACTCTTGAGATTTCTTGGAAGCCTCGTTGCTAGAACAGACATAAGTTCATCCCACTGTAGGAAAGGAAGCTCAGGGTTGTCCAGGCAGCATATCAAATCTTGAACGACCTGAAAAGAAGAATAGCTTAACATGAATCAGTTGATAATGGATAACCAAGTGCTAAGGGCACTCCCAACCCAGAAACTACATGGTTTATATGTTCATTAATTAGGGTGCAAACTAAACAGAAATGATGATGTGGCACTACAATTAAAGAAGAGGGGGAAATGGTTTCTTAATAAGAAACCATGTATACACGGAAACCAAGACATGAAGAGATATGATAGGTAGATGAGTGAGGGAGAAGACATGTGACTGGACAAAAGATCATTTTTGTAGAAACTATCTAAGTAAAGGAAACACAAGATAAACAAAGAAAATAAACAGGATGTGGTCACAATAAGATGGAATGTTTACTTCATTGATATTGTGCTCATATCCTGCAAGAACCATTCGAGCAGCATTCAAACTTGCAGCATATCTTTTGTGTACTTGACTAGAGGCAGCAACAGGGAGCGCCATTTGTGGAAATATTCCATCAAATGGTTCAGCCCTTTTCACAGCAGAAGGGTCATCAAGATCCAGCCTTGCTATAAGATCACCAGCCTAAAACAAATGTAATTTGACAAATGTTACATGAAATATTATGGGATGAAAGCACAATGCAAGGAATGGACATGTAAGAATATAACCTGCAACGCCTGGCCCTCAGACATCATACAATGAACGACACCAGAAGCAGGTGACAGGAGAGGCATGCACATCTTCATAACCTCAACTTCAGCGTATGGTACATCCGCATCAACATGAGCACCATCAGCAACCAAGAAACGAAGAAGTTTGCAGGGTGTCTCAGCTAATAACTTTGATGGATCATGGTCATTCTGCAAGAAAACAAGGATTAGTAACAATTTTCTTATGTGATGTCTCCTGCGGAAGCAAACAACAGAACCCATCTTTTAAAGATAAGGTAGTGGACCAAAATGCAATAATAAATGATACAGATAAATCTGGCAGAAGTTGCCCAATCAGACACCAAGAATATAGAGGAAGGGAGTATTTACCTGCAACAAGCATGTCTTTCCATCAATCTGAAGCCGTGTACCACCAGCTTCTTCTTCTGCATAAATTACATGGCTGTTTCCATCCAACTGGAGCCATTGCAATTCAACAATCAGAACCGCCATGAAATCAAAACCATTTATCCAACTAATTAATAATAATGCACAAAAGAAAGAACAAGTTACCTGCATTAAGAGTCCACCATCACATAAAGATTGTACATTCGCTTCAACTGTCGATTCATTCATTCGCAACCTGTAGCTACCATGTCCAGTCCTTACAGTTTCAATCTACAACACAATGCAGACGAAACTCAGAATGATGTCTAACTTTATTGTTACAACTAAAATAAATTCCCTTGTGGAATGTCAAACTTACTGTGTATTTGCTCCCTTCTATATTCAAGCTAACTGTAGAATTGACAAGGGATATATGCTGCATAAAAATATTATTCGTCAACCATTTTTCACCTTAAAAATATCCAGAGTTAATCCCACAAAACATACCTTTGGTGGAATCTGGCCCTTGGTGAGATAACTAACATAGTCAGAAACAGTGGCTGCATTGGTGGTTACTGTTTTCTGTAGCATGTGACAATTATTTAAATTAGACCTTACATCGTATGTTTTTCACAGTAGTTTGACAAAAGATGTTAGCATGATTTCTTTATCTTACGTATAAAGCACCTCCAACCACTGAAATATACCATGGGGGCCTCTCAGCTTGAACACGCATAGCTATTCTGGTATCCAGCCAACCAGTATGAATCTTGTTTTCTCTGAAGTCTGAAGCCTGGAATAATAGGGAAATAGCACCACAGGTTTAGCCATAATGGAAAATCAAACATAATGATATGAATCAGCATAATGAAAACAGGGATTCAAAAGGTGGTTAATATTTCATACGTTTAAGAGGTCAACAGTGTAATCAACATTTGAATGAATTTCTCCACGAATTTGAATCTCTTTTAATGCAAGAGCCATGTTTGTTATTGCTGCTGATCTAGAGAGTCCATATGCAAAAACATGTCCTGTAACGGAAAGAGCAATATTTAGAAAATGAGGACCAATACAAATTACAAAGAAGAATATTCTTGATTTACACATACCAAACTGAGAATCAGCAAATTCATGAATGCCTCCACCAGACTGAAAGCAGATAAAAAGGGGAGTCAGTGCAAACATTTGCTTAGCTAAATGAGACGATGAATGGTTAAAAACTTAGTCCCATCCAAATTATCTGCACAATGAAGAATAATGTAACAGTGTAACAAAGTTAACAAGTTACCTTTACTGAGAAGTAGGCCCAAACATTAGGCTTGGCTTTAAAAGTTATCTCCTAAAAGATAAAAAATCAAGATCTGGTCACTTAACCAAACTTAATCTGTTTGAACTATACATAATACATCTGTCATCTCAAAATCTTACCTTCACTTTCCCACCAGTAGGTTTGAAACCATCATCAGGGTCCTCACTAGTAATTCTAACTGCTACACAATGGCCCTTTGGCCATTGAGAATCTACTTCATCAAAATTAAATGGTGTAGCAAGAGCTGCTGTTTTCCTCCAAATATCATACCCTCCTCCATAGTCCATTCCATAGAAACGTCTGATTTCTACATAAGTAGACAGATTAGAGAATAAACTAATAAGGAACTAAATAAGTTGGTAAATTGGTAATTACCTGGAATTTGCCAAAGAGGTATGCCCATTCCAACAGCAACTTGAGCTGCAGGCAGATTTACTTCAGCTATCCATTCGGTGACTGGATGCTCGACCTGCATGGAGATAATTTTATGTGAAGGATTCCCCGACAGGTTAATTAGTCAATGATGTTCACGTATAGCAAACCTGTAGTCGGGGATTAAGCTCCAGAAAATAGTATTCTCCAGTTTCCATGCTGTAAAGATACTCAACAGTAGCAGCACCAACATAACCCACAGCCTTAGCAAGCCTCCTTGCTGCCTGCTCAAGTGCTTTAACTGTCTCACGAGGAGCAACAGTAACTGGGCCTTCTTCAATAATCTGTTGTAGAAAAATGCGAATGGAACTACAGTTAAGAAATAGATCGCATAACAAAATGCATGGTTCTATAATTTGGTGTTTATGGCTGAGTGGGTGGGGGCAGACCTTCTGGTGTCGCCGTTGCACACTGCAATCACGACTGTGAAGTGCTGCTACATTGCCATATTGATCACAAAGCAACTGAACTTCAAGATGCCGACTCTACAATAGAGAAAAAGATTTAAAATCAAATAAATATATGACTAATTGACTATAGATAACAGAGCACAATTCCAGGCTTCCATCTTGAAAAATAAAGGTGTAAAGAATGAAACATGTTTTGGTTCAATAATAGTGAGAATATTGAAAACTTATACAATTTAATCCAAAAAGTGATTTTAGAAAAAGGTAAAACATCTTCTCCACATAAGTGTTGAGAAACAAGATGTATTATTTCTCTCCAGCCATTATCACAGCCCTGTAAGTTGACAAAAATGGTCCATGTATAACATGCCACTCAATACTAAGAAAAGCTTAGTCCAGTTCCTGGAAATGCAATTTTGTACGCAAAAACCGCGATTTCTAAATTCTAAAAATAGAATGGTATCCGCTCAACC
>Ga0182004_10004628_pt1 | contig 11121 bp, 8 predicted proteins | sample Sormic07211540_1_FD_120479 | JGI IMG/M metagenome (GOLD analysis project Ga0182004, IMG submission 120479) | Endophyte microbial communities from Sorghum bicolor roots, Mead, Nebraska, USA - 072115-40_1 MetaG | ecosystem: Host-associated > Plants > Roots > Unclassified | place: USA: Nebraska...
TCAAAAGCCCGTCAACAGTCCTCGATTGAAGGAAGATAAGCATCACATGAATATATTTATCACTAATAAAGTTCCACTTGTACTCTTAGCTTGTTCAATGCAGTGAAGAAGGAAATGAGCCTTATGGGCCCCATAACCTCGACCGGCCGACCATGGTTTGGGCCCACCAGGGGCTCCCCTCCATTGCAGGAGCCATGGCATACTCCAAGGAGTCAATCCCAACCCTTGGTGTGCTTGCCCTCAATGGTTCAAACATTTAGCACATGGATCCTTGGGCCCACATGGAAGCAAGCAAGTGCGCAACTAGACTCAACTTTGGACAATACTTCACATAACAAGTGGGGACACCACCAAGAGGCTAGTGGTCTGCCAGGGGCCCTAAAGGTCAGTCGGCCGACTGACCAATTGGATCATGCCACCTGGGCCAGCCTCCCACCGACCTAAGGACCTTCTAGAAGGTTAGTGGGACCCACTGTCATCCAGATGGCAGGTCTCCGACCTACAGGTGGGCCCCATCTAGAGTCGGTTCACTCCCACCGACCTTCCTCACATTTACAGTATGTGGTAATGCCCCAACTGTCCATCTAAGGCGGTTGGGAGGTCGGTGCATCTAAGGGTGGAGAAGGAAGGAGCACGCGGATCGCTGACGTGGCACCCCCTCTCTCAACTCTATATAAGAAGGGGTCCTCCACCTTCCCAAGACATCTTCCATCTCTCATCTCCATATTTAACTTCCAAATCACACTTGAGAGATCAAGTGTAGTGTAGTCTAGTCTAGAGTGGGATTTAGAGTCAAGTCGAGCGAAGCTCGGGTCTCTGGAGCTGTCTTCTGGAGAGTCTGGTATAGCTCTTGTGCCTTTTATCTTTTATTACATTCTTTATATCAATATAGTCTTTCTTTACTTTACTAAGTATTTACTTCAAGTCTTTACTTTGTGCATTACTATACTTGTAGTAGTGTTGTGTCTTAGTCTTATTAGTGTAGTTGCCTTAGTTAGATTAGTGTCTTCAACACCTCCTGTGTGTTTCACTACCATTAGCGGCTTTGGAAATTTACGTGATAGTTGAAGTTATAGGACTAGTGTAAGCGAGGTGCTTAGGCTAGCGCTTATTAGTGGATACCACCGTATCAAACGTGTTAGCGGGCGGTGGCGAAGCGTGACAGGCCTCTGCTTCCCAGTAGGTTCTATTCACGTTGGGTATGGTCTGTAGGCGCCCATAAGTCAAAAGTCCGCTTGGATAGGAGTTTCGTCCTCCTGTTGCAGTTGACTTCCACCACACAAGACTGTTTGGATACTAGTCTAGTTGACTCATTTACATTGATTAGGATTAGAACACAGAAGTAGAGTTAGATACATAGGAGTCCTTACTCACTCGTTATCCTCCCACCTAGCTACCTCGCTACCAGTTATCTTTACTTACCTTTATCTGACTTATCTATTATTCTATCATGCTACTCTTACCTCCTAGTTAGCACTAGTGAACTCAGATTGAATAGACACAAACCATGGATATCCACCCATATATTTATTAGAAAGTCTTAGTCCGCTTCCCGTGAGCGAACTATAAATTACGACACCGCGGATACTCACCACGGTTGAAGTGCTACAGCGGTACCTATGTGTTTGCAGAGTTACCCCCTTGGTACGTCTTGTGTCACCTCTAGATTTTAGTATTGCTTAGCATTTCTAGAGCCATTGCTTAGGATAGCCTGACAACCTATACTAGTAACAGCTCAGGCTTGCATTTAAGCAGTGCTGGTTAGGCGCCACCATTTCTAGATACTTGTCACATCTTACTCTAGCTGGTGTGTGTTAAGATTTGCCAACACCCTTCACAATATATAAGAAGAGACAGAGGTCCCCTAGAGGACATATGACAATAGATAAACTCATCTCATCACAACTCATATCAATACAATCAGACGCAGGACGTAGGTATTATGCCCTCACGGTAGCCGAACCTAGATAAAATCCTTGTGTGTGTCTTGCGTCACCATCTACTTCGTAGCTTGTGCATCTGTGTATCGACTATCTACTACCTTGGGCATACCCCTAGTATATTGCCGACCATCTTTCATCGACACTAAGGTTGGTGGCCGGAGCTGAAAAGGGTTTGTATTTTGATTGTGTATATCTTACATGGATCAGGTTTCTAATATTTATAGCCTAGAAACCTAGTCATATGTCCTAATATTACACGACTACTCAAAAAAGGTAATCCAGACTCCAATTCTTTCTTTGTAATGAAACCTGACACATCATCTTGCACCTTGCCTTGATTCATCATGCCTTGATCAACTATTTTTATCCACGCCTCTGTTTTGTCAATCCACTATCCAGCCGTTCCTCCCTTCCACGAAGTAGGTCCATAGGCAATTCCTTGTCTCGCAAAATTTGTGATTAACACAACAAACAACACAAAGGGACACAAATATCAAACTAGGGTTTTTGGTCCCACAGCACTTTGATCCATATGCCGTGGCAATAAACATGAATGGAAGAAATGGGAACAAGGAGATCAGTCCACATCTTACTAGATCGGATCAACAAAGGAAAGAGGAATGGTCTCCATGTTCTCTCGACCAACACACCATGGAATGGGAGAGGGTTTAAGGAATAGAGATAATCCCACAGTACACACCAACTCATAGTGCTCCATAGACTAGGTTCCACTGAATCGGCACAAGGTCATTCCTATGGTCCAAGGCGATGCGGTTGTCACTGCGAGAGCCAAGGGAATGTCGAGGTCTAGGTGGTGCAAGTGTACAAGGCGGTTAGAAAAATAAGCAATCAATAGAGAGGTATAACTCCATGGTTATGGTGAGGCGAACTCGCGTCCTTGAGCTTCACCTAAAGAGTTAGCTTCCGATGGTTCCATGAAGGTTGTCCCTAATTCGTATCCTACTAGACTAGGTCATATAGGGCTCGACAGTTGTAGGTAAGATCCGCGTCACTATGAACATTGAGTCCACGATGGCCACATCCTAGGGACTAGATAGGGGCTAGTGCTTGTAGTTCAACAGAGGCAACTAAACATGAGGGAACAAGCTATGCACGACATCACAACCATGGCAGGACATGTCCCATGACCAAAATGACCAAATAAGTTACAATCCCCCAAATGGCTTGATGCAATGGTCCATGGACAAACCACAACGACACCCACCACAACACAACAACCTGACAACTGAAGGAGTAGCACATATCCATAGCACAAGAGAGAGATGGTTAGACCAACGGTGAAGGCACGACATAGGTGGAGATGGAATAGAGAGATCATCATATAACAAGTGCAACAAGTATGAAAGCACAAGGAAATGATAATAAGGGTTTTTTCCATCATTGTGAACAGTGCTGCTAAGGTTGGAGGGGTTCGACCTTGCTGTGGACGAAGTGTTGTGGTAGGCTACTACAACTTGTCCTAATGGCTACACCTAGTAGGTTGGTGCAGTAGGTGGTGGTGGCTAAGTTGGTAGCTAGCTAGACGTGGCCAGGGCTGGTCAGCAAGATCCAACAGCTACTGCAACAATGGTGCGAAGTAATGACACGAAGGTCGGCTTCACCAAGATTGGTGATAAGATCATCGGTAGTAAGGAAAGGGCAAAGCTTTTGGCTTTAGAGGCCCACCCATTGTCCGAGAAGGCAACGATCAGCGAGGACCTGTGAGAAGACAACAGCGATGGTCGATGCAGTGTGGTGGTAGACCGAGGCATAGAGTTGACGCGCATTGGTGTCATAGAGGTGCGGCTTGGCCTAGCAAGTAGCACCGCAGCAGTGATGCTGGTGTGGCCCTGTTGGTCACCAACAAATCATGCAACATGGTCGTGGCCACTGTGGGTAGGAGGCGAAAGGAGTCATGGTCATCATGGTTGTAGAGAAGGAAGTAGCTCACTGGTGGTGGACGAGCTCGGCACTAGCGCAGCGAGTAGGAGGGCTTGAGGTGGCGCTGCAGACAAAGAAGAGGAGCTTGGCATGTCATGATGAGGACAAGGTGATGCAACCGTTCCTTGATGAGGACAAGGAATCGAGTGTTGAGGTGCCTAGAATCTCAATATTACTGCCCACCGTGAGGCCGGAGCACCGCTATAGAGGTCGGCGGTGAGGTACGGGTGGTTCACAGCTTGGACAGTGTCACAAAACTGACCAAATTATAAGAGTTCAAGTGTAGAAACGATCGTGCTAACAATCAAGTTTCCAAACTTGAGCCCATATAATCCAGGTAGTCAACTGAAACCACGAAGGATTTCAAACCAACTTTGCAACAAACCAAGATCGTAATAGTTCAGCACAACACATCGATTGTTACATAGTTCATTCACGGTCGACGAAGCGACACCACATCAGAGTTTACTTAAGTTATTACAACACAAGTTCAAGTAGCGGAAGCAAAGGGACGAAGTCATTAGAGAACCGCGCCTAATGGTTTAGTCCTCATCCCCAGCGGGGTGAAGACAGGTCTTGCAGAAACCATCATAGAATATGTCATCTGCAACAAGAAGGAATAAACCCTGAGTACGAGGATGTACTCAGCTAGACTTACCCGTCTAACCACACATAAAAGACACGAGGATCATGCAAGGCTGAGTATAAAGTGGAGCTGGCTTGAGTCATATATTTGTAAAAGAGCTGGACGGTTATTCCTAGCACTGTAGAGAGACGGTGATTCGAATCGATTCCTATCCAGCTGGAGGGTTATCCTAGCAATCACCCATGCATCCCCCGTCGGAGAGGAAGCGGGTCACCTTTGGTACGACTCAGGAATCACAGCTCCGATCAACGCCGCACTCCTAGGGCTGCCACTCTGCCAGGAAGATCAGGACTTTTAAATCACCTGCCCTTAGTCTTACGCTAATAGCTCCCCGCACACCGCACTTCCTCTGGTAGTGCACACTTTATACTTGCCGGTCTTCTGGCCGGAGTCATACTACTAGGCTTCGTGGTCGGAACGAGTTATCCGACCAACTAAGTGTCAGGCATGCGTTCAACATGACAAGAGGACGTACAATGATCAGTCCTTAGCTGCCATAGACAGAGTTACTACCACCTTGCAAAACTCCACCCGGTTTAAGTCATTTTAACCAGGTTCTTTTCCCACGATAGCAAATATAGCCAACTGTGATCTAACAACAGACCCTATTTCACGCAGGTGACAGAATATCACCCAACTTCTACCGATTCGAGCATGGCTAAGCTACTACTCGATCCTGACTCTATTCCAGGGTAAGGTGAGATATCTGGACAAGGAAAGGTATAATGCAGCAAGGGTTCCTTAACAACTCCTATACTTAATGCAACAGTAGATATAACATATTCACACATGCTTTGAAATTAAAGTGGGAGACTTAAGATGCTTCAGGGCTTGCCTTTCACAAACAACACGGGCTCGTGACTAGGGCACTCAACTTCCTCTTCGGGCTCCTCAGGTCATGCTGGCTGGACCTCCGTCTCTTGAGTGACCTCCGGGCCTTCTGGATTCACCCTCTCGAGCTCGAACGACGCTGCGATCTCCGGTGCACCTATTGCATGCACGTAAGGAGTGAGGAATGTATGCATACGAGGAAGTGATGAATGCTTGACATAAACCTGGTCACAACACCTCACTGGGCACTCATTTACTAAGTAAACTTATGACAAGTTTGCACAAGAGTCCCACCACAACTTAATAAAGATGCAACTAATCTACCAAACAATCAGCAACTACACACAGCAGAACAGTCCAAAGAACATCTCGTAACTGGAGATATATAAATCCAACAGACATGAATTAAGACATTCTGGAAAGCTTATGAAATTGTTTACATTTCAACTTTAGACATCTCAGCAAGATTCATAAGTTAAACAAGCCAATTAAACAAAGTTCCAGGTTCTGTCCCAGAAAAACAGAGAGCACCTAGTTCTGGAACTTCACTTAGAAAAGCTATAACTTTTAAACTACTGGGCCAATTGACCCCAAATTTTAACTACAGTTAGAACACAAAGTTTGCAACAACTTTGGTATCGACAAGTCTTCCAGAAAATGAAGCTAACATCAGGCAGTAATCAGATTAATCCTTTGGTGTCCAGAACAACTATATAACCTTTAATTAATTATTTGCCCACATAGCAAAAGCATATTTATTTTCGACCAAGTGACTCATAAGAACAACCATGATACAAGATTACCAGAAAACCATATGTTAGCTACTAAATCCTCAATTATGAAGCCTTTATTAATTTAATTCCATAAAAGAGCATAATTAAGAGATACCAGCAGGATACTCAGAAAAATCTACCAAAATTACAGGAGCACATGTAAGGCACCTAGACATCACCATAAAATTTTCAAAGCAATTGCACATGCCGAACTTAAGATATTTAATTAACATGTGACAAGGTGCTTATTCCCATAAATTAAGAAACATGGGTTAAACAGTGTGAAACAACAGATTTCAGATTATTTATATGGTACTACTACTATAACCACAATTAACACCAAAGAAGAGCACCAGCATAAGCATACAATATTTATTATGATTTAAACAAGGATTTAAGCAATAACACCAACATAAATTATATATCAGTGATATAGTGCCTCAAAAATCATGAAATATTTACCAGAGCATACTAGTACCACACAAAGCATAGAGCATAAAAATTTTATAGCAATTGGAGCAGTATACCAAGAGATATGAATTTACTTGGAAATAACAAGATTAATTCATAAAAATTATTTTTCACAGAAAACATGGCACATTTTATATTTTTATTAAAAACTAGCCATCTCAAGAAATGCCACAAAATTTGTTTCACAATTTATATAGCTCAGAAACAGGAGATATGATTTTTGCAAGATTGGACAAAATCTTGAATAAAGAGGAGGGAAACAGTGAGTCGCTGACAGCAGGACCCACATGTCAGGTTCTTCTTCCCCCGACTGAGACAAAGTTCGCCGGCGATTTCTCCGCAAGGGCGAGTCTCCGACCAAACCGAGGACACCAACTTGATCCCAGGACACTAGTGAACCGATTGACCCCCTTTTCTCTATGGCAGAGCCATTAGAAGGTGCTTGCCGTCGACCATGGAGGCTCGGCAGAGGTGCTCAGCGATACGCCGGCGTTCTCAGGCCGGTAGAGCGTGCTCTAGGGTTTCCTACAGCACCAGTAAACTACGGTGAAGCTTTCTAGGTAGGTGGCTTGGCTTGAAACGACGTGGAGAGGGCTGGCCACGAGAGGACTGAGCTCCGGCGGAAACATAGCAGCGCTGCGTGTTGTGTCCGGCGACGGTGAGCACGGTAGAGTGTCCCCCGAGTGGTGTAGAAGCTAGCTAAGATCCTAAGCAACCTAGAGAACCCAACCAGAGAGGAAGAGAGGCTCCGAGGAGCTCAGCATTGAGTTCGCCGAAGAAAACTGTTTCGACGACCCAATTTGGGGAATGTGGGAAATGTGGGCTCCCTGGAGGGTTTCACGGCGAGCTTGATGGTGGAGATTGGAGAGCGGAACACGGCAAAGCTGTTGGCGAACTTTGGTGGGCAACTGTGCAGCGTGGAGCGCGCTTGAGTTTGCCGAGTGAGCTCAGCAATGGTGACTCCGCTGCCGCCGCGCTTTCTATGAGAGAGAGGAGGAAGGGAGGGAATGAGCGTGTCCAGGAGCTCGAGGACGTCACCGTGGAGGTCATGCACGCCCTCAGTGCTAACAGCGGGGCCAGGAGCGGCGTACGAGCGCCAAAAGGCAAACAGGTGCTCCCGCCGGTTGGCCACGTCGGCGACTGAAGATTTCCATCAGAGCTCGATTCAGTGACTGATAGAGCAACTTTGGTAGTGATTAACTCCCAAACCATGGCGAATTAGGAGATGATGTAGTTGACAATCTTGGAGTACTAACCGAGTTCTACAACTTTGTCAACTGGAGCAAGAGCCGAATCGGCCTAGATGAAGAGTTACAGGGTTTCCAATATCCTTCAAGCAAAGTGGTGGCGACAGGACTTAGTAAAATTTTGCTAAGTGTCAAAACAGCCCCCAATTCTGCCTTGTGGGCCATTTTTTAACAAGTTGTGGTCATTTTCATGAGGTGGCCGTAAAACAACTTTTGTTCCTTATAAAAATTGCTACAACTTTGCTTTAGAAACTTGTGCCATGCAAACATTTTATGAAGCACTTAAAAGCCTAAGCAAAAGAGGTTTATCAGCCCCCTAAGGTGAAACTATGACTTAGGAGCATAATTAGAGGATATGATCAACATGAACATTGCTCCTAGGGTTGAGTTAAGCAAAGTTAAACCACTTACCAAGGTCTAGAACACATACAAGAGCGTGACATACTCAAACACAAGCATAGAAAGCATAAATAAGCAAGTTAAGCAACATCTACACATAAAATGACATGCCCCAAGATATATGATGATCATGGTATGCTTATGAAGATGATTATGCTCATGTCATGCATGTGAAATTATGCAACCATAACATTGTGGTGTTACAGCCCTCCCCCCTTACAAAAATCTTGTCCCGAGATTTGAAAGCTTACTGATTTTCAAAGAAGGTTTTATAAACTTCCTTTAAATAGTCCTTTGTTTCCCAAGTAGCATCTTCCTCCCCGTGGTTACTCCACAAAACCTTGTAGAACTTAACCACGCAATTATGAGTTACCCACGATCAATGACCGCCACAGGCTTTTCTTCATACACCAAGTCCGATTCCAACTTGATATCCTAAACCTCCACTCTTTCTTCCAAAACTCGAAGGCATTTCTTTAACTGAGACACATGAAAAATAGGAAAAATAGCTCGTAGCTCCACCGGCAATTGAACCTTGTAGGCTACTTTCCCTTTCCTTTCAAGAATCCGATAAGGTCCCACATAACGGGGTGCAAGCTTTCGCTTGACTCCGAACCTTTGTACACCCTTCATCGGAGACACCTTGAGATACACGTGATCCCCCACTGCGAAGTCAATCGATTTTCTTCTCTTATCGACATAAATCTTTTGGCGAGCTTGAGCAGCTTCCAGAAGTTGCTGGATTATATGGACTTGCTGCTCCGCTTCATTCACAAAATTGATGTCGTAATACCTTCGTTCCTCGGGTTCTACCCAATTCAACGGAGTTCGACAATTTCGGCCATACAGGGCTTCAAAAGGAGCCATCTTGATGCTCTCTTGGTAACTATTGTTGTAAGAGAACTCAGCCAACAGTAACCACTTCACCCGAGATCCTTTTGAAGATAAAGCACATGCCCTCACCATATCTTCTAGGATTTGGTTAACACGTTCAGTTTGGCCGGCAGTTTGTGGATGATATGCAGAACTTCGAACCAAATGAGTACCAATTTGCTCGTGAAGACACTCCCAAAAACGGGCAGTGAACTGCGGTCCACGATCTGATATGATAGTACGAGGCACACCATACTGACGGACGATGTGCTCAAAGTACAATTCCACATAATGATGCGGACGATACTTGGTTCGAACTGGAATAAAGTGAGCGACCTTGGTCAAACGGTCCACAATCACCTAAATTGAGTCGTAACCCTTGATAGAAGTTGGGAGTCCAGACATACTTACTTCTTCCCATTTCCAACCAGGGATTGGCATGGGTTGAAGTAAACCTGCATTCACGTGAACTGCCTTCATGCGACAATAGTTATTGCAACGAGCAACAAAAGCAGCAATCTCCTTTTTCATCTTCGTCCACCAAAACAGAGGTTTAAGATCCTGATACATCTTACTACTGCCAGGATGAATAGACAGCTTGGACAAATGAGCTTTAGATAAGATCTGATTTCAGAGCTCACGGTTCTTTGGTACAACAAGCCGATCTTTGAACCATAGAATTCCGTTCTTGTCGACCTGGAAATGCTTGGTTTCTTCTTCTTTCATCTTTCTCTTTATATGGTGGATGCCTACATCAGTTTGCTGCAACTAAATTACTCAATTACGAAGAGAGCTTTCTAAGGCAATCTGGTGAAGCACTAGCAGATGCATAAGATGTGACAAGGGTGAGTCTTCAATCTAAAATGAATTTCAGTGCGATTTCTGACTCAGGCATCCGCAACCACGTTTGCCTTGCCCGGATGGTAGTGCACTTGAAGATTATAATCTTTAATCAACTCAAACCACCTTCGCTGCAACATGTTCAATTCAGGTTGGGTGAAGATGTACTTGAGACTCTTATGATCGGTGTAAATATGGCATAGATTACCCAGCAAATAGTGCCTCTAGATCTTCAAAGAGTGGACAACTGCGGCCAATTCTGGATCATGAGTGGGGTAATTGACCTCATGTTTTTGAAGTTGGCGCAAAGGATAAGCGATAACGCGACCTTCTTGCATAAGCACACAGCCCAGACCGATACTAGATGCATCACAAAAGACATCGAAAGGCTTCTCGATATCGGGTTGAGCTAGGACAGGAGCTGATGTCAACAAGGTCCTCAACTTGTGCAATGCCTCCTCACATTCTGGCGTCCACACAAACTTCACATCTTTCTGAAGTAAGTGAGTCATAGGCTTGGATATTTTTGAGAACTCCGAAATGAAACGACGATAATACCCAGCCAAACCCAGAAAACTCCGAACCTCGTGCACTGAAGTTGGGACCTTCCAATCTAGCACATCTTGCACTTTGGCCGGATCAACTGATATCCCTTCTTCAGACAAGACATGGCCTAAGAAAGGTACTTTCTTTAGCCAGAACTCACATTTGCTAAACTTAGCATAAAGTTGATGCTCACGCAAACGAGTTAACACTACACGCAGGTGCTCTACATGTTCTTCTTCATTGCGAGAATATACTAGGATATCATTGTTGACCTTCGTTAAGTGCAATAAGAATAAGAAAAATTTCACAAGCGCACAGAACATCATCGTAGCATTTTACCGGGAGTATTCCAGGTATCGTTATTTATATTTTACCACTGGAAAGCTAAAGTCAAAGAATCTGATAACATAATATCATGCATCTACTAATTTAATAAACCAACTATATTAAAGTAGGGGTAAATGATATATGATAGGTAATAATATAAAGTGAGAATTCTATGATAAATGCGTAGATAGCCATAGCGGGAGGACAACGGGAGAGACCTGGGTTCCTGTATACTTCTCTATTACTTCAGTTCTATAATAACAAAGAATGAATAGATATAGCAA
>Ga0182004_10004629_pt1 | contig 11121 bp, 7 predicted proteins | sample Sormic07211540_1_FD_120479 | JGI IMG/M metagenome (GOLD analysis project Ga0182004, IMG submission 120479) | Endophyte microbial communities from Sorghum bicolor roots, Mead, Nebraska, USA - 072115-40_1 MetaG | ecosystem: Host-associated > Plants > Roots > Unclassified | place: USA: Nebraska...
AACTAATTTTGCCATTACACTTTGGGTAAGATAAGATGCGACTTTGCAAGGAGCCCCGTGTACTCCCGGTACACAGGCCAGGGTTTTTTTGAGATATCCTCGGAGTCGGGCCTACGGTCTACTTTATCCAATGGGCCATAGTACGTGGGTCAGCTACCCAGGCTTGGCCGGTTGGGCCACATCCTACTGGACACCATTCTGGCTTTCTGGGCGGTCACGGTTATCGCGTTCCCTTCCAATCGGGTCACAAACAAACAAAAACACGTGCCCCTTCTCTCCTACACGAACTCGACACTTTCCCATCCCCTCGCCGTTCCGCCGCGATTCACCCCCGCCACGCCCGCCGCCGTCGACGCAAAGCCGCGCGCGAGGCCTCTCCCCTTCGCCAGCAGCGATGAAGCTCGTCCACCGCAACCTCGTCCGCAACGGGCCTGGCTCCGTCAAGGTCCTCTTACCTCTCGCTCCGTCCCTTTATGTCGCTCGGTGCTCGCTGTGCGAGCACTCCTGTTGCTTGTTGGGTTCACCTTGTTCAGGCGGGCTGGGGTTAGGGCTGACCCAACCGCTGGGGTTCTGTGGGTTGCTTGATTGCTGCTGATTCGGCTTACGGTCGTGGTCTGCAGTTGGTGCCGGAGGAAGAGGACGACTTGTGGCACGCGTACAACCTCATTGCTGTCGGTGACAACCTCCAGGCCGTCACCGTTCGGTGAGTGCATTTTTTTATGCGTGCAACTTGGTTCAGCTCTTACTCTCCTCGCTGACTAGTGCTCCTGTGGATGTGAAAAGCCGCTGCAACTTTTAGGCTATCGGGTTTTCCAGCTTAAGGAGTGAAGTTTTGCAAAGCTTTTCGATTTGTTAATCTCTTGGTCTATGACTGAAACTCTAGAAGTGAAATTAGGGGAGGTATCTGTAGTACCAACTACCAAGGCATGGTTATCATAGTTGTTCCATGACTCCAGAAATGAGATAGACTGACAGTTTTAAGCTGTTCAATAGGATTTGGGATGTGGCGTATTTTTATCCACTAATTCTACTTTATTCAAAGGGTTCTTTGTTGCAGCTCCCCACTGTCATTCATACTTATGTAATGCGCACATACTTTCAAGTCTTTGATCATAACTGCAACATTTTGGGGATAGTAGTTCAAGTCTGCATCCATTGCTTTCTCTTGCATGTGTGCATATTATGTAAATTTTGAATCTCCTTATTCTGAAGTTACATGAGGGATTGTTCTTCTTCTGGTTCCAGGAAAGTGCTGAGAGAGGTGGCATCTGGAGGACGTGATGCCGAGCGTGTGAAGCTTAAGTTAGAAATTGTAGTTGAGGTGATGCATCATCTTTCTGTGTTGTCTTTCTTTCTCCATGATTCCATATATTATCCTTTGACATGTCAATTGACAGCCATCATTATTGGTTGTCAAGTTAGCCAACTTTGTGGAGTTGTGGTTAAAATTGTTGCTGACTTCAGGATATCTCTGTTCCAGACGTGTGAAAAAGGCCTGGAAAAATGCTGCGTAAACTGATAGTTCTGTCAAAACTGAGCAAATACTTTTAGGAGGATCTAGTTAAACAAACCTGTTATATTTCTAGCTGTTGATTTTATTTTTTCTGTTTCTTTTGGCTTTGTTTCCTATCCTTTCCAATGCTATTAAACCTTAACCACTTGTCTACGTTGATAATTGAGTGTGTCCTTTGTTTTGTAATGAAGTCTGTAGACTATGACAAGGAGGGATCTGTCTTACGTGTGCGTGGAAAAAATATCACTGAGAATGATCATGTGAAGGTTAATGATTCTTTTTTACTTAATACTACTACTATTTGATGTGAATAACCTTGTTAAGCTAATCTTTTTCTTCCTGAATGAAGATTGGCCAGTTCCACACATTAGAGCTTGAGCTGAAAAGACCTTTTGTTCTACGAAAGGTATTGTTTAAATATCAAGCAAGTTTATCTCAATAAATATGAAAGATCTAATTATTCTGATTTTTTTAACCCAATGGTATAGGCCGATACTTCTCTCTTTTCAGTTAATACTTACTCCTGCTGTCCTGGAATACAAGGTATTCCTAGGAATTTTAGAACATATTATGTGGTAAACCAAATGACACATGTAACCCTTCTTGGTTACCTATTTGGGTTAGTAATAGAAATTAATAGTCCTTATAAAAAGTAGAAATTAACGGTAGGTATGCATGTGAATGTTGCCTTTTTAAACTGAGTTGGAGGATTGGTTCATCTAGAATCCCTTATTATTTAGGACAACTTTTGAATGCTTGGATACCTTGTAATAATGTACTAGCAGCTGTTTGTCTACACTCTACTATATAAATTACTGGTCCTGCCATATTCTTAGGATGTCCAAAAATGTGCAGCTTTTTTTTTTCTTCTTCTTCATATAAGCTCAACCCTTCTTCTGTATCTTATGTGGCAAGGCCAACATGTTAATGTAATAGGAAAAACTAAGCACCTCCATCAGCTGCCACATCAATTGTACATTCTAATAAGCATATAAAAGTCATCAACATTTTTTGAATTGCTTGACATGAGGCTTCTGGCTACCTATGCAATGTTTCCTATGGTGATTATGCTTATTGCTTCCACTTATTTACTACCGAATTAAAAGCTTGCAGTTTGAGGCATGATAGTGCCATTGTTTTTGTCCCTAATCTTCTGAGCTTGATGATTGCTGCCCATGAACCTAATGTTCTTTTCAGTTATTTTTGCTTGTAATTTTAATTTTTATTAATAACTTTGTACTTCGGAAAGCAATCAGAATGTTTCAGCTTTTCTCTTTTTCGCTATTGATGTTAGAGTAGTATCCTCTCCACTATGCTCATCATGCTGTATTGCAGTGGAATTTTGGAGTGTTAATTGATATTTCTCGGGGTGATGCGTTTCAATCTTTTTCGTTGCTACTTTTTTTTCTTCAATGATGCATGTGCATCTTGTGTAGGAAATTTGGGATTGGTTGGCACTTGAGACCATCCAGCAAGCATGTGGTATGTGATTTTGACCCGTCATTTGGATATATATGGATATCTGCTCAATCAAATATTAATCTCTTCTTCCATTTCTAAAATAAGTTGGTGTTAACAATTTAACATGGTGTGCATATGATACCTGTTGTGCTTTACCATCTTGTGAGTTTGACCAAGATATAAACCACTATTTGGTTCCATTTCCCAAGATTAGCTTTTCTGCTCACTCTCTGTTGTTTATCTATATGAAACCTAGTGTTTTAATTGAGTCTATCCAAACCTATTGTAGATCCTGCTGCAAGTGCTGATCTAGCAGTTATTCTCATGCAAGAAGGACTTGCCCACTTATTCCTCATTGGCAGAAGGTGTGTGAAACTGTTGCACCATCACAAAATAACAAATATTGATTTTAATATTTATTTAATTGTTTTATTTTATGTGTCTAAGATTTCAATGTTGTTATCTAGTACATAAGAGTTCATTTCTTAGAACTAGCACTTCTGGACTCTGGTTCACTCATGCTAAGAGTGTCTGTGCACCACCTGTATAAATCCTTTGCTTTCTGCACACCTTTTATATGTTTTTCCTGTTCTGTATATGTGGGCCATTTATTCATTATTGGACTTTCGGAGGAATAGTAATTCCATGAATGTGAAAATAAGAAAAAGGAGAAATATTCTGAATATATTTTTTTCTATAGGTTTCCTCTCCCTAAGCGGTTACACATTTCAAGATTATAATTTATATTTTTAACTGAACATGTATTGCCATATATATGGCATCCTGATGTACCATTTTCTTGTTGTATTTTTAATGGTTTCGATTCTTCTGAACAGCATAACAGCAACCCGGGCACGTATTGAAACATCAATTCCGAGGAAGCATGGCCCTGCAATTGCTGGCTACGAGACGGTATGACTGGTTCTGTTAATTAACTACATGACAAGATTGCTATGTTTACTTCCTACTGATTTCCACTTTCTGTTGTTCTGTAGGCCCTCAAGAAGTTCTTTGAGCATGTTTTGCAAGTAAGCTATTCACACGAAGTTATGCAAATGTGAACATGCATACAGACAACAATTGACCGATGCATTACATTACTTGGTTGAAGGCATTGCTGAAACACATTGATTTTGAAGTAGTCCAGTGTGTTGTAATTGCAAGCCCAGGTTTTACGAAGGTAATCCTCTCTTTTTTAAAGGGGAAACAATGTACTATACAGTAGCTCGTTTATAAGGGGCATAAGTCTCAGCTGTGTGCTGCTAGGCGTGTGTTCACTCTTCATTTAGTCTGGTGTCAAAATCCATCTGTCGTTATGTTCTAGTTACCACCGTTACTTGCATAAAGTTGAATACTCGTATGCTAAGCAAAAAAATATCAACTTATGTAGTTTTTTGGTTCCCTTTTTATCGTAACAGGATCAGTTCCGTGATTATTTGTTTCTTGAAGCTGCACGGCGAGATTTAAGAGTAATAATTGAGAACAAGCAACGCCTTGTTCTGGCACATGCAACATCAGGTTACAAGTGAGTTCTTCCATCTTTCTATGCCTGGATAGTTTTGTTATGTGGGGATAAGGTACTAGCACCAATTCTTAAACAGTGTAATGTGTACGGTTTTATGCAAGCTGCCTAGCATTAGCAGTTTAGCTTTCTGACCTGTTGGAAACTTATATTGTCAATTACTATTGTTTCATAGATGGTCCTTCTGGAACGATAATCCTCTTAACTAATTCTGTATTTGCTAAATGACTACTGGATTATGTTACTTATTTATTTTATCATATTTTGTCCTTTTACCCATTCAAGTGTCCTAAGTTAATTTCTATTTGTTTGCTGGTTTCATTTGTTAGGCATAGTTTGAAGGAAGTTTTGGATACCCCTGGTGTGATGGCACTGATAAAAGATACAAAAGCAGCACAAGAGGTAAGCCTGACTATAAATTATACATGTTACTAGATATGCTAATTTATGTATGAAGCTTTCTTAAACACTTCAGTTTTTAATGCACATTACACTCAGTTCTCTTAGTTGTTAATCTTTGTAATTGTTTTCTAATTTCTACTTTGCAGGTCCGAGCTCTGCAGGATTTCTTCAATATGCTTACTAATGTAAGTGTCTTCAAGTGATTTTTTAACAGTCTAAGTGTGCAATAACTATATGGAATTTCTCTATTCTGGTGCTACTGTTTTGAGTTAACCCTTTATGCGTGTTGTTCCCTTTTCAAAAGATAAAGTTAAATAAGGATTTTATGTGTATAAATTATAGCTGCTAATGCACTTAGTTGAAGCATATCTGTTTGCTGATTAATTTCAGGACCCAGCTCGTGCTTGTTATGGACCAAAGCATGTTGAGATTGCACATGAACAATATGCTGCTGTCCAGACTCTTTTAATAACTGATACTTTGTTTCGGTAAGCTGCTGTTCATAAAACTTCGATTTGTTGTGATTGTCAATAGAACATAAGAAAGATTACAATCATAGGAAATAAAGGCAAATCTCTCTTGGAGAAGGCCCATGCAGGCCCATATATTACGCTATCTAAGCTGGCGTAACTATCTAAGGATATTTTGGTTTTGCCTCGCATGTTATGAGGAAGCAATAGATTAGATTAATGAACTATCTGGGATTTCCAAAAAAAAAATGTTAGTTTTCTTGTCCTTAATTTCCCTGATATATATGGCACTCACCAAGATGACCACAGTAGCAATCATCAGACCTAACTAATAATGAGTACAAACTTGGGAAAAGAATGCAGTCATTCCTGGATGTAGGCAGTTCATTGCAAATCATATTCTAGGGACATCTTGCCACTGAACTCACTCAGCTAATGATACTAACAGCATTTTCAAACTGATCATTTCCAGAAGAGCACTTAATTTATGGTCCTCGGTCAACAATCAACAATTCCTTACTGTTATGCCAGCCATAACAAGTGGTGTCCAATACACAGTACTGAACATATTGTTGCTACGCACATCTAATATGATTTGAAACAGGAGTTTATGCATTACAACTACTTTACCTATGTCTTAAACTTCTAATTTGAAATAATCTCCCTACTCCATTCTATCCTACTTGTCCTTGGTAGTACTTTACTACATGGAATTTCCTGTGGTGACTGGTGAGAATAACAATCAAACCTTCTCTTCACTTACAGGAACACTGACATTGCTACGAGGCAAAAGTATGTGAACTTGGTTGAAAATGTCAAGAAAAGTAATAGCACAGTGCACATATTTTCCTCAATGCATGTCTCCGGCGAACGTGAGTACTTCGCATTTATCATATGATTTATCCATGATTGTTCATTTAGTCATTTTCCACTGTAATCGATGAAATGCACACACTAAGCTCTTGCTCCGTCTGGTCATTAATAAATGATGTTTCATCAGAAAATCTAAAAGGGAAGGAAACAAGTCATTTTGCATGTTTGAAACGTCATTAATTAGTGTCCGGAGTTAGTATAATGTAGTAAGCTTTAAATAATAATAATAATAGATTTTATTCTTTGGAAGCAATTGGGAAAACATTGTTTACCTTTAAAATGTTTGCTGCATGCTTGTATTTAAATAACACTTGCCTTTTATTTGAACAGAGTTAGCGCAACTGACAGGAATAGCAGCTATACTTCGTTTTCCCCTTCCTCAACTAGAGGACATCGAGATGTGATGACACCAACCTTTTTGCTGCTTGTTTAACATTCTTTTTGGTTGTGATCTGTTAACATATTACCGATATCATGTGTAACCTTATGCAGCTGATTTGATATGGTATAGGCAACCCTGGAAAGGAATTCTGCTACTTTTAAGATATCCTACTAGTTGTAAATGGTCTGTTGTGCCTTGTTTGCTGGTCCCTTCTCTCATTTAAAGCCTGGTTATTTTTCACAACTTAAACTGAGTGCTTGTACTACATGTTCTTGATTTCAAGTCATAACCAAGTGCTTGAACTCCAGACATCAAAACTAATTTTCATGGGGCTCTTAGTTAGCAATAGGATACGGCGTTAATGCTGTTTCGTTGTGCCCCTTTCCCTTTATTTTATTTCTTTAGTTTGATGACAAGGGCATCATTTAATGACTTTATATGGAATCACCTTTAATATATGCTCAGCTGGAACTCTCCTGGAACATCTGGTGCTCTGATGGCCAACCTGTGCTCGTCTGTCACGCATTATTTATTGTTCGATTATTCGTCCCTTTTTTTTTCTTTCGTTTTTTTTTGTTCGGCCGAAATGCACCAGGTTTGCGTTGGAATTCTCAGTCGCGCGCGCGACGCGGAAACACACATTTCTTTCGTAATCAGAGAGGAAAACTATAGTTTGAAAAACATATACGTGTAGTCGCCGATCGGATACCACGAGCTGCATTTTCTTTCTTCCTCTAATAATCATTTGGACACATCGATTTGGCGTGTTGTTCATCTTGTCCAGTGCCAAATGAAAGATTTTGGACTCGATTATCGGCATGGTTGGCACGTTGCCGGGCGATTTTGTTTGCTTCCAGTCGCTCGTCTACCGCCAGCCAAGAGTCAGCTCGTTTGCTTCCAGTCGCTCGCCTACCGCCTGCCAAGAGTCAGCTTCTTCTTCTAAGGTAAACACGTGCTAGCTCAATGTAAATGGAGTAGCCTGGCCTTCATTTTGTCTGACTGTACTCTGCTTCTCACTGTGGACCAGAGTTTTTTTTTATGGGGGTGGTTTTGTCTGATATAGCATTATGGCATGCAGGCTCTACATGTTTTTGGTTTTTTTTCCCGTTGTGCAATCTTCTAGTTATGCTCTTTTGATATCAGAGAGGGAGATAGACCTCACCATCTGACATGTGAGTCCCAGCGTTATATCAGCAAAATCACCCAAGAAACCGCATTGAAATGTGTATGCTGTTTGATTTTGAATTTGAGAAGGTTTTTCAAATTCAGCAACTAGTTAGAGTAAACTATACTTCACCTCAATTCTATTGGTGTCCCACAGAGAAACTTTATGGTCGATCCAACAAACATTCCGTCTCTTTCGTTCGTCATGTTCTGCATACAACGAGACAAGCACAGAAGAGTCAAGTGCCGCCGAGACGCCAAACGGCAACGGTCTGTAGTGTTTCCGGAAGGAGGCAAGTCCACATCGCGGGCTCCACTTTTGTCCTTGTTTGGAGAAATTCGTGAGGAATTCATTGCATTTTTCTTTTGGACTAAAGATTTGGACTTGACAGATGGATGAGAACGGATCGATTGCTCGTCGTGTCAACGTGGTCTGCCTAATCCGGGGATTAATTAGCACTAGGCGCGCGTGTAGGAGTAGGACAACGCAGGGGGAGAGAGACTCGCGCTGAGCTAGCTAGTCTGATGTAAACTGGCTAGCTAGGCTACTTGCTGATATGATAACAATATTCTAAGCTGCTCGTCAAGTTGGGGCCGTGATGCCATGCCACTACTCATCAGAAGTGGACTTGTGCCGGACAGAAATGAGATGTTTATCCCATTCCCATCACATCCGGACGGTTACCAGTGTCAAACCCTAGTGATTAGCCTATGTTATTACTTAAGAGTTAACAGGCACTTATTACTAGTGCGTTTTGTGCTCAATCAGCCAGTTCCTAGCTCGTTTAACTTAGCAACTTCAGTCTCTCTCTGTTGTTGTTTTGAAAATTTTGTGGTGGTTGTTGTTGTTGTACAACCTTAATTCAGTGTAGGGACCATAGCATCACCAGGGACAACTTCACATCCTGGCTAGGTAGAGAGTGCTTTTGTCTTGCGCCCGGTTTTTTAGGTCGGTAAGTACGTGAACCCCGGCTGAGTTTTTGCTTAAATTTGACTGATAGCAGTAGCACGTACGATGAGTGCCTCAATTAAAAAATCACCATGTTGTGATGATGTGATCCAACCCTTCCCACCTGTTTCGAAGACTACAAATGGGCAGCCATCGTCATGTACTACGCACCGAGTTAAACTAGCATATCCATCGCTCTTAAACCTCATACAAATAATTAACAATCTATCCAATCTTCTCACCTGTAGGCTATAGCTTCCTCCGTAATTTAATACAGCGAACTATGAATATAGGATTTGCTTTCCTGACACATCAGGTGATGAGATGAAGTAGTACCTAATTAAAAACATATATAAATATATATATATGGCTCTCCAATCATCACATTAACTGTAAATTATTATACACTCTGAGTTGCTAGACAGGCCCTCCATTACACCACCACAGTCCATATATAGCTGGCTAATTTAAATAATAAATTAACTAAATTAGCATAAGAAACCACAATGGGCCGGTGCCACTAGCAATCCCTACAACCTTCAAAAAGGACCAACTAGGCATGTAAACAAAGGATAAATCCTTCTCTACTCTGCTCCCTATATATAATCTCCTTATTAATTAAATTGATCTTAGCTAGTTATCCCAAATATGCATGGTCCCAAAAGTGTGTAGGCATCCCTTCATCTCACCAAGAACCAACCAACAACACCTCACGCGGCCCTAGCAGCATGCACCCATTTTGTCCATGACAATCCAAAAGCATTTTAGCTAGCTAGCTAGCCCACGTTCCACAGCATAATTAAGGTCTTTGGCATGCTTTAGCCACACCCCTCGAGTTGGCCATGTTGTAGAATATCACAATGTCCCCCTTTGCAAATTTTAAAAAAAATGAATACATATGTATATATATGCCACAATGTATATATACAATACCGCCTGTACTACCACTTAGGCCAGTCTCAATGCATGTTTTATGAAAGTGTCATGCACATTAAATAGGGTGTCATATAAGCAAAATTACTGACTTGGCAGAGTCATTAAATGAAGGAGTTTCATCAGATGAGAGAGGAATTTCATCCCAATGAAACTCATGTGGCTCGGTTACCTAATTTATAATATTATGGTTCGGTTACCTAGTTTATAATATTGGTAACTGTACCATAAAACTATACATTGAGACTGGCCCTTATAACACCATATATGCAGCTAGCGTGTGACGACATATATGATCCATCACATCCTTTTCTTGTGGGACACACTTATGGCCTGCCATGCAAATGATTAGTATATATTATGTTGTTGAGAGTGGCATGAGAGATGCAAGGGCTTTTAGCTACCTAGCGAGGCTGTAGCGTGCTTTCAGTGATGGCAATCATCACGCCATCATCATCACAGCAGGCTACCTGTAATAACTTACTGATACCGTCCTCACCTAGCTACTAACTGGAGTAGCTAGCTAATTGCATCCCTCGCAAATGCTACACCCCCTCTCTCACTCGCTATATATACTAGCTCAGTCACTTCACTGGAGTGGCAGTGGCACATCATCATCCCAGCTGATGAGCGAAAGTGCTGACAGAGAGTGAGTGAGAGAGAGCGCGCGCATCATCGGTAGTGGAGATCGGGTCAGGGGAGACCCATGGCTAGGCTGGGCTCGGTGGTGCGGTGGTGCGGCGGGTGGAGGGAGCGGCGGGCGCGGCGGCAGAAGCAGCTGCGCCTGCGGCGGCAGCACAGCGGCGGCACGGTGTGGCTGGGGCGGCGGCGCAGGAGCTGCGGCCGCCTAGCCGTGTCGCGGCTGGTGCGGTGGCGGCTCGTCGCGGAGCTGCTGCGGCCCATCAGGAAGGCGCTGATGGAGATGGTCGCGACCGCGGCGGCGTCCGGGTCCGGGTCCGCCCCCGGCCGCCGGCAGCTGGTCACGCTGCCGCAGCTCAATTTCCCCTTCGTCGGCACGCTCACGCTCCCGGCCATCGCTTGATCGAAACGCGCGCATGTAATTAATGATTTTGCGTTTTGTTTGGTTTGAATTTTCGTGTACTACACGTGCGTACGTATGGCCTGGGTTAAGCAATCTCTCCCAGCTCCACGGCCCTGATGACACTATATAGCTAACCTATGACCTGTGGCTCAAATCTCTCAATCGATTTAACAGCTGACACCCACTTTCCTTTGATGTAGCTTTTACTGTCGTATACTCGTATGTACTAGTATATATATATGTAATAATATCTGAATACCCGGGGTACGTAAGGACAAATTCAAATAAAAATGATACTGTACAATTTAAGAGAGTGTTTACACGCTAAAAAATTAAATCCTCGATTGCGTACAAGGCATACTTTAATTAGGATCTTTATGATGGAACAAACTCTGGCAGCCAAAAGGGGT
>Ga0182004_10004630_pt1 | contig 11120 bp, 13 predicted proteins | sample Sormic07211540_1_FD_120479 | JGI IMG/M metagenome (GOLD analysis project Ga0182004, IMG submission 120479) | Endophyte microbial communities from Sorghum bicolor roots, Mead, Nebraska, USA - 072115-40_1 MetaG | ecosystem: Host-associated > Plants > Roots > Unclassified | place: USA: Nebraska...
ATCCTTTGTCTATTCATACTAATTCGATGAACGATGAAGAACAAGGATGAACACATCAAGAACATAGCACAAGAACTAAGAACTAGTTCATATACTATGAACAAGATATGAACACAACTATACACTAATTCAATTGCATAATCATATAAATAAGATAAGAAGTTGCTCATGGAGGAGAACTGAATTGTATTCATACCAAGAAGCTCTAAGATCCTCCAAGGAGACAAACTCTCCTTGCTAGCTTTGCCTTGCTCTACTACTGAATGTAAACTAAAGAACAAGTGTATAAATGTGAGGTGTATTGCTCCAAATGATGGTGTGTGTGTTGAATGGTGTGGAGCCATCTATTTACAACCCAACAAGGACGGTTCATGGTGATCTCAATTTGGTAGGAGGTGAAACCGTCCTATGCTTGTCGCCATGCAACCGCCTGAAAAAGGTGGGACCGAGTTGCCACCACGGGGGGTGTGCCCGCACCAGGGTGCGGCCGCACCACTGGTGGGCCCCCCTAGCCACCGCCTCCGCGTGGTCGGTTCGTCTGTGGGCCCTAATCCTTCCCGTGGTTACGGATGGATCTAGTCCGGTGTTTTGGTGGGCCCATTTATCTTTGATTTGCGCCTTTTCTGAATACGCTTTCTTGAAGTGCGCTTTCTCATGTCTTTTGCGCCTTTCGACGTGTCATACCTGAAATTGATATTTGTAACAAAACTTGTGGAAAGGTTAGTTCAAAGCCCTACCATCTATTTATTTTATTTATTAAAATGATGTTTATAATTATAAGATAAGGGGTACCAACATCCGCTGTGGACCAGCATAGCATCCGGTGCTACTGCTCAGGGGCACATTCGAGTTAGCCGTTGGCCCACAATGGTCGAGTTCAAATGGCTGGTGACACGTGGCTGTCGTCTGAGCACCGAACGATGGGTTTGAGCGTGCGGTGGCTCCCTGCAGCGTGTCTAGTTCCCACGTGTTTTGCCCAGTGAAGGGGCAACGGCTAGTTTAGCCCTTGGGGCTATAAATAGAAGTGGTGGCTAGCCTTGGCTGGTGCTTGGCACCCTTGGGACTTAGTGTCCATGCTTGGGGAGTGCTAGTAAAGCCTGTTACTTACATATGCTTGATAGTGATAATCCGATTGTGTGAGTGAGCGATTCTAGTGTGATTACATCGTGAGGTTGCATTGAGTGGCACTATGTGTTCGTGTTGCAAGCCGGTGGTGCTTGTTACTCTTGGAGGTTGCCACCTCCTAGACAGCTTGGTGGTTTGTGACTCCATCGAAGCACGCAAGGAGATTGTGCGGTGCTCTGGAGAAGTGATTGTGAGGGGTACAATGCTCACCCCACGGGGATCACGAAGAGCACCTCTATTGGATCATACATGTCATTGAGCTACCTCACTTGTGGGTAGGTTCTTGTGGTGTCCTAGTGAGGACGAGGTTCATCATACACCTCTTAGCCGCAGAACCACCAAGTGTTGGTCGACACAATAGGGACATAGCTTGGTTGCAACCAAGTGAACCTCGGGAGAAAATCATCATGTCAACTTTGTTCTTCCCATTGGTTTGCATGTCCCTAACACAAGCTTGTATTTACATTCATACACTTGTGCTTGTGTAGTTGCTCTTCTAGTTAGTTAGCTTGTGTAGCTTGCTAGTTACATCCTTGCTTGTGTAGCTAGAAGTAGTTACCCTTGCGTGACTAATTTGGTTTGTGTAACCTTGTTAGTAATATTGCTTAGTTTATGTAGCTAAGTAATTTGTGCTCTCTAATTTGGCATTGGTTGCCTTGTTATTGAGCACTGCTAGTGAGCTTAGGAGCTTTGTGCTTTTGCTTACTAGTTGTGTGGGAGCTTTCTGGTTTACAAAGTACTAGTGGGCATAGGTTTGTGTGACCTTGCTCCTAGAATTGGTTAGGTGAGCTCTTGCTAAGGTAGCACCTTGTTTGTTTGTTTAGGATCTTTTACAAGGTGCTAGAGATCTTAGATAGAGAGGTGTAGTCTTGGCTAGACCAATAGTTTTAACTGCGTATTTGTTTCGATTAGTGTTGGCATTTCTTAACGTAGTCACTAGGAGTAGGCAGAGAGCCTATCCCCATCCACTGCGGCAGAAATGTTAGGTGTTGATTTTACTTAGAGACATCACTGAAGTATAGTAGTGTAAATAGTATTGACCTTGATAGTTCCTTGATCTCTTTTAGATATTAATCTGCAAGCGCACGAAGCTATCGTTTGTAGCATTTCACCTGGTGAGTATTCGGGTATCGTTATTTGTATTTTCCCAAAGGAAGGCATTTGATTAAGATTCTGATATGATCATGAATAGTAGTACTATGCAAATTAACCAGTTGTTCATATAGGGGTAAGGATTGATAATAGGGATAGTGGACACACAATTGAGCTCATCTCAAATGATAAATTAAAGAGAAATTAATAAAATAAGATTTCTAGACGAGCAGGTATTAATCAACTATAGTCATCTTATGGTTAGTTAATTCATACAATTCACATAATTAGGATTAGGGCTAAGTGTTATATGGATCAGGAGAACATGCCGTACTGGTCTGCCAGCAACCGTCATGCCAATTTAGACTCCTACATCCCAAATGAACAGGGGGGGGATGCCAAGGACAGATAGGGTTGTCACCACCTGCCGCCATCCACCTAACTGAAGCAAGGGCCAAGCAGACACCTGCCTCTCTATACCCAGGCACCTCGCCTATGTATGTAAAGTCTACCCAACTCACCCCGAGACTCCTACCCTACGGATCGACAAGTTATGAATTGGGCACACCTTGCGGTGCGATGAACCACCACATCCTACCTAACTCTAGCTTTAATTAAGTGAAATGTATTTATTAGGCATAATGTTAATGATGACACTGTATTGACACATAGACTATCCTCTAGTTCATATATCAATAGCATAACATCACAACTATACTCTAGTTCATAATCATGACTATAATTAAATAATGAGAGAATGAACTTGGAAGAACTCATGATTTATTCATACCCCAAGTGGCCTTCTTCCAAGGATTCAAGCTCTCCAAGGTAGCTTTGCCTTACTCTTCTACTAACAAGAAAGAAAAAGAACTACAACTAGAGAGTAGTGATGGAGAATGGCTCAAGTGTTGGTGTGTGTTGAGAGGGGGGTATGGCCCCCTATTTATATAGCTGAGTGAGGCGGTGCTCTCCCACAATCTACACATAAGCACTCAATCCACCGACCCCAGGGAGCACCATGCAGCCGCACAACAAAGGCGATGTTGAGAGGGCTCAGCTAGGCGCTGGCCGGCCTAAGGGACCGGCTGGTCCCTGGGTGGCGTCCCTTGGCTTCCAGCTTTACGTGTTGGACCTTGGGCCTCTTCTCAGGGCTGCGTCAGGGGGAATTGCTCTAGAGAAACTTCACTTGATGTCTTGGTTATTTGATAGTGTAATCATGCATTGGAAAAGCACCTTTCTATAGTATTCTCATGTATTTGTGCACATGTCCTGTAAAAAATACAATCTTCCAAATACATGTGGAACTAGGTTAGAAATAAATGAATATGTGATGTTGGTTTGCTAAATTTCCCTATTTTTGATAGTAATTGATGGTTCGATTTCTAAGTTAATGACCGTCAACAGTTAGCCAGTGTGTTAAGTTTTAGAAAGGACTATTCACCGCCCCCTCTAGTTCGCCATCTCAACCCTTTAACAGCCAACCTCGTGGATTCCCGATCCACCGCCTTTGAGGAGTAATCTTAAGTGTATGTTTAAGTCGGTTTGATCCAAGGGCTGTGGTGCTTCCTAGGGGGCTATAAATATGACCCTGAACCCTCCCTAGAGGCATCTCATTCATTAGCTACATCTACAATAGAAATTAGGGTTTCATCTAGTAGAGAAGTAGAGGTCCCTCTAATGCATCTAGTTCTAGTTCTAGTTCATCTAGTTCTAGTTATAGTTGTCTAGTTGTATCTAGAAAATAGGGAGAGAGGAGGAGAGAGCTAAGGAGGAGTCGGATCTATTAGATCTTCCTCAACATTGTACTTTTGTAGCATCTGATTCGTTGCTCAGCAACCTCCAGGTTCTTTAATTATTATTTCTAAGTTCAGTTCTTTATTTTATTCTTCATTATACTTACTTGATCTCTATTCGTATTGAGTGATGTAGTTATTCTAGATAATTAGAGTAGTAAATGCTAGTGTAGACGTGGTGTCTAGGCTATAGTTTACCTGAATTTGTGCCTAATCCCATTGATAGTTGTGGTAGCCCGAGGGGTGACAGCCCTTGTATTCCACCATGTTCAGGTTGATGTTTTGTAGAGATTTTGGCAGCCTTCTTCTGACTACTTTCTTCCCAGTCTTCTTTGAGATTTGGAAAGGACCTATTGCTCCATAGTAAGTATAGTATAGTAAGCCTGATCTTGATCACCCAATCAACTTAGAAACTCTAGAAGGTTCCTCTCTACCCACTATATATATATATTCTCTTATCTTTATCCTTGGACAACCTTAATTCTCTAGTACACTTCACGTTCCCCATGGAAATCAATACTTTGGAATACTCCCAAATGAAAACTACATCAGTATACGTGCGCTTGTGGATTTTTCTACGTGTGATTAAAATACACAACAAGCTTTCCGGTGCCATTGCCGGGGAACCGCAATTGTGCTAGTTTAGAACCAAGTTCATCTATGTATCCTTTTTCTTTTACCACCATTCTCACCTCACCACAAACCACCACCAACCATACGGATTTCACTCCTATTCATAAATTCTCTGCACCAAAGAGCGAGTTCTTAGAGCCACCACAATCATCGAAGCCAATCACACCTTCTAGCTTTGAACTCAAACCTAGCTTTATAGCCATGGAGCTGGCACAATCCTTCTCTAGGCTAAAAGATGAAAATCCTTACACCCACCTTAGAGAATTTGAGCATTTGTGTTCTTGCCTCACCATTGCTGGCATGGCACAAGATACCCTTAAATGGAAGTTGTTTCCATTCTCCCTTACAAGGAGAGCGAAGCAATGGTGTGCTCATACCGTAGGAGGGGTAAATTGAAATTGGGATGAACTTTGAGTCAAATTTGGTCTCGCTTTCTTCCCACCTAACCAAGTGATAGCCCTTCGAAAAGAAATTATTAATTTTGAACAGAAGGAGAAGGAGACTCTAGGAGGAGCCTGGGCTAGATTCATAAGTCTTAAGAACACCGGTCCTGACCTCTCTTTGCCTGACCACATCTTTCTAAGTCATTTTTATCATGGTCTTAGCAAAGAAGCTGCTCTCCACCTTGACACATCTTCTGGAGGCTCGTTCATACACATGTCCTTTAGTGAGGGGGAAGCTATCCTAGAGAAAATCCTTGAAAACACTCCCTACACTGGCATTTATGATGAGTTTCCTAAAGAGGAAAAAGAAGTCAAGCCAAGCCCTGACCAACAAGAGGAGATACATGCAACCAAATCCAAAATTCAATCGAATCCTTCTAATGATTTGGTGGTCGAAAAATCTCCCACTAAGGTAACACAAACCACTTTGGAGGATGATGAACCCAATCCTCCCATGCTCCCATTTGAAATTGAGGATGGTCTTTTTGAGGATTTTGGGAATGCCTCAAATTTTCCACTTCAAGTGAAGCCTTTGGTTCACTCTACACCATTTGAGGATAGCGATAGTCTGCCAAATAATCCCTTTTTAATTGAACGTACTAAAGGACTATCAGCAATCATGAGCCATGAGTGGTTGGAAGAAACAGAGTTATCTATAGAGGTAGCCCGAATCACTGCCCCCTTAGAGAGTTTTTGTTGCAAACCTTAAGGGGACCACCATAGAGGCTTATTATAGTCCTACCGTTGGGATGAACTTTATTTCAAAGGTTGTGGCCGAAGAACTTTGCCCCAATGAAACAATGATCCCATCTCATAAACTTCTAAGAACTCCTTTTGGAGTTACTCTTGAAAGTTATGGGGTCATTAGGACTATTACGTTACGCATAAGAGGCTTTGAGTATTTTCCACATTTTCATATCTATGACCTCCCACACACATCTCTCTTGATCGGTGTACCTTTGGGAACAATCTTTCAAGAGCGACCAAAACAAAGTCTCTTAAATTTAAAGCTAGGGAACTCTATTATTAATGTCTCACTTGCACGCTCACATAACACGATAGTAGAACCCAAGCCTAAGGAAGACCCTATTGAGGAAGTCTTAATGGCATCTCTAGAAGACATGGCTCAGCCTTAGTTCAATACTGAACATTTCATTGAAGAAGAGGAAGAGCTAGCAGAACCTATTGAGCTAGACTCCTTTGAGGTGCCTCCACAACCCTCAATTGAGTTAAAACCTCTTCCTCCTAGCTTGAAATATGTCTTTCTCAAAAACAATCTAGAAACACTTGTTATCATAAGTGACAAATTTTCCAAAGACAAAACACACAGGCTTGTCATGGTCCTAGAAAGACATAGATCAACCATAGGCTACTCACTCCATCACCTCAAAGGGATCAGTGCTGCTATCTGCACACATTGTATTCCTATGGATCCCGATATCCCCCCATCAAGAGAACATTAATGTAGGCTTAACAATGCTATGCGGGAGGTTGTTAAGAAAGAGGTCCTTAAGCTTTTACATGCTGGGATTATTTATCCCGTTCCACATAGTGAGTGGGTTAGCCCTATTCAAGTTGTGCCAAAGAAAGGAGGAATGACAATTGTTGAGAATGAGAAGAATGAACTCATTTCTCAATGCATCATCACTGGGTGGAGGATGTGCATAGATTATTAGAAGCTTAACAAGGCTACAAAGAAAGATCACTTCTCGTTACCCTTCATCGATGAGATGTTGGAATGGCTTGCAAAGCACTCTTTCTTTTGTTTTCTTGATGGGTATTCCAGATATCACCAAATCCCCATAAACCCTGATGACCAAAGTAAGACCACTTTCACATGCCCATATGGAACTTATGCATACCGACGAATGTCGTTCGGGTTGTGTAACGCTCTAGCTTCTTTCCAACAGTGCATGATGTCTATTTTCTCTGACATGATCGAGAAAATCATGGAGGTGGGTCAGGGATGACTTTACCGTCTATGGCACAACCTTTGATGACTGTTTGGAGAATCTAGACAAAGACTTACAAAGATGCGAAGAAAAGTACTTAGTCCTGAACTGGGAAAATGTCATTTTATGGTTCGGGAAGGAATAGTGCTATGAGACAAGGTGTCCGAATGTGGGATAGAAGTGGATAGAGCAAAGATAGAAGTTATTGAACAACTTCCACCTCCCAAAAATGTGAAAGGAATCCGAAGCTTTCTAGGCCATGCGGGGTTCTATAGGTACTTTATTAAAAACTTTTCTAAAATCACTAGACTTTTGGCTAAGGATGCACCTTTCATCTTTGACAATGAGAGCTATGAATCTTTTCAAACCCTCAAACAAGGACTCATTTCAGCTCCAATCATCCAACCACCTGATTAGACACTGCCTTTCGAAATCATGTGTGATGCTAGCGACTTTGCTATTGGTGTCGTTCTCAGCCAAACTAAGGATAAAAAGCACTATGCTATATCCTATGCTAGCAAAACCTTAAGTGGACCACAACTCAATTATGCTACCACTGAAAAAGAGCTATTTAGTAGTTGTCATTGCAGTAGACAAGTTTAGATCTTACTTAGTTGGAGCAAAGGTAATCATTTATTCAGACCATGCTGCACTTAAATACCTGCTCACTAAGAAAGATGCCAAACCTTGGTTGATCCACTGGATTCTTTTACTCCAAGAATTTGACATATAAATAAAAGATAAGAAAGGAGAAGAGAACTCAATAGCTGATCACTTGTCTAGGTTCCAGTACAGGGAAACACATGAGTTACCCATTAATGACTATCTAAGAGATGACACACTCCTCGTGGTAACACACTCCAACCCATGGTACGTGGATATTGTGAATTATATGGTTGCAGGTTATGTCCCACTCAGAGGAGATACGAGAAAGCTCAAATACGATGCTCGATGCCACTTATGGGATGACCCATATCTCTATCGAGTTTGTTCTGATGGATTATTATGGAGATGTGTCCCAATGGTTGAAGCGATGAAAATCATAGAGAGATGTCATGCATCACCCTATGGAGGACATTATGGAGCATTTTGTAAGCATGCAAAGATCTAGCAAAGTGGATTTTTCTAGCCTAAGATGTATCAAGATACAAAGGAATTTATTAGAAGATGTGCCAGATGTCAGAAACATGGAAACATTAATGCTTGGGATGCAATGCCACTCTAGAACAACCTCCAAGTAGAGTTATTTGATGTTTGGGGAATCAACTACATGGGACCATTCCAAAGATCTGGAGATGCTGAATTCATGTTGGTGGCAGTTGACTATGTGTCCAAGTGGGTAGAAGCATTACCATGTCGAGTTGCCGACTCCAAGCATGCCAAGAAGATGTTGCATGAAGTGATATTCCCAAGATTTGGCACACCAAGAATGGTCATAAGTGATGGAGGATCACACTTCATTAGTAAGAGCTTCAAACAATTCCTGATAGAATATGGAGTTAAGCATAATGTTGCAACTCTGTACCATCCTCAAACCAGTGGTCAAGTAGAAATATCAAATAAGCAAATCAAGAACATTCTGCAGAAGACTGTGGATGAGATGGAAAAGAAATGGAAGTATAAGCTCCATGACGCACTATGGGCATACCTGACTGCATACAAAACATCCATAGGCATGTCACCTTATCAGCTCATATATGGAAAAACATGTCACTTGTCTGTTGAATTAGAATTCAGAGCTCATTGGGCAATCAAGAAATGGAACATGGATCCCCATTTAGATGGTAAGAATCGTCAGATGTAGATATCCGAGCTTGAAGAATGGAGAGAAAAGGCTTATCATAGCCCCAAGATCTACAAGAAGAGAAATAAAAGATGGCATGACAAGAGAATAAAGCATAAGGTGTTTAAGCCTAGAGATAAAGTTCTGTTATTCAACTCAAGAGTAAAGCTTTTCGGCCATGGAAAGCTTAGAAGCAAATGGGAAGGATCAATCAAAGTGACTGATGTTGCATCTCATGGTGCCATCATGATTCAGGATGATACAGGTAACACATTCAAGTTAAATGGTCAATGCTTGAAAGTTTTTCTTGAACCTGAAAATATAGAAGAAATAGATGTGATTGAGTTCTTGCAATTTAAAGATCCAATCTAGAATTTCAAAAGTGCTCTAGACAACTAAAACTTTTTGGACTAATGCTTAATGATTTCCACAAGCTTTGTTGTCTATTTGAGTTTCATAGGTTTTACAAAAGAGCTAACAGGCAGAAGGACATCATCTCCCCTGTCAGAGTACTATTCATAGTAGGCAAGTGCTGTTTCAAACAGCAAGTACCCACCACACTCTAGGAGGATCAATACACCTTCACTGCTGGTTAGCAACCTCAGCAGACCATGTCAAGATCCAGCTTGGGGAAGAGCATCCCTATATATCGAGCTAAGTATTCCTCACTTGTCTATTTATTCCTAGTGCATTATGATAAGATAAAATTAAAAAGATGAATAATCTTAGAAACCCAATAGTTATTTTATCTTTCATGATTAATCATGCTAGCTAAGGAGAGCTCTTAATGAATCTGTTATAATGAACCTCTAGAATAGAACTCTTATATGGAGATGATGAATAGTTGCTCTATCGTAATTCCTTGCAAGTACCTAGTTTTCAACCTTGTACTCTCTTGAGTTTTAGACACAATTGTTTAGACTTAAAATTTTGCTCTGAGCCTAAAATGTGTGGGTAGCAAATGCTTGATCTATGTCTAGGTAGTTGATGGATATGATATGGAAAGGTTTTGAGCTACTATCAGTCTTGCTCCTAGAGATATTAGAGTTCTGGAGAATTTTATTTGAAATTTTTAAATTGCTACATGATGAGTTCCTTTATGATGAGAGTCTAAAGTTCCTACCATAGCTAAATACTCATGCTTACTGGATTAGGAAAACCTTCCACATATATTTCAACCTATAAGCATTGAGGGTAGTTAAGCTGTGTAGACCCTAAGGAACTAGTCATGTAGTTAAAGTCAATACTATGTGCTATCCTTCCATTGCTCTTAGCTACTTCTGTCCTCAGAAGTATGCAACCACTTATATTCACTTTACCACATTCACTATGTGCTACTTCTATTCCTAGAAGTACCACTCACATATACGCACTTGTTGACACCGTTTTTGGACACAAATTGGAATAGTCAATGAGGCTTGAATCGTCAATCAGAGAGGTGATGTGTCTGGCCGAAAAGAAGATTACCGATAGCCAATGACGCTGATAATAGAACAACAGGAGGAAGATGTTGCTAAGTCTGGTGGTAGTTGCCGATCATTGCCGATTACTAATGATTACCGATGCCGATGAGGAAAGGTACGGGAATAGTTAAAAGAGATACAGGGCGTGTGCCGATGAAGACAATGGTGGTATGCCGATCACAAGGATGGATAGGTAGTTATTTTCCATATTTGTTAGGGTTTATTTTATGTACGAGTCCTGTTTGGTTTGGAATTAAATCCTAGTCGTATATGGTTGTAACTCTTTAGGACAGAGTATAAATATAGGCCTAGTAGCGATGTAAGAAGGAGAATCAATCAATATCATACACAAGTTTTACATCTACTTTTCGACGACTTCGTCAACTCGTATATTTTCTTTTGTTTACGAGTTCTTAAGGATTCATCGAGCAATACTCGGCGAATTCTCGAGTTCCTCGAGAGTACCTCTTGGCCGCGACATCCAAGCGCATCACTGTTCTCGGGACCAAAGTATTCAAGTTATCACCTTTGTCGATTGCTGGGTCAAATCGGCTAGCATGCCTCAACATTTGAATGAGGTATTTGTTGACGGTTCTTAAGTACCAATTTTAATTATCAAATATACAAGGGAAAGGACCAATATGCAACCAACACCTAGAATTAGGGTTTGATCTGACAGAATTCCACGAGTTTTGTTGTTTATCTGTTTCTGTAAGGGGTTATCAGGAAATAAGGAAGAAAGGCCCACATGTCGGGATTACATAGAGATATCAACGCACCGCGCGATTTTCTACCATCTAGAAGACTCCAGAAGCCACGGGAAGAAGACGGAGGCC
>Ga0182004_10004631_pt1 | contig 11120 bp, 10 predicted proteins | sample Sormic07211540_1_FD_120479 | JGI IMG/M metagenome (GOLD analysis project Ga0182004, IMG submission 120479) | Endophyte microbial communities from Sorghum bicolor roots, Mead, Nebraska, USA - 072115-40_1 MetaG | ecosystem: Host-associated > Plants > Roots > Unclassified | place: USA: Nebraska...
CTTATAATTTGGGACGGAGGGAGTAATTTGTAAATTTGCTTGAACAATGTTTGGATATGCATTTCTCTGGCAGATAAGATTATTTGTTACGTACTACTTTATTTAGTCAGAAGTAGAATCATCAGTGAGGTAATGAAGTGTTTACTCTTTCTTATCTCTTTTAGGTGCGACGCCTCTAATTTTTGCGATACAAGGTCTGGGATCCACTACAGTTGTAAGGCTTCTACTCAACAATGGAGCCAATCTAAACAAAGCAGATAACAGTGGGGTTGCTCCGCTCCATATCGCTGCAGAAAGAGGTTCTTTGCCCATGCATTTGTGTTGTGCATTTTTTTGTTTAGCTGTTATTTCAGCTCTCTTTTAGATCTATCTATCCATATCTGTGTGTTGTCATATATATCTTTTCTTTGTTCTAAACAGTTTGTGGTATTTGGTCAGAATATGTTTTTTTTCCCGCAACATTGTATTTTTTTTTGGGCTATATGGGTTGCGGAAACACTTTAATTGGAACTAGTATCCAGCACTGCAGCTCATCAAGAGCCGATTGAAACCATCGTTTACACTCACATTGTGTTGATTCATCAGATTCCATGTTGGATAGTACCATGAACAACTTACAACTGCATAAGCACAATATAGACATAACTTGATATATACATATACTTGGACTGGATTGGACCTGAAAAGGCCAAAGCATGTCTTAATTGCTTCAACCTGGCATTACCTTAAATGGACACTAGACCACCAGTTCACTATAGGAGATACAATAATTGAAATCTGAATCCTGTACTAAGGGGGCTCCTTGAGTGGGAACATGCAGTTTTTTAGGTTGGATAGAATATTGTCATTAAAATAAAATTAAGTCTTTTTCGTAGGCTTAAGCATTGGTCAAAAGGGCACCTACAGGTCTTACTTCACTGCACACTTACATTATGTTTTCATATTGTAGGTTTTACTTGTAGGTTCATAGAAATTATGGCTCACGGTGATGATTGCCTTTTAGTTGCAAAGTTCATTTTTCTGAATATTATATGTTTCTGTGGCATAATCATTGATTCATTTCCATGAATTTCATCCAGGTTTGTATGAAGTAGCAGAGCTATTATTGTCCAGGGAAGCTGAGGTTGACCTTATGTGTGAAAATGGTGGGGCGCCAATACATATTGCTGCTGAAAATGGACATGCTAAATTTCTGAAGCTATTGTTGCAGCATGAAGCAGACGTAATAACTTCATGGCCCAGCTGTTGTTCAATCCTTTTTCATCGATACATATGTTGTGGAGTTTAGTATTTTATCCTAATTTCTGACTAAAAGTTGCTCGTCTTGGTAGTTTCTTCCCTTGATGTTTTTTTCACTTATACTTAGACCAGCCGTGGTCACTAGAATGCTATTTTTGCTTGCTTTACTGGCAAACTCAAGGACTCTTACTTAACTGCTCATCCCAATGGCATATTACACCTTTAAATGCTGTTTTATTCAGTACTGTGACATGTTATTTTGCTTTTCTCCAGTACAATGCTGGCGATCCTGTAACTGCGTTGGTCATAGCTGCTGGGAAAGGCTTAACTGACTGTATCAAGTGTTTGTTGAAAGCTGGTGCTGATGCAAATATTCCTGATGAAGTGAGTTTTATTTTTCTTTTTAGCTTGTTATAGCTAGCTGTAACTGTTCTCTTGCTTCTGGGACCTCTGTCCGTTATACTAGCACCAATGCAGCACTACCTTCAGGAATTCTCTAGAGTTAATTTGTTATTGAAGCATGCCAAGATCTCAATATTTTTGTGAGTACAGTTTAGAACACCACCCAACAACACAAGTGAATCTAGGGTAACTAGCAGAGTTTTCTCAGTGATGCAATTTGTTGGTGTTTGGTGTTTATTGTCATTGCTTTCTGAAGCCCGCCCTATTTGTGGTAGCCTGTTTAGGTGCTATACAGACCAAATATTGTTTTCTTTGAAAGTGTTGTGACACTAGTTTATTTAGTGTACTTATTTCATAGTAGGAGCAATTTTAGAGTAAAATACTGCTCGTCTTAAAATCTGAAGTCCAACATCTTACCTGAATAATAAAAACATTCCATATCTTGCTAATACTTAGGTTGACATGATCCACCTTGCAAGGAATTGAAAATGGGCTGGCCGGAGTGTTTATGTACCTGTTCGCTTTTTTCACATGACTTGCCAGGGATAATGGGAGTTGTGAGCACATGTGCGCTGTCTAGACTCTGCCAATTGCATATATAATTGTTATTCTCATATGTGACCTCAGTGTTGTATAATGATTTCCCATATTCTCTTTTTACTTTGTATATTGGTTATTCCTTGAGCTCTCTCTTTAATTTTGGTTATTCCTTGAGCTCTCCCTTTAATTTTGGTTATTCCTTGAGCTCTCTCATGTTTAATTTTTAATTATCCTTGATATTGCTTCTTAACAGGATGGTAAGCTACCAGTTCAAATAGCTGCATGCCAAGGATGGAAGGAATGTGTTGAGATTCTTTTCCCTGTCACAACTCCTTTGGCTGAATATGCAACCTGGAGCATTGATGGAATAATTCAGCATGAGAAAACTGCGAGTTCAGAACCACAAGTAAGAATTAAATATTTCTCTTTTTCTAGTGAATGGCAGTTGTATTGATGTTGGTAGTTATGCAGATTGCTAAAATATTCTATTGCTATTTATGTGCATTGTAGATAATGCAATTTATGTTCTATTTGATTTTCACTCTGTTCGTGATTTTTTGCATGCCTGCACAAAGTGTATGAAAATTGGCACTATAGTTTTTCTGCAATATGCTAAATTGAGGAAAAATATAATCTTCTTGCATCATCTTAGTATACTCGAATTGTGATATCTCGTGATATCAATTAGCTTTTCATGCTGTGTTTTCTGACTGGGAAAGCATATTGGTTCATCCTGAGTTCCTGATGAGCTGGGTTATGTTACACAATAATTTCCTTATCAGTGGCCTATTTGATGAACTTTTGGGGTTACCACTTTCCTATTCCAACTTTGTTATAGAAGAGACTACATTTACCTGTGCATTCCCTGATGCCCAGAATTACTTATCTATCATACCGATATTGTTTGCATCTGACAGCTGCAGGTTTCGAATTCGGATGATAAAGAGAATGCTGTTTCTGATGATGACACCAACAAGGATACACAGCCACATCAATCAAAGTCATGCTCTGAGAAAGGAAAAGCTTTGACAACGGTGGAGGTGAGTTGTGCTAGCGTGTTGCAACTTGCAAGAGCATTAGTACAAGGTGCCAGGTTCCCAGCTCATGTGTTCACACTTTCATCTTCAGGAGAACGGAGGAGGAATTGAAACACTCATGTCTGGTTTGAACTTGGGTCCTGAAGATCCGTCTGACAAAGCATCGATGTACGTTGGCTCCTGTCTATTTCTTTGGTTACTGGTTGCAGATGTCTACTAGGATAGCCTCGTAGCTAGCTATTTTGATAGACCACAAAATCTTGGCATGGTTGGTTTTATGTCTTCTCGACATTCTTAAGATAGAATTACTTGTATGTATGGAACGGCATCATATGTCTGTCGTTATTTCACACCATGTACAGTATTTGACATTGTTGCACCTTGATGTTGCTTCTGGTTACTTTTGCTTTCTGCTTTCCCATTTTGGATATGCTTATTTGCACACCAGTCTTCAGACTACTGAACTTTCTGTGAATGGTGGTCTGTGACACTACGATGCTAATGCAGCTTTTGTTACATGCTTCCTTGCAGGCCACTGCTGCGCAGGTCGACCAGAGTGAGGCAGCCCAATGTCCGGATCAGTGGACCTGAATGGGCTAGGTAGACGGAGAATGCATCTTCCCTGGAACCTGTCCAGTGTCCACGTTCTCATGGTATAAAGAAAAAAAAAGCAAAGTTCTGGATATGCTAGTAATAATATACTATAGATAGAGATACTGAACTACACAAATGAACTACGAAAATGCCCAATCGTGGCCCAAAACTTGGTTGTTTGGATCAGATTAGCCCTGTTCGCTTGAGCTTATGTGCTGAATCTGCCAATCGAACAGGCCGTGCTGGAAGTCTGAAACATTAACGTTGTGAGCCTGTGAGGTTTAATGAAAGCTGCTATATTTGGTTTGACGGTCAGCATGAGTTGATACGAGTAATGCCCAACTTCTTGATGATTGCTGCCTTCCTTCGTGGTCTTTTCCTTAGTTTTGATTTACAGGTGCGCTTGCCGTTTATACAAGAGCTGTTGCCGATAGATTCTGTAATAGGGAATCTTGATGGACTTGTGATCGTGTCGTCGTCTTTTATTAGTACTTTTTTTTGTTATAACATGTCATTTGTAATATAAATCGCGTTGGATTTGCATTGTTTAATGTTGACGAATTTGATGGATTTATAATGTTTCATTTGTAATATAAGGCCTTGTTTGGTTGCAAAAAAATTTACAAAATGGACACCGTAGCACTTTTATTTATATTTGACAAATATTGTCTAATTATAAACTAACTAGACTCAAAAGATTTGTCTTGTAAATTACAGATAAACTGCACAATTAGTTTTTTTAATTTATATTTAATGCTCTATACATGTGTCGCAAGATTCGATTTGATGGAAATCTAAGGCCTTGTTTAGTTTCATTTTTTTTTGCAAAATCGACACTGTAGTACTTTCGTTTGTATTTGACAAAAATTATCCAATCATGGACTAACTAGGCTCAAAAGATTCGTCTCGTCAATTTCGACCAAACTGTGCAATTAGTTTTTATTTTTATCTATATTTAATACTCTATACATGCGTCTAAAGATTCGATGTGACGAGGAATCTGAAAAATTTTGCAAAATTTTTTGGAAACTAAACAAGGCCTAAAAGAGTTTTGCAAAAAAATTTTAGGAAGTAAACAATGTCTAAATGTGAAATCCAATTTTACCAAAAAATATATAATAAATTATATAAAAAATAAAAAAATAGGTCATTGCCAACTAGTACTGAGTTGACAATGACTACAACAACATTGCCAGCTTGAGCTTCTAGCCGATAGTGTTGTTGAATCTATCACTACCGGCTTGAACAAAAAGTCGGCAGTGATGACTTGAGCATCACTGCTGGCTCAAGCCACAAGCCGGTAATGTTATTGTAGCCATTAATGTCGGCTCAAGTCACAAGCCAGCAGTGCTGTCTTGAACATTACTGTGGCTTAAGCCACCAGCAAACATTGTTGGCTTCAGCGTCATCGTCGACTCGTGTTACAAGTCGGTTCATGCCATAAAATCGACATTGTTGGCTTGAGTATCACTGTTAGTTTGTCTATAATTTGCGAGACTAACTAGACTTAAAAGATTCATCTCGCAAATTGTTGTTCAACCATGTACAACCATCGTCTCACAAATTATTGTTCAACCATGTACTAACTAGACTCAAAAGATTCGTCTTGCGAATTACAGACAAACTGTACAATTAGTTATTTTTTATCTATATTTAATGCTTCATCCATGTGCCGCACGATTTGATGTGACGAGAAATCTTGAAAAAATTTTGGTTTTAGGTGGAACTAAACAAGGCCTAAATAAAAAAAAAATACTCTCTCCATCCCAAATTATAAGTCATTCTAAGAATCTTGGAGAGTCAAAACATCTCAAGTTTGACCAAATTCATATGATAATATACTACTCCCTCATCCCAAATTGTAAGTCATTCCAAGAATCTTGGAGAGTTAAACTTTTCTAAGTTTGACCAAACTTATATGATAAAATAATTATTATTATGATACCAACTAAGTATCATTTCGATTCTTCCTTAATTATATTTTCATAGTATACTCACTTTACGTTACAAATTTTAGTATCTCTCTATATAATTTTGGTCAAACGTGAAAAATTCTTTAACTCTCTAAGATTCTTGGAATGACTTACAATTTGGGATGGAGGGAGTAATATTTATGATACTAAGTATCATTATGTTCTTTATTAGATATATTTTCATAGCAATATCTATTTGATGTCAAATCTTTCTAATTTTTTCTATAATATGGTCAAACTTGAGATGCTTTGACTCTTAAAAATTATTGGAATGACTTATAATTGGCATTAAAGGAGTACATGATAGATTCTCTTACATATGGTAAAGTGTGGCTTTAAATTTTATATTTACATTTTTCAACACGAAAAATTAATACTTACATAAGGTTAAATGTGACAAAATGGTGGCTTTAGCCTATGCCGTTAGCCCATACATTTGGGTGGACCCTGCTTAATATAAATAAATGGTTAATGCAATGGCGATACGAAAACTTAAAATTTTGCTGTCCATTTTATTCAACCATTCGTCCATTCCCCTCTCCCTCCTCCAAAAAGGCCAAAACCCTAACCCTCTCACCACGCGCCTAAACCCTCTCGCCCCGTGTGCAGGCGCCGCCTACGCCGCGGTCATGGCATTTTGGATCACCACGTCCTCGGATTTTCCCGAAGCGCTCGTGGCCGCCAAGGACGGAGACCTCTGCCTCCTCAAAGGTTTAACTACCCTCCATCTCCCTCGCTCTCGTTTTCTGACGATCCACCTCTGCATCTTCCGTTTGATTTGGTCCGCGGCGCAAGTTTTCCTGGGAAGCTCGATGTTATTTTCCTTCGATTTGTTGGCTAATTTAGGTAGAGATGTCCATTTCGGGGCCATCGGCTCAACAGGGTTTGCCATGATTATACAATCGCACCAATTATCGGTCTTGATTGTTGTTTTTCGGTGCAAAGCAAAAAAAAAGGTTTAATTTTTGTTTTTGTGCAAATTTCTCATGTCAGAAATGGCGGGCAAGGTGAACCTTCGCGAAACCAAGGACGCCAAGGGGCGGAATGCGCTCCACTGGGCCGCGGTGAACGGCCACCTGGAGGTCTGCAGGTTCCTTCCTGGTAGAGGAATCGGGGTCGGGGCTCGATGTTAACTCCGACTCCGAATCAGGTGTGTGTGACTAGCTGAGATATGATTCTCCCACCGTTGGAAGAGTTAGAGGGCTATGGCCTGTCAGTGCGATTATTTCCTTTTGTAGGCCAGTCGCCGGTCCACAGCGCTGCTTCTGGGAGAAGGGAGAGTGTCCTGAGGTACCTTCTGGACCGTGGCGGCGACCCAGTGAGGCCAGACTTAAGGGGCACGACGCCACTGCACTTTGCGGCGGAGGAAGGTGTGTTCTGCTTCTGGGCTTATATATAGAAATGACTTGTGCATCCTGAGTTTGATACTTTGATTTGGAGTGCTGATTATTTTATTGTGCCTCCAGGGAATTGCGAGGCTGTAAGACTACTGTTATCCAAGGGTGTTGATGTGGAGCCAGTCAATTTTATGGGGACACCGTTGCACTTGGCTGCCTCCCAGGGCCAAGATCAAGTTATGAAGATCCTGCTGGAGCATGGTGCTGATGTAAGTTGTTAGTTTCATCGGTTCCACGTTATGCTGGTGCTTATGAATTTGAGTTGCATCTCTGGCAACTTTTGCTTCACTAGTTCACTTGATTGTGAAACAGTTTCTGTTTTGGAGGTGTGGCAGAATACTTGATACTAGCCTCATTTTTCTGGATTGTTTTCCATGAATAACTAGTTATCAACACTGTGATTTGATTCCCTTTGCAGCCCAAAAGAGTAGTTAATTATGTCTTTACACCACTCTTGATGGCTTGCAATGGGCCTTCCTTAAAGTGCGCAAAGCTACTGGTTGAGGTCAGTTATTTCTTGACTTAACACGTCCTTATTATTCAAACAAATTTGTTTAGGGTAGAATCTTGGCTAACTAAATAGCCTTGCTATTTCCATTGAATTTGTCATCATGATTCGATTTAACTGTTGTGTCTTGAGCTATCAAAACTTTGTATTGCCAACTCTGTAGGCTGGTGCTGATGTGAACTTTAGAAGTCCCTCTGGACCAGTCATTTTGATGGAGGCAGTTGATGATGGCTTCACTGAGATTGTAAAGTTCTTGTTAGAGGCTGGAGCTGACCCTAATATTGCAGACGAGGTAATTAGTTCATATTTCAGGGTCTCTTGCATATCAGATGATTAGGCGTTAATGCAAATTTAAGGTTTGTTAGCATTTTATGGAATTTGGATCATTTAAATACCAATACGTTTGGTATTGTAGATCCATGTTTAAGTTTATTGTTACAAATTTCCTTCAGACTGAAGTGATTTGGTCAAATATATCATGAACTTTGGCTCTAGTGATAAGTAGCCTGTGTCTAAAATTATGAATATTTTGAAAATTCATTTGGATCAGGTTCTGCATCTCAGAATCATGGTACCAGATCGTCTAGGGCAGACTACTGAAATTCTGCTGTTGACAGATTCTAGATAAACCTAAGATTACTGGCAATTAAATGCTATCTAGGAGTTATTTCCCTAGGTTTCCATCAAATTCTGTTTTATTTATTTGATAATATCTGGCACTATTACTTCTATTGTCGACCCCCTTTTAATTTGGCAGTAACAGAGCTAGTTGGTAGACTGGCAGGGGCCACCCCCTGCCCCTCATGTTCCAATTTTTGTTTGCTATAAATCCTTTGAAATTGAGTTGAATTTTGTTGCAAATTCTGGTATTTGGTCCCAATTATCATGGAGAACTACATGAATTTACTTTGCTGTTTCTAGTTCTAGCTCCATCTCTCAGACTCTGATGTATTACTGCTGTGTTTTTCTTTACAATGCAGGATGGGAGAATCCCAATAATGTGTGCAGGAGCTCATGGGAAACGTGAGCTTGTGGAAATTTTATTTCCTTGGACAAAACCAATTCCATCTATGCCGGAATGGAGTGTTGATGGAATAATTAGAGGCATGAGATATCTGCGTTTTGAGGCTCAGGTATTTAAGTGGTTCCCTATGGGCACCACCTTCTCCGACAAGACTGCATTAGCTCATTCTATTAACTGTAACATTTATCATGTTGGGGAACCTCTTTGAACGGCAATTATGTGCATGCCGTTTGTGTAATTGCACATGCTGTTGCATATAGGGTGCAGTTCTGGAAGAACATATAGCTGATGCGAAGTCATCAGGAAAGGAAGCTTTTGCAAAGGGGGAGTACTTCGCAGCAGTTTACTTCTATGGTCGGGTAAATGCTTGAACCTGTACTTGTTTGGTATAATATAATAATGTAACATGAACAGCTTTCAAGTTGTTCTCTGAATAACGGAGGCTAGAAGATTATGTTGACATATCTATAGTCTCTTAGAAATCAGGCGGTGGAGCAATTACACTGCATTCTTTATAAATTATAATTGATATAATTGACAAATATGTTATCTTGGATTAATTCTGTTTTCATACATCAGATGCTAGCTATTTATGGTTTGCTCACACACCAGTGTCGTACTAAGGGAACAGTTCACATTTTGGTACCTGTACTTTTGATTTACTTACTGTACTGTAAAAGCAGTTGTTTTGAGCCTTACCTCATAGGCTCATACTCCAACACTGGTTCACATTAGGTGGGCGATCTGGAATGGATTTACTCCAGCTTAATATTTTTGGAAAGTGCTGAATTCACTTTTTATAGTATTAAAAATAGCAAACAACATTTAAACAGTATGAAAACATGGAATGCCTCTAAAATTTTGAAAATATTAAGCTGCGATAAGCCGATAACTCCATGCCATGTTGACTAAGACCAACCTTCTGGATCAGATTTGAACTGGTACTGAAATATAAGGTTTTGAAGTCTGGGTAAACTCGATGAACTTGATAGTATATGTACTAGCTATGTGCCTGCATTGCAACTTTCCTTCAATAAAAGAAAATTCAAGTATAAATTTGAATCAGGAGCCATTGTTCATAAATTTACAATTGGTAAGGCATGTACAACCAAATGAGTACAACTCTCCATAGAGGATATACTCCATACACACATGCATAAGCAATTCATTTCACAGAAAATCTCCTTGTGTAGACCAACCAACACGACCACCTCACTCTTGTAAAGAAGTAAAGGAAGTTATTCTTTGTTTTTACTTAAATCAATGTGGGAAGCCAGTTTTATGCTCCACATAACCTGTGTTAGATTGGCACCAGAAAATCCAAAAAAACGAGTTCTCACTGATTGTTAATGCAGGCATTGGACAGAGATCCACTTGATGCCACCTTGCTTGCCAACATAAGCTTATGTTGGTTGCGGGTGAGAGATGGGAAGCAAGCTCTTTCATTTGCTCAAAAATGCAGGATGATGTGTCCTAGGTGGTCTAAGGCATGGTATCGTGAGGGCGCAGCTCTCAGGTTCCTGAAGGTACATTGGCTACGTCAATTAGTCATATAACCAAATCTAATGCCTCCCCTATGTATCTCACTCCTGTAGAATTTCTCTATGTGCACAGCACTACAGAGGAGCAGTCGATGCATTCAAGCAAGCACTGAAACTTGACCCTGCAAGTAATGAAATCAAGAACGCGTTGGGGTAATTCTCATTGTTCCCTAATACTTGCTACATGCAGTTGTTACCATAATTATATATGACCATTATCCATGGGAACATGAACATGTAAATCTCATTCTTTACACACATATTGCTATGATACATGAATTGTGTTCTTAGGTCTTTTTTGATTCCTGAAAACTTACAGGGAGGCCACAGATGCTATGAGGAACACTACGCGCTCGTGAAACTCGTGAGCTGCTTCGTCTGCTATAATTCTCCGTAACTCTATGAGGGCAGCCAGGCAGGGCTTCATATAATGTATGGCCACAACGTACTGTTGCAGAGACTAAAAAGGAGAATGTAGCTGGACTATTGGTTCTTTTGTGATATAAACTGTGGGTTGTTTTGTGGTTGTCCGTAAGCTTGGGCCGAATGGTAGCACTGGATTGAACTGGCAATGGCATTGTACATAATCTCAATGTGATGTGTCAATAGTCTCAACCGATCCATTGTCTTTAATTTGCTGTGCGTCGATGCTTGTTTTTTTTTTTTTTAGGGTCAACGGGGGGGCGGCGTTCCCCACCTGTAAAAACTTTATTTTAGCCCAAATCGGCTCGCAATTACAGTTAGCAAATTACAATACCGAACTGCAGAGCAGTTGAAGCCGAGTGAAACCCGGCGATGGAAAAGAAAGAAATAGAGACTACCAACTAAGAGGGAGAGGCCCTAGCCGAATCAAGAAAGGAGCACC
>Ga0182004_10004632_pt1 | contig 11119 bp, 4 predicted proteins | sample Sormic07211540_1_FD_120479 | JGI IMG/M metagenome (GOLD analysis project Ga0182004, IMG submission 120479) | Endophyte microbial communities from Sorghum bicolor roots, Mead, Nebraska, USA - 072115-40_1 MetaG | ecosystem: Host-associated > Plants > Roots > Unclassified | place: USA: Nebraska...
CTCTCCCGGAGCGCACTGGTCTACTGCGACAACGTCAGTGCGGTGTACCTCTCCACCAACCCGGTCCAACACCAGAGGACCAAGCACGTGGAGATCGACCTACACTTCGTCCGGGACCGGGTCACTGTCGGCGATGTTCGGGTCCTTCACGTCCCGACCACCTCCCAGTTCGCCGACATCTTCACCAGGGTCTCCCGTCCTCGACCTTCACCGAGTTCCGCACCAGCCTCGACATCACCAGTGGCTAGTTGTGTCTGTGGGGGGGCTCGTGTGTTGTATGTGTTGTACTTTTTTTCTTTCGTGTCCAGTCTGTTAAGTCCGCTGCGACGGTAGTTCAGACTGCGGGGGGGTGTTAGAGTATATGAGTATAGGCCCATGAGGCTAGGCCCATGAGGCCCATGTGTATGACACTATATTCCTAACCCTCTAGGGTTAGCCCAGTTATGGAAAAATAGAACTCTAACAATGAACATATGGTATGAACAATACATATTCCTAGCACCGGAAGAAGGGATACTCAAAATGATCGGAAAAAAGGACTTCCTTTTTGAATTGGTTGGGTCCTAATGCCAATGAAAGAAAAGAAAAATCTCAAACAAAAAAAGAAGTTAAAAAAAGAAACAATTGCGTGGTATCTTCAATCCAGAAGCTACTAAAAATGATTCAGAAAATTTACCTCCGTACATAAATGTTCAAAAAAACAATATTATGCTTATGCCTATACACCGTTTTATCTTTTGCCTAAATGTAGCACTATTGCACATCAATTCATTTATATACCACCATCGGAAACATGAACCTACAGAACATATATGAAGCAAAATAATGAACTCGTTTCTTTTTTTTTCTCGAACACACAGGAGAGCTGCGTATCAATATATTAAGAAGAAAAAAGAGGGTGGAGCACCCAGATACAACATAAAGGTTCTAAGAAGGGCCAAAAAGCCCCTACTCACACACTCCCTGAATCACCTATTACAAAGTGAAAAACCACCCCAGACCAGAAGACCACACGGAATACTTGATCAAATCTGGAACCAAAAAAATAACAAAGGAAGTTGCTTGAAAATTATCAAAATATCACCTTTGAATGAATTAACTCCAAAGTTGATCTTAACAGAGTCTTCCGAACAAAGATAGAATTGGATAAGTCACCCTGCAGGGTATGATATTAAAGAGCCAAAAATCATTCTTTTTGCATATTTGAAATAAAAAATAGATAAATAGTAACTAATCCATGAGTGACTGCAGTTGGAGCAGGGTAATGCGATCAGATAATCAGAACTAGTTTGGCTTTTTGCTTTCAGTTGTTTCCATTGATACACATTACCACAGTAAATCTTATATGCACTGATTTACAACAATCAGTTCAAGATTTTTAGTCTGCTAAGCATAGTAGTACACAAAAACCAAGAGTACAAGTTTAAACTTTTTTCTCAAGCTTGATCATGGACAAATTAGGCAAATAATAACAATGGCAGCATGTGCATTGTTCAATAACTATGAAAGCAGCTAAGTGGACATGATAGCTCTAAAATAACTAGCAATAAAACTTCCATTTGGTAATAGCAGATTTGACTAAATAACAAATCAACTGAAACTATTCCCAACACAAACTACAAGATTGGAAAAATGGTCTCAAAGTGTTATCTTTTATGTCCAGTCCTGGTGACTAGTAAGATTTAGGAGTACTTATACTTTCAAAATAGAAGAACAGTTGAAACAACATTACGAGAAGTACTAGAATCTTTGCCACCCTACTATAGAGGCCCAAGCAGTACAAGGTAGCTAACATACCTGAAAGCCTATCCTTGAGAAGTAACAGGCAACAAAATACAGAGCAGACCTGAAGGAAGAACAAGGAGCAATAAAGACTGTAACATAACTTCTGTGGTAACTGAAATGAAATTCTAAAAACATAACTCAGTATTAGCAAGAACACTGCAAATGACTAGGCAAAAACATCCAGATCAGTAAAGTACTGAAGGAAAGGCGAATCAAAGATGTCAGACATATCACAGAATATATAACAAAAGAATTGATGGATCTATTACGCTGCCACAAAGGTGGCTTCAGCTGTTGCAAGGAATCAATGTTCAATGAGTTATTTATTTCCAATTGCAACCAAACCATTCAGTTCTTGGTGCAAGCAAACACTTCGCAATAAGTTTGCAATTTCAATGTAGGTTCAAAGCCTTGAACTTCATTGAATCTATAAATTTAACTTTCAGTTTCAGGTTTTTGAGATTAAATTTCTCCACCAGTTCCTAGAAAAAAAAAATTTGCCTCTGATGACTTGAAGAACCTAAATAGCTGATAAATTGGTAAGGTTTACTTTATGTTCTCAATCCAATGATAAACCCAACTCAGTAGATACACATACCCCTAGTAACTATGGCCTATTTGTCTATTTCAAATGATCCTTACAAAACATAAATAATCTTTATGAAACATAACTTCATAAATAATTCAATAACCTACATAAGCCAATATCTTTACAGCACAACATTTATTCAAAGAACTAACTACTATTGCAGACAAGAAGTAATCTCACAAAACTGTTTCTCTAAACTCATGGTCACAAAATGTATATCTTATAAGATGTTCAGCAATTTTCTCCCCAATTGCAGTGCAGTTTATCAGGGCCAAAAATTTTGAATTCATTGGTGAAACTTTTCCATAACCTCACAGCTACATAAAGCAGTCATTTAGAGGTTTCAGTAAAGAAGCCAGTAGCATTCAAGTGGAACTTTCTGCTACATTTTCTGTCTGTCATCATCTAGAAAACTAAAAAATAGGTGCAGCCTGTATACCATGTACAACTGACCACACAAAGAAACTTCTACTCCTCAGAAGAAATGTATAAGTGATCATCCTAAGATAGCGGTAAGATATTCTCTACATCTGCAATTTATTTTTGCCAGATTATTAATGTTTAGAACCTCTGGCTTGTCCATTCAGCTTTGTTGTATTTCAACATCATTGTTATCTCTCATATTCCAGTAGGGCTCAGCCCTACCAATTTCATAAGAAAAGAACCGTCAAATTCAATCAACGAGAAGGTAAGAAAAGAAGTGGAAGTGCCAACAAAAATAGTACCTAAAATAGAGCTATTGCAGAAACAGTCACTTTTTAAACCAACAATTACGAAAAGAAGAGGAAGAAAGCATACGGCGATGGAAATTGTTTAAATATTTGCAGGTTCCATGTATCCTCTGATAGAAATGGTGTATGAACTTGGTTCTGGAAGAAGACAAAAAATGAAAACATTAGAAACACCTAGTGGTAGCTATAAGTTACTCGCAGGAATAGTTAGAGCTCATCCTGGATGATAAGTTGGCAACTGACTAAACAGAGGGTGGGAAGCTCACCCGCACGATCATTCCACCCAGCAAAATCAGAGCTGAATCAGCCTACAAAAGTGCACACCATTACACAATCAGAGGGTACTAGATAGGTGCCACATAATGTAATGAGTTAAGAGTTATGTTTGCAAGATGGTATATAAACAGTTTTCAAATCGTCTAATTTCTCAAATGTCATGTCAAATAAGCACTTATAAGAAGATAAAATGATTAAGGTACTAAGAGAACAATTGCGGTCCTGACTTGTCCTTTCAAAAAAACAATATGATTGGACATGGATAAATCAGGTTGAGATCGCAGCTCCAGATGAAGTTTACAATGATAAAAGTGTTGCCAAATTTTCACAATAAAGTTGAACAAAGTTCTGAATTCCAATCTATAAAACACAGATCCAGTGAAAAATTTAACTGTATTCTAGCAATTACTGTGACATTTCACTAGTTCATAAGACACCATAAGCATAATGCAAGCAATCAGTCCAGAATAACTGGCAAAGACATCATTCCATTTGAGAAACTAAAATCCTGAAAATGTGGATACTGGGAAGATGTAAATACAGAATGATAACTCTTTTGTTTAATGGCCAATTTAATTTATAAGTGTTTCATTATTATTCAAGAAACACCATCCAACCAATAGTTGGATACCATTTCATTGGAACAAGTAATGATACAACAGAAAAAGAAGCAATGCAACAATATACGAAAAAGGTCATATACTGTAATTTATTGGTGCTCACAACTAGATCTATGCTGCTTAACAATGGAAGTGCATGAACAAGGGAATTCCATATGGCTTGCCAACCATCTTCAACAATTGACATCTGCAATAAACAGGTAAATTATTGGACGACATCATCAACTTCAAATTCACAATGGATTGCAAAAATGGCAAGACTTGGTTGGGAAAAGAATTGAGGTGTCATAAAACATAATGTCATGATTCAACATGCTGAAAACTATAAGCAACAGCCTGCTCAGTACTGCTCGATGTGGCTGCAATACTGAGTGCACCCAAAATATAGAATACAGTCAAAGAAGAGCAGGAAACAAGTTGTTTTTATGAGTGATTATGTTAAATTAGAGCCCCTATGGTTGTCCAAAATTTAAAATGAAGCAGTTGGAAAGCAGTGTTATATAATAAAGGACTAGCCCCATTCATGACATGTATATACAGACTAAATTTATGTCTGTTGACTGTCCAAGTATAATAGGTTCCTTCAAAATTCTCCATATTCTTCATGGAGTGGTGCCAAGCAAAGCAACCAAAATCGTTCTTTTAGCTAGATCTAGAATCAAAGGCAATGGGATACATAGATAGCTGTAGTGTGAGTGAGCTGGTTAGTACATGTGACTCGAAATGTATCAGACAATCACTTAAACTTCAAAAGTAGCACCTCTAATGTAATCATTGGTCCTTCCGAGAACTGGTATGGAAGTTTCCACTACACATCTAGAAATAGAACTTCACAATAGGCAAATGACATATCAACCTCAAAAAGTTGTGTGCAGTCCTGTTATCACTTGAAGGGTATTCCAAGAAAATTACCACTTTGGCACTTTCTGAATGCTCTCAATCTTACTGGAAATTTACAACAACAACAAGTTGGGGTAGGCTAGAGTTGAAACCCAACATGAGCCCCTAGTCACGGTTCAGGTACATCGATAGCTGCTTTCCAAGCACTCCTATCTAAACAAAGATCTCTAGGTATATTCCAACCCTTTAAATCTCTTTTTATTCCAACTCCTTACTGGAAATTTACAAAATGTATAAAAAAAGGCCCAAACTTTTCTACGGCATGCATATAGAAATTAGTAAGTGGTCAAGGGAGGGCATAACACAGACATAGATCTGCTGTATCCTGAAGCCAGTTGATTAATGGTTTGCTTGGAGAAAATAAGGTAAGCAGAAAATAGCCTGAAGTTCGTGAAAATAAAAATATGGATTTGAAAACTTAACCTCGCCTTTTGTTAAACAAAATTGTACTTTCTCCCTACTGTTAAAAATGAGCACTGTGGAGAACTCCGTGAATGTCCTGTTAAGAGCAATGACAAGTTAGCAACTATACTGATAGGTCAAAGAAGTAAAAAAAAAATGCAGCAGTGGGTAATTGTTAACTCCATATCATTTTACTTGGTATCCATTTACACTTCAAGTAAACAGTAAATTGTGATAACCTTGTCCATTGAACAACATACAATGGTATCAGATGCTATAAGCCATAAATAAACACCACCACCACACCCCTACCCACCCCAGAGAGAGAAGAAAGAAAAAAAATAGAAGGGGCAAAATGTAGTACTGGTAGAACCAAACAAACCTGAGAAGCCAGAGTAGTGAATCCTGAAATCGTATGGCATTTGCATGGCTCAAGATACTGTGTGAACATAGTAGCAGTCAATGAATCATATATATTGCATCACAGAAGTACTACAAGCCAAATCATAGAGAACCTTTCACCATAAAGAAAGAAAACGAGTAAAATGAGCAACTTCTAGGAACCTGTACTACACCCCACCCCCTGAAAAACAAATATAAGGACTCGGACTTCTGTGATTTTTTAGGTGGGGAGGCAGGTAGGGAAAGTCTTTCATGCCCCTTATTAAAGCACCCAGGTCAATTTATGGTCAGATCTGATTGTGATTGGCTAGTTCTTGAATAGATACTCAGAAATCCTTATATTTGCAGTCAAATTTTGAACCCAAGTCCTTATATTAGTGGACATAGGCAGAAGTAACACATGAAAACATGTAAAAGTTCAAACTTAAGAGACATCTAATGTTATTCATTCTTTAGTTTCAAATTTAGAAATGTTGGTTCAGTTAGCATGTTTCATCTGTGTTGAGCAGAAATAACGCAAGCATAACTCGTTCCTCCCACTTTATAATAGAGAAAATAACATGCACATGCTTCAATTTATATAAAACTCATTCATATAAGTATATGTTGATATATTTTTCTCTCTACCATTGTGGTACCAATATCCACCATGTGATTCGCTTTACCTTATTGGCATATCAGTGTTAAGCACAATTACAATATGATATTCGGACCGGCAATTAACTATGTATTAACTATGTCTTCCAAAAGTTGAGGTACAAATGGTTATTGAATGTAAATAAGGGACACAAGCTAAATGTGTACTGTGTACACTATACTTCTGAAAACTACAAAATGTAACAACAGAAGTACTTGACAAGGAGACATCAGACAGCAGGAATCAAAGTAGGCATTCAATTTACCAGCTTTGGGTTATCATCACATACAAAAAAACTATGAAAGTAGAATTACCTTCTCAAAGCTTTGCAACTTGCTTCAAACCAACTAATTAGCAAAGATTTGTCCATATGATATCCATACTTGTGAATCAGAAAACAAATGGAACCGCTCCTGTGGGAGAAAAGATATATGTAAAGAGAAGCTAATAACATGTGCATAAAATGGAAGAGTTGTGAACTCTCACTTCTTCTGCACCAAGAATGTTATTGATAATAAGTTCTACTAGATAAAATATCAATGTAACAGCAAGGTTATCAATTGTGGGGCCACTGAATCGAAGTAATAAAAGAAGAAATGGACCGACCAAGAGACAGCAGATTTAGATGCAAGGGTGTAAATGGGATGATGAAAGATACCCAAAATACTGAATATCAGGCTCCTTACATGTATTAGAGCATAATAGATTGCACCCAAGATTTAGGTCAGGAGGGTTCAGGCAGTAACACATGGAAATATTAAGACTTTACAAAAGACAAGATTTTTTTTCAGGGAAGAGACTGGCATGAGCTTCCTGAGGGAGTAACATCGCATTTGGCTTATACAGATGCATGTGAGAAAACTGCATACTCTAGTCAGAGGAAGCTATAGTCACCAGTCACCACACAAATTAGGAAGCAAATTTAAAGGCATGGAGAAGTACAGGAAACAGGATACAGATTAATAACAGGTGACTCTTGGGTCAATGTACTTATAAGTCATAACTCAGAAGAGGGTTTCAAACCTGGGACAAGTGTAGAGTTGTCACAAATGACCAATAGTTTTCAGTTGAATGGGTGTGCATGATATATAATTAACTTACCAAAACAAAGATCCTCTAAAAAGGCCATCAACGATAAGGTTCATAATGTGTTCTGTCTTCAGCCTTTTCTCCCTGTTTGTTGTCTTCGTTGTGCATTTGCAGGCCTAAATGTTTGTAAAGTTATTTGTAACTGAGCAAGGATATATTGTATTGAGTAAAAGATCTGCAAATCTAATTAGTGAGTACTTGCATAACTTGCTGGCTGTGACAACATTTTTTTTTTGTGTGTGTGGGTGGGAGGGGGGTAATATGCAGGTGAGTTGGGTGGTGGATCCAAATACCAGATAAAAAACAGTAGCAGAGAGATCCATCCATTCCTCTTGGAAGCACCTTAAGGACACAGCTTTCTCATCTCGTGGTGCCTCACACCTGTAGTAATTGAATTTCATCAATTAAGAACTCAAAAACATAAAATACTTTAAATAACAACAGTTGCATTACCATAGAAGACCAGGTCCGGTGTTAACATTTTTGTCTAGTTCCTTAGTGATGATGTCTACAAGTTTTTCCAAAATCTCTGGAATATTCTTGGCAATCTTCAGCTGAACTTTCGCATAGGTTATGAACAAACTCTGGAAGCAAAAACGGCTTTCAAAGATGAAGCAGAAAATGCAATGAAGTTTTTTGTAGAAACAAAGAAATAAAGTGACAAAACTGCAAGTCAGGTCACCAGAACCTTCAAGGCCTGATCATGAGTTGCCAGCCAACAACGGAATATAAACTCTTGAACTGAATTATGGATCTTCACAGATTTGTATCCCAGGTTTGGCCCATCCTTTAGTAAAAAGGTGTTAATGCATTCCATAAGTTTGCGAGTCAGCTTTCCCTCCTCCCTGATTTCACAGAGTCAAATTAGCAATTCATGTCGGATTATTTGCCATTATATATATATATATATATATATATATCCACAGGAACTTAAATAAAATATTATAATTTAAATAACTTTTTATGATAAGTTGTTAATCTAATTCTCATTGGCAAATCCAAATGATTTTAAATACAATGGTGGACAAAGTTCTAAAAGTTTGACTGCACTAGTTCTAAAACAAAAAACCTACTTTTTACCGAGATGGGAATTCACAATTGAGTGAAGTTAAAAAGAGACAATAAAGTCAAGGGATCTAAAAGCGACAAAAGAACATGGGCCAGACTACTTGCCTAATATGTAAGAAAACTGCACTAAATCCGTTAAGAACCTCCTCCCGCATAATATCGGGGTAATCACCCGGTGGGTTTTCAAGTAGAACATGAAGTGTCAATGTACAGCGGAAGGATTCATCCTTGGAGCTCGCCGGATTGCTGAATTTTGCATCAAAACCAGTAGCAACCTTCTTCATGTAGAGTGATACAAAATCTGAGGAGAATGCATGGAAATATAAAATAAATGGGTGCTACAATATGATAATACAGAACCTCTGATAACAAAACTCACTGCTATATATCCGAGGTTTCATCTGATAGCGGTACTCCTTCACATTTAGAAGCTGTCTAAGAATTATGCTGTACTCTAACTGAAAGCTGGGGCCATCTTTTATGACCTCCCATATATGAATGAAAAGTTGCTTAGCAATAGAGAACAAAAGTAGTGAATGCCCTGCAAAGACAGGTACCATTTCTGTAATGCCATGCAGAGTATATTTCACTTCAAAGCAACTGAAAAACTGATTGTGCACACATCAGGCATCTGGGTAAAAAAGAAACATATTGCTAGAAAGTGGGGATATATACCAGAATGCTGAATCACACAAACCCAACAAATGCCAAAGAGGCAAAGACTATGAAAATTACCATCATTCTAAACCAGGCAATGATCAGTGTTAGCAAAAATATACATTGGATCATCTCAAGGCAACTCCATCAAATACTACACAGAATACAACACTGCCAAAATCATTTGTCATTTGCGCAAAAATCAACTCTGCTGTTAGATGATAAAACAATTTAAAGTGTTTGAAAATTCACATGAGCAAGCAGATGTTGAGAAAATAAATATCAGAATGTATTAACAACTAGCAGCCTACTACAAATTCTGTTATTAATAAGAGCACTAAGAACACAATGGGCAACGTTACCGGACACACTGTCTAAAGAATACTGCATTCTCTTCGTGAAAATTGCACGAAATGTTATTGGCAACCTGCCCAATTCTAAAATTTATGCATAACATGGTAAAAACAAAAACATCTGAGTATCTAACACTCTAGCATGGTCCAGAAACAATTTCTATTTGAACTTCTGAAACGATAATGACATGCCACCTTACTTTCCATGTTTTGTTGCAGGAAATGAAAATTGCAAACAAATCATATATAAAACTATCACCTCATTTCTACAGTACTCAGATACATACAGCTCAGATTCTCATCACAAGTTATCAATCACAGTACAGCACAGCATAGCACAGAAGACAACAGCAAACTGATCAATACAAGAAGCCCTTCGAATCAGAGCCAACCTGATAGCTTCAGGTCCTCCGCGCACTGGACAGCAACGCGGAACATCCGGGCGGCAGCGCTCTTGGTGGCACCACGCTTCTTACCCGAGATGTCCTCCTTGACGCAGTTGATGAGCGCCAGGACAAGGAGCGGCCATGTGGTGGCTGCAAACAAATAGCATCAGCACCATCAAAAACAAAATCGTGAAACCATCAGCCAATGATGTGAAATGGGTAGGGGAAATGCAGGTGAGAGGGGTAAGGCAAATGCACGAACTGACCGCCGGTAAGGTTCCCGTGGCCGGGCTTGAACCTGGCAGTGTTGCGGCTGAGGAGGCGGCAGAAGGACGCAGCGCGGTCATCCTGCAGCCATGTCCCCAGCAGCTTCACCCCCTCCTGTGGTACACGAAGGAATTGGTTAGGAAGCAAGCAGGCAGCAATACTTGTTCGTTTCGGAGTGAGGAGTGGGGTTCTCACATCGCGGACTCTGGCCCGATCAGAGTGGAGCTTCTGGATGACCTCTTCCACGTCGCGCGCGGTCGCCACGACCGCCATCGATATGGGAAACAGAGCTAGGGTTTCTGTGGGGTGGGGAGACCGCGGCGGGGGCCGAGGGCATCGGGGAACCCGCGCGGCGAGAGCTGGATGGAAACAGAGGCGGAGGCGGAAAGGGAGAGAGAGGAGGGGCGAGAGGTTTTGGTGGGGGTTTTGGGCGACCTGTGGAGAAACTGCCGAGAAAAGGGAAAGTGAAGGACACGGAGAAGTGGGAATTTTTTTTTTTTTTGACGGGAAAGTGGGATTGCTTTCGCGTTAAACCAAAAAGTTTTTTAAAGATTCGTCGTCATATCGAATCTTTCGACAAAGCATTAAATAATGACAAAAATAAAAATTAATTACACAGTTTACCGGTAAATCACGAGACGAATCTTTTAATTCTAGTTAGTCCATAATTGAACAATATTTACCACAAACAAACAAAAATGCTACAGTGGCGAAATCCAAAATCTTTTTACATCTAAACAAAGACGTTTCATCGACATCTAAGTAAAAAATAGACGTTTCAACATATCAACTTTTTTTCATCAAAAAGTCTACTTCATACCCCTACTATAGGCGGACTACTTAACCTCATCAACTTTGAAACAGGATATTTTACTCTCTAAATTTTTCAAAACCATCCAAACAACCCCTCAGACGGTTTTTGACAATGGTTTTGCTACAGTATCTATGATTTTGCTA
>Ga0182004_10004633_pt1 | contig 11114 bp, 13 predicted proteins | sample Sormic07211540_1_FD_120479 | JGI IMG/M metagenome (GOLD analysis project Ga0182004, IMG submission 120479) | Endophyte microbial communities from Sorghum bicolor roots, Mead, Nebraska, USA - 072115-40_1 MetaG | ecosystem: Host-associated > Plants > Roots > Unclassified | place: USA: Nebraska...
AGGCTCAGCAACACGTTGAGAATAAGGAAAGTACAGAGACCTAGGTGCAAAGTGTTTGTCCTATTAGTTTACTTTTCTTTTATTCTTTAAATTGGCTGAAAATTGATAAATGTATAGTAATTCATTGAAAAATCTAAAAATTATAAAATAAATTTTGTTCAGCTCTACATATGTAGATCCATGCAGTAAACAAAAAATATCACAAATTTTAGTACTTTTTTTGCTGGAGATATTTGCCTATGCTTTTTAGTGTAAAATTGAAATTGTAGTTATCTTGCTCTAATTATTATGAAAATTTTAGCACCATTCCTTCATATCTCACTAATTTACTAATTTACCTAGATTTATGCTTGCTAAATAGTTTACAATCAATTTAAGTATGTAAAAATAAAAAAAGATGCTTCCACTACCTTTGGATGATGTGTTGTTATGTCATATGAACACTTCATAAGTCCATGTGTTTATAATCTACGTACATTTAATTTAACTGATATATCATATTTCATATGAATCCTAATCTAAATAAAAAAACAAAGCTAGCAACAAACTTTTCATGTTTTAATATAATACTAAGGTATATTAAGAGGTAATATTAGAGTAAGATAAGGTTTGCCTAATTTTTATTTTTATTATTAAATAAATATGTCTCCAAGCTATATACTCTGAATGTTTTGGAGTTGCATACTCTACATATTATGGCCTAAAATATGATGGAACATGTGCCTCTTGATCAAACCAGCCCCAAGATGAATAAGGATGAAAGTCTACGGGTCGTGATACATATGACATGAGAATTGGCTGCTTGAAAGGAGAATAAGTTGCTACTATGTGAGATCTATTTTCTTGTCAATTCCACTCTCAAGACTTGTGCTTTGGAGGCAATTTTGATGATTGAACTTTCTTTGACGGATTGGTGACATTTACTTCAGCTATCTTCTCGTATTTAGCTAGAAGTTCCTTGAAGCTAAGTTTCGGCCTTCTATTCTTTAGCTTGTCACGGCCTTTACCTCCATCAACTTTATGAGCATCCTCCTTATCTCCAACTTGAGAGACATGCTTCAAAAGAGAATCCTTGGCCGATTCCTTTTGCTCAATGGGATCAATCGACCTTTGTTCCAATTGGAGAGATTTCACCTGCCCCCGGTGCCTTCTGAAATTATGATAACATTGTTATCCTCTTGAGTATCTTTAAATTGCAATTCTTGGACAATAACTTTTTCTTCACTTGAGGGCTCTACATCTCTCTCTTGGGCATTAGAGCCTTGAGCTTTGAGTGAATCGGCTGATGCAAGCCGATTTGAAACCTGTTTGCCACCAAGACCAATTGAATCCAATTGGTCCACTTGTTGAGCTTTAAAAAATCTCAACCGTCCATTACTATGGCCGATTGGATCACTCGACGAAACACATTGCAATGAGAAGTATTATGATCAGAATAATTGTGCCACTTGCAATATGTAAGCTCTTCTAAGTTTTAAATAGATGGCAAAGCATTGTGATCAATGATTCTAATAAAATTATTCTTGAGCAAGATATCGAATACATGATCACAAAAAGTAAAGTCAAAGGTGTACTTTGATTTTCTTAGCCGATTCTTTTGTGGAGTCAGCTTTAAAGCTAGGCAAACAAATGGATCAAATTTGACATCAATCCATTTAGCCACACTTTTGCGATTGCTTTTGAGAAGCTTTACTTTTGACAAACTACCACTATCAACCTTGCCATATGAAACAATGTGATGGACGATAAAATCTGAATTTACTTTATCATGAATAAATAAATTGCTATTCTCAATCGGTCTATTGTAACCATTAGCAAAGATATCTCTAATCGATGCTAAAATTGATATAGCATGACCGGATTGGAATTTGAGCAAAATATTTGCATCTTGTACTTTTCTTATCATGTTGGAGAAGTGTATGTTCTTGATTTACATGATGCCACTCTTCATCTCTATAACATGATCAGCAACAAATACCAAATTATCCGAGGACGCATCGATAGTTGTCAAAACTAGAAAAGTCAGCTTAGCTAACTCGAAGTCTACTAGGCCGACTTGGGCAAGGTAGTCGGCCTAGCCAATTCAGGGTAGGCGATAGAGGCAGTCGGCTTGGCCGATTGGGGAGTTGGCCTAGCCGATTTAGAGTAGGTAGGAATCGGCTTAGCCGACTTCAAAGTTAGCTTAGTTGATTCTAGACAGGCAGACAATGCTGCTCTATTGCTTGTAGAGGCTTGATCTCCATGAATAATGTGGTAATCATTAGATAAATATATGACCCCTTTGGCTCCTAAAAAATCAAGTCTAGCTATTTTCTTGTGCTTCTCATATTTTTCTGTAGCAAGACTTGTTCTTTGAGATGTGATTGATTTGGAAGGGATATTATGTTATTTAGCTTTTGTAGCCGAACCTTTGCTTACATCCGAATCAATTCTATCTTTCATGCTCATGGCCGATGACTTAGATGTCATCGGCCTCTTGCTAGTACTTCTAAAGTATTTATTTGCAAAATATTCATTTTACTTCTTAAGCATTCTTTTAAATTCTAGTATTCCCTTTTTGAAATCAAAGTCTGGTTGAGAATACATGCTAAGTTTTCATTGATTTGGTTTGAGCTACTAGCAACACATGAAGTTGAATCATGAGTATGATTATATACCCACCTTTCATTGATTCAGCTAAAGCTAGGAGCAACATATTAAGCCGAATCGTGAGTATTACCATTAGCACACCTTACTGAATTTTCATTAGTTCGGCTTGAGTTGAGAGTAATATATGAAGCCAAATTATTAATAGAAGCATTGGCATATGGTGCTGAATTTTGAGAGAAATTAGCAAAATAATTAGTATTGTCATAGCCAATTCTCTCGTTCATCGGCATGTCTTGTGGTGAAACCACATATCGTGTATTTATAGCCGATAAACAAGGATTTACATGTTGTATGTTGCTAGTGGTATCAAAATTCGAAGAATTTACAATTGACATTGGCTCTTGACCATAATATCCATAATTATGATGTGTATGATGAGAAGCATTATCAAAAGTAGCAGCCAATGCAACATATTTAGTATTATTATGACTAGCAACATCAACATAGGAGTTAATGGAACTTACAAAATAATCACTAGAATCATAAGATGTATTTGCAAGTTATACCTTGGGGTAATTGAAGTAGTATTGTGATGACTCCCCTTGGTACTCTATGATTTAGAGCTTGACCGCCTTGCTGAATTTTTCAATAAGCAGCACAACACGATGCAAAATTGCAAGCAAGATGACAATGGGTCAAAACCAGATCTAATCAGCCTTTTGGGCTAGATTGAACAATAATGGCGAACACAAGAAGATAGATCAGTGGGAATTAGGCCTAGGGCAAGAAAAATCGGCTACAAAGTAGAGCCGAAGCAAATTCTTCCCCAGCGGAGTCGCCAAAAAGTGTGTTGATGTCGGATGTGGTCCGAATCACACACCACAAAGGGCATTGGACGCCCAGACCGCTATGGACCGAAGAACGCAGTGAGGATCTCATACTTACGTGGTGAAAAGCGGAGAGATTTACAAGCAAACCACCAAAGGATAACCAGCATACTTGCGTGACGAAGAACCAGCTAGTTTTCGGACAAACTAGCAAAGAAATCGTCGAAGCTCTCGCTCGGGAGAGACCCGTCAGGGCAAGGACGCCGACGGGTTGCCCTAGATTGGCCGGCGAGACTAGGGTGCCATCCTTGGTCGTCGGATAAGGGATGAACAACATGGAGGTTGGAGGAGAGGAGAAAAGGGTTAAAAGAAATAGATCGATTTATTTGTTGGATAGATGGGAACTCAATCGGCCATGATCCTTTCATATATAGAGGAGGATGGTCTTATCTCAATAGAAAACCTCTTCAAGTCTTATTTTTCAAGTTTCCTACGAGTTTTGGAACAGTTCGAATCGAAATCCCGAAGATCAGATCTAAACAGTTATCAGGTTTGTCGGAAGTCGAATCGGAAGTCGTGTCGAAACTTACGATGTTTGTCGGAAGACGTGTGTTGGAACTCCCGACTCGGATCGGAACTTCCAACGGCAGAGCATCTTCTCGAGGGCATAACTTCTTCATCCGGACCTCGAATTAGACGTTCCATATATGGTTTTTGATCGTCTCGACGAGAGGAACACAATGGTGAAGTCCGTTCCATATTTTGACAACTTCACAAAATAGACAATTTTAGTTGTCAACAACTAGTATTTCTAATTAGTGGCAAACATATAATGTGACATGGACTACTAGGAGAGATATCAAACACATCAACTCGCTAGACAAACCCTCGCGGTGGCCCGACGGGCCCCCTCGGCCCTCCCACATCAATCAATCAACTACATGCAAAAGCCGTGGGTTTAGCGAAGCCCAGCAAACACCCTCGCGGTGTAGAGCACGTAGCGCATGAAAGCCGCCCCCAAAATCACGAGCTCCTCCTCCCTCTACCTCCGGCCTCGGCCTCTTCCTGCGTCACCACCACCGCGCAGGCGCAGCAGCCATCCCCATCCTTCCCCCTCAAATTCCCAACCCCACCCAGCCCAGATCTTCCGCCCCCGATCGCTACACCTCCGATGCTCCCGCCTCCTTCGCCTATCCCTTCATAGCCGCGTCGCCACCGCCGCCGCCGCGAGGCGGCCGCTGCCTTTCTCCGCTCCCTTTGTATGGAAACGCGCAGCCGCAAGCGGGCGGAGGCCTCCTCTTCTTCCGCGACCTCCTCCTCCTCCCGCTCATCCAAGCGCTCACGGCCCAACCCCAACCCTAACCCTAACCCTAACCCTCCCGCCGCCTCCTCCTCACCCGCCCCCAACCCTGTGCCGTTGCCACCACGCACCCGCCGCTCGGCCGCTGTCAACCCCCTCCCCGCGATGGACTCCTCGGGCGACAACAACTCTAATCCCAACCCGCCGCCGCGGCGCCGCGGCCGCCCCTCCAACGCAGATAAGGGTAAGGAGCAGCAGCAGCCGGAGCCCTCTCACAGCTCCCGAGTGCGCGAGGCCGAGCGCCTTCTGGGCCTAGGTTTCGAGGGCATTGAGGATGACGACGATGCGGGGTTCGGGGCTGGGGCGATCCCCCACAGCCTGACTTCTGCGAGCACCGCGCTCCAGGGGCTGCTTAGGAAGCTTGGTGCTGGCCTGGACGATATACTGCCGTCATCAGCACTGTCAGCCGCTGCAGCAGCTGCAGCCGCGTCATCGTCATCAGCATCCGGACAGCTGGGTGGGAGGTTGAAGAAGATTCTTGCTGGGTTGCGTGCTGATGGAGAGGATGGGCGGCAGATCGAGGCGTTGACACAACTCTGTGAGATGCTGTCTATTGGTACAGAAGAGTCTCTTGGGGCATTCTCGGTGGACTCATTTGTCCCTGTCCTGGTCGGGCTACTCAATCACGAGAGCAACCCAGACATCATGCTGCTCGCAGCACGAGCCCTAACTCACCTCTGTGATGTGCTGCCATCTTCTTGCTCTGCAGTTGTGCATTATGGCGCTGTGCCCTGCTTTTGTGCCCGGCTTCTCACCATTGAATACATGGACTTGGCAGAGCAGGTATGCTTCACATTAACACATTGCTTTCAGTATGTTGCTTATTTGTCATTTCACTGCATCCCTTCCATTGATTTGTGGACATGGTTTTTCAGTAAACTTCATATGTTGGTGTGTAAACATTGCCTAGCCTTCCATTTGTTCCCTTCATGTTTGCAATAGTTTGGAATTGCTAATGGTCAGATATTAATACATGCTTTCCTTATTTCCTCATTCTAATTGGACTCTTGGGTGTTGACGTGGTGCATATTGAAAGCTCGTGTTCAGTAATGGTCCATTAAACACAATTGTGTTAAGTTGTTTCTTTTTGTGCCTTTTTGATGAGTTAGATAACTACCTTTTTTTTGGGAAAAGTTAGATAACTACCCTTATGCATGAATAGAGTGAATATATGATAGATATCCTTCTATGTTCTGACTAGATAATGAAAAGGTTAGGTTGTTTTTGTAAAACATTCCTATGTCATCATCTGGGCTGCAGCTTCCTCTCTAATCTCTTTCTGAAATTAGATTAGATGTTATTATTCCTGTACCATGATTCTAGCACCTCTCTATCTTGATTATACGGCATGGTCATTCTTTACCTTTTTGTTCTTGGGGTATAATTAGAAGTGGTGAAATTTGAATTTGTTATGATCTCTTTGAAAATCTTACTCTAAATTATTTTCAATTCCTATTTGCTGTCAAACAACCGATCATCAAGAAGTGTCAGCTGTTAAAGTGATTATTTCAGTTTATAACTTTATATGGTCTTAATTCTTCTGTGATCACTTTGACAAGGGTTGAGCTTTTTGGGGCCAACACGGGCCATGCTCTCTCCCCCTTCATTTTAGCAAACTCCATAAAAGAACTGGCAGTATATTGAGCTACATCGCTAACGAAGCATGTAAATACGCTGTTGGAAACACTGAATTCATCTTCAAATCACTGTCCTCTTCCCATACTAACTTTGGCTGCAAGCTCTGCCACTGGTTTTCAATAGAACATTTTTCTGGTTTCTAGTGTTGATTGGATCTCTAGAAATAATGTCTTCTCGTTTGAAATACTATGCGTATAGATAATAGATGCATACATGTACAATCTCTTTGTAGTTGCATGCATGCTCTTGATGGTGGCCTAACATATATGCTATGTTTTTTTCTTATTTAGTCATTGCAAGCTCTTAAAAAAATATCCCTGGAGCATCCAACTGCCTGCTTGCGGGCTGGTGCACTAATGGCAGTCCTATCATACCTTGACTTTTTCTCCACAGGTGTTCAGGTAATCACTCTGCCTATTCTAGATTTTCACATCACAAAAAAACTATGTTTGTTCACTTGCTTCAGCCCATTTATCCCATAGCTTATTCTTATGTGTTACTTGTTTCTATTCTGTGACAGATGAACTGTACTATTTATTCTTGTTATTTGTTTTTATTACTAACTGCTGTTTTTGTTGATGGAATGTTTTCAGAGAGTTGCATTATCTACAGCTGCTAATATGTGTAGGAAACTTCCTTCTGATGCATCAGATTTTGTAATGGAAGCGGTTCCACTTCTTACTAATCTACTGAACTACCATGATTCAAAAGTACAATTGCCATTCCAAATGCTGATTTTGTTCATGATACCATCTATGTTTCAGATGCTGATGTTATCTTTTTACCTATTCCAGGTACTGGAGCATGCTTCTGTCTGCCTTACCCGTATCGCGGAAGCTTTTTCACCGTTTCCAGAAAAATTGGATGAGTTGTGCAATCATGGATTGGTTGCACAAGCTGCTAGCTTAGTATCTGTTAGCAACTTAGCAGGACAGGCATCCTTGAGTACATCGACATATACGGTACACTTCATTTTTTTCTTCTTTTTGTTACAATTATTTATTTTAGATTTGTGAAATTTATTCCATGCTTTCTTACAGGGTGTGATTCGTCTACTCTCAATATGCGCTAGTGGATCACCTCTGGCAGCTAAAACACTTCTCCTTCTTGGAATTAGTGGCACACTTAAAGATATCCTTTCAGGCTCTGGGTTGGTTGCTGGCACAACTGTGTCCCCAGCTTTAACAAGACCAGCTGATCAGGTGATTTTATCTTTCCATAGGCGCACTTCAATCCTCCTTGGGTATCATGTGTGCTCGATATCTACATTCGTTGTTTATCTTAACAAGTTAAGTGTAAATTAATGGAGCTATTTGAGTGATACATTTTTGTATTTCAGAGTTCAACATACCCCATACCCTATGCTTCAGATAGCGCTTTAACCATTGATTCCAAGCCCAGGATATCATCTCTATTAAGGCCCCCTTTGGCATGGCTCTGGGTCTGGCTCCTTGCGGCTCGTTCCAAGGAGCCCTGGCAAACGGCCATCTAAAAACGGCTCCTTGCAAAGAGCTGGGAGGAGCCAGAGTTGGAAAAAGTGGCTTCTCTCGGCTCCTCACAAACTTGATACAAATTATTGCAGTGCCACTGGAGCCAGTTTTGCCAAATGCTTACCAAAACGGCTTCAACTGGCCCTAATTATGAAGCCACACAATTAATCGCACACAGTGGCCTTTCCCTCAATGCAGCCATATCTGCCCCCATTCTGTACTCCACACATGCCTGAAAATCTTCCATGTTCTCTCTCTACCACTTCGTGGTGCAGTGAGGGGGCTTACTTGTAGGAGGGCCTAATGCGTACCATATAACATCTTTACGCACAATGATACAGGAACAAGTGTCATCACAGAATTTGATGAAATGAAACCAAATAAGTCCCATAACATGTGTTTCTAATAATGCTATTTGTTTTTTAATCATGACCAAATATTGTACTTTTAGTTTGTAGTCAATGTTCCTCTATGGCATGTCATTGTCTTTTCTTCAATTCGAGCATAATCATACTAGTTCCCCTGTTTGAGCATTTGTGAACTTGATGTTATCCTATGTTCTATTCTTGGTACCAAGAATATATTCTGACATTAGCACAGTTTATATTTGTGATAAGTTGTCATCTATGTTAGATTTTAATGGGTATTGTTACTTCTAAAGCTACCAACTTTCTGGTAGTAGTTATAGATTATCACCACATGTCCATATGCAAATGATGCCATTATTTGTTTTTGTGTATTATGCAGATGAATGAGATTGTGAAGCTTGCTGATGAGTTACTTCCTCCTCTGCCTGTTGGGACCATTTCTTTACCGATGTATTCCGATATTCACATGAAAGGTTCTTCTGTAAAGAAATCAACTTCTAATAAGCAGGGTGAACATGGTTCAACAGGAATTGAACTATCAGGTCGGGAGAAATTATTGCGTGATCAGCCTGAACTTCTGCAGCAATTTGGTATGGACCTGTTACCTACCATGACACAGGTCAGTCTCTTGTCGTATTAGTGTTTCCTTTGATGTTGTTAATGGTAATGCTGATCTGGTATTATGGGAATTGTTGCTATCATGTTGATGTGATTCTTAAGGACTTCAATACCTTGAACAGGTGTATGGCTCTAGTGTAAGTGGACCAATACGCCACAAGTGCTTATCTGTCATTGGGAAATTAATGTACTTTAGCTCAGCTGAGATGATCCAGTCTCTCCTTAGCACGACAAACATTTCCAGGTGCTAACACAAAACTTTCGATATCTGCCATTAAGTTATCTTATGTTATTAGAAACTGTCTTATCACATGAATTCCAAATAATTTTTCAAGCTATTGACTTTTATATTAACCATTGCAGCTTTTTAGCTGGCATTTTAGCTTGGAAAGATCCACAAGTGCTGATCCCTGCTCTTCAGATAGCAGAAGTTTTAATGGAAAAGCTTCCAGAGATATTTGTGAAGATGTTTGTGAGGGAAGGCGTTGTTCATGCTGTTGAGTCACTTATATGCCCAGAGTTCTCTGGTCAAGTGACTCCTCAAGTGTCGCAGCTGGACAATCATGGGGATTCCATTACATCTTCACAAAATAGGCGCAACCGCCGTCGAAATAATGCCGTGAGTACTGAAAACAACTTGCCTGATGGATCAAAAGGTTCCCATTCTGTGATTGCCAATTCACCACCAAGCACGGCTGAAGTTCCAAATAATAGTCTCCGTGCTTTAGTTAGTAATCATGCAAAGTCATTTAAGGATAAGTATTTCCCATCAGAGCCTGGCTCAAGTGACATTGCAGTTACTGATGATCTCCTTAAACTGAGGGCACTTTGTGCAAAACTGAATACAACAGCTGACACTATCAAAACAAAAGCTAAAGGAAAATCAAAGGCTGTGGTAGGCAATAACTTTGATGTGCTATGCAATGTTGAGGAGCAATTGGATGGTATAATAGCTGAAATGTTGTCTGAGCTTAGCAAGGGGGATGGTGTATCGACATTTGAGTTCATTGGAAGTGGAGTTGTTTCAGCTTTGCTAACCTATCTGTCATGTGGAACATTTGGGAGGGAAAAGGTGTCTGAAGCAAACATACCAAATTTGCGTCATCAAGCAGTCAGACGATACAAGGCATTTATATCGCTTGCCCTTCCAAATGATAAAAATGGGAATAAAACCCCTATGACATTCCTAGTCCATAAACTGCAAAGCGCCCTCTCTTCGTTGGAACGTTTCCCAGTTGTGCTTAGCCATTCTGGAAGAGCGCCGACTTTGGGAGGATCCCGCCTGACGACAGGCTTAGGAGCTCTGTCACAGCCCTTCAAATTGCGACTTTGTCGAGCGCCTGGTGAAAAGTCACTTAAGGATTATTCATCCAATATTGTTCTTATTGACCCATTAGCAAGTCTGGCAGCTGTTGAAGATTTTCTTTGGCCTAGAGTCCAGCGCACTGAGCCAGTCTCGAAGCCTCCAGTCTCTGCAAATAATTCTGAATCTGGAGCAGCAAGTTCCACAGCTTGTGCGCCTTCAATTCCGCCAGGAACTCAATCTGGCCGTCGGGCATCATTAAGATCACAGTCATCAGCTGCCACTAGTGGTGCAATTAAGAAGGATTATCAGGAGGGAAGCATAAACACATCAAAGGGAAAAGGAAAAGCTGTTCTTAAATCGAGTTTGGATGAACCTAAAGGCCCACATACTAGGAATGCTGAACGAAGAAAAGCTGCTTCTGAGAAAGATGTTGAACTGAAACCATCTCATGATCACAGTACTTCAGAGGTTAGATACTCGCATTCAATCTTATTTGCTATTTGCATAATATATCAATTGAGCCTTCTTAAGTGACCTCTGTTGCTATGTTTGGCTTCAATTTCTGACTCTCGGACAGCTTGATTGAAATGTTTTTTTTTGACAATGCCTTTTGTTGTTTACTCAGCTGACAAATGATTTTTGTAGTATTGACATAACAGTAATGCCTAATTTGTTTTTTCCTTAGTGTCCATAGTGTATTTAGTTTGATCAGTACTTGGTTTTAGTATGTAAGCAGAGGATTTCAAAGGGATATATGCTGCAGAGACAAACGATGTACAGATTATATAACTATATAAGTATAATATCATAAATATATAGCAATGAAAGTGTACTGAGCTGTGGCATTTTTGTGTACATTGCATTTGTATTATTATAGCTGAATAAGATATAAAAACTGAAGCAACAAAGACCAAAGTA
>Ga0182004_10004634_pt1 | contig 11113 bp, 17 predicted proteins | sample Sormic07211540_1_FD_120479 | JGI IMG/M metagenome (GOLD analysis project Ga0182004, IMG submission 120479) | Endophyte microbial communities from Sorghum bicolor roots, Mead, Nebraska, USA - 072115-40_1 MetaG | ecosystem: Host-associated > Plants > Roots > Unclassified | place: USA: Nebraska...
GACGACGCCGCGGCAGACGATGCCCTCGAGATCGTCGGCAAGAACTTCAGCTGCGTCTTCTGCATGAAGCTCCCGGACCGACCCGTCACGGTAACCAAATCAAACTCTCTCCCCATTTTTCTTTTATATTATATTATATACATCACCCGCCGAATCGTCTTCTACACTGAATCCCCTAGATCTTCTCCCTTACCGATTCTGCCTCTTCAAATCTCAAGGCTCTGGATGCTCATCCACTGCTTGTGTTTCCCTGCTTCTTATGTAGTAATCGCAACTCATATGCCCACAACTTTGCTTGCTTGCTTCTTGAATCAACCTGTGTATTCCTACTACACTTTCTAGTACCAGTGCCGCGGATTTTGTTTTTTAATTAAAAATAAAAAATAATTTAAACACCCCCCATGCCTCCATCTATTCTCGTTCTTATTTATTTCAGATTTCAGATTTGAACCTTTACCACCTGTATTTTTGAGTCCCAGTGGTCCTGCTGATTTTTTAACAAAAATGACAAAAGATAAGATAAAATAACCCAACGCTCCTTCTCTGTGTTCTTGCATCTATTTTCGGTTTTACCATTTATTTATTTCAGATATGCCTGTATTGCTATACTTTTAAGTACCATTGCTTCTGCTGTCTTTTTAAATAAAATAAAACAACTCATTTTTATTTTTTTTATTTGTTCAGATATAAACCTGTATCCCTACACTTTTATTCTGCACTGTATATCCTTGTTTTTTCAATCAGATATTTTTTTTACCCTTCGTGAAGTATACCTGCATAATGTCTATTTGCTATGTTCCTTAATTAGTAAGTGTTAGTTTACTGAAACTTACCAGAGATCACGGATCATGCATTGTCTGCATGTTTGCCCTCAGCAAAACCGTATATTGTTTTGCTGTTCTTTAATTGGTAACACATTGTCGTTAGTCTCTTTAGGATATGATTAACCATTTCACTCAATAATTGCTTGTGCCAATTCTAATATATATACACTTTTCCTTTGCAGACACCATGTGGCCATAACTTCTGCTTGAAGTGCTTCCAGAAGTGGATTCAGAACAGGAAGAGGACCTGTGCGAAATGTAGGGCACAGATCCCGGCCAAAATGGCTGAGCAGCCAAGAATCAACTCAGCTCTAGTTGAAGTTATCAGGATGGCTAAGATTTCAAAGAATCCTAACTCTGCTGGCTCTGCAGTTCCGTATCACTACATACGAAATGATGATAGGCCTGATAAGGCATTTACAACTGACAGGGCTAAGAAGTCTGGAAAAGCAAACGCATCAAGTGGCCAGATCTTTGTGACCATTGCACCTGATCATTTTGGCCCCATTCTTGCAGAAAATGACCCACGCAGGAGTATTGGTGTTCGAGTTGGGGAAACATGGGAGGACCGACTTGAGTGCAGACAATGGGGCGCTCACTTTCCTCATGTGGCTGGTATTGCTGGCCAGTCCACGTATGGTGCTCAGTCAGTAGCTCTTTCAGGAGGATATGAAGATGACGAAGATCATGGAGAGTGGTTTCTTTACACTGGAAGGTTTGCTAATTTAACCGCTTGATGTTCTCCTTTTCATGATTGATCCTACATGTTAGGATCCCTTATTGAAATGTCTGCAAAATTATATCTACTAATGCAGTGGTGGGAGGGATCTAAGTGGGAACAAGCGGACGAACAAGGAACAGTCATCTGATCAAAAATTTGAGAAGCTGAATGCTGCTTTACGCATTAGTTGCTTGAAGGGCTACCCGGTCAGGGTTGTGCGGTATGCTTTCTTTGGCCATACACATAAAACCGAAACTTTTGCTCTTCAAGTTTCATGTGATCTTCTGTGGATCTTTGTTTTTTTTTATGGTTGGGGCTGTGCTCTTGCTCGATAATGTCAATGATGCTTCCTGTGCTGTCTTTCCTCTCGTCTATTTCTGTTTTTCCTGAATTCTTAAATATTGAGGTTGTGGGGTGTTTTGACAGTATATATGCTTTGTGTCCTCCAATAGTTGGACCTTTCTCTTACTCTTTCTTATTTCTTAATAGGTCGCACAAAGAGAAGCGATCCTCATATGCTCCTGAAAGCGGTGTAAGGTATGATGGGGTTTACAGAATTGAGAAGTGCTGGAGGAAGATTGGTATTCAGGTAACTTAGTTCTCCTGTATACATATTGCAGATGTAGCTATACTTTCATACTATGCAGCTACTTATAAGCTGCTGTCTTTTTTTTGCCACAGGGTAAGTTCAAGGTCTGCAGGTATCTCTTTGTACGCTGTGATAATGAACCAGCTCCTTGGACCAGGTTGGACAAAATACTTTGTCTCATCACTTCTAGACTAGTCCTGATCTTCAGGAAAAAAAAATGTGATTCTTCCTGCTGACATCTGTGCTCTGATTTTTAGTGATGATCACGGTGATCGTCCAAGACCCTTGCCAAAGATAAAGGAGCTGCAAGGTGCAACTGATATAACAGAGAGGAAAGGGCGTCCTTCATGGGATTATGATGTATGTACATCTCTTTCTTCTTTCAGTGTTACTGTACTGTGTTATGGATGGTTTGTATTCATTGTGATAGGAGAAAGATGGCTGGAAATGGATGGTGCCTCCGCCAGTCAGCAAGAAGCCTGTTCTCTCTGGGGATCCTGAGACTGACAAGCAAATCCGGAGAGCAACAAAGCGTGCTCATTTGTCTGTTGCTGAAAGGCTGCTTAAAGGTTCTTGCTCATCTGTTTGATTTATTATTTACTTCTTAGGTTCCTTTTATTATGATGTTGCTGTGAAAGCGTGGTCTCAGGATTTGTTTGTGTACCCTGATCCTGCAGAGTTTGGTTGTTCTATCTGCCGGGCAGTGATTAAAGAACCACTTACGACTCCATGTGCTCACAACTTTTGCAAGACTTGTTTGCTTGGGAAATATGATAGCCAATCCTCTATGAGGGAAAGAAGCCGTGGTGGTCGGACTCTAAGGGCACAGAAGATTGTGAAGACGTGCCCTTCCTGCCCAACTGACATCTGTGACTTCTTAGAGAATCCCCAGGTGTGTTGAAGTACTGAGTTTGTTGAAGCATATATACTTTATTAGAGTGCAGAGTTGGTCACATGATATGTTTTTGTTATGTATTTGTTTCAGATCAATCGAGAAATGATGGAGCTGATTGAGACTTTGCAACGCAAGGCTGTTGAAGAAGGCAAGGTGGCTTCAGATGATGCTGAGGAATGTGGTGATGGTGACTCGGAGGAAAATGATGGTGCTTTGGTGAAGGGAGAGGAGGATGATAGCGGCTTGAATGAGGAAGAGCAAGACAGTGCAGATGCTGATGCTAATGCTGATGGTTCTGTGAAGATTGTGGTTGAAATCAAGGAGGGAGGAAAAGATGATAAAAAGTCAGAGATGGGTGCGACTGAAGTGGTGGATGTGTTAGTTGATGAAGATGCTGCGAAACAGACGAAGAAGCGCAAGGTTGATGAAGATGCTGTGAAACAGACAAAGAAGCGCAAGGGTGATGCTGAGACTGGCACCAACGGTGCCAAGAGGATGAAGAGCAGTGCTGCCGTGGAAGAGGTTGCTGTGTGTGGCACTCCTGTGAAACGGACCAGGAAGAGTGGTGATATGGATGCTGAAGGCAACGGCAGTCCTGCTGTGAGCAGTGGCCGCAGGGTGACCCGTAGCAGCAGTGTGAATGCCACTGGAGCTGATGATAGTCCGGCGAGGAGGACCAGAAGCCGTGCTGGAGCTGATGCTGGTTGCTGAAGGGGTAGAGGAAGCGTGGAGCGTGGATGCTGATGGTCTGGATGGAAGCAGAAGCCAGCCATCGAAGCGAGGAGCCGTCTTTTTTTGGGGTGGTTGTACGTAGACTGGGAACCTTGCGTTTTCTTTTGGTTGGGTGATGCAGGCAAGTGTTGCAGCTGTTTTCTTTTGGTTCGGTTTGGGAGACCGATTGCTGCTTCCTGGATGCTAAGCGTTCATCCAAGACCCTTAAAACTATTAAGTCGTCAGACCCATTGGGCGTAGAATTGAATTGAATTGAATTGAATTTCTGCCTATATGACTATAATTCTATGTCGTACTCTTATGCTCGTGTTTTTATCTGATTTGATTTGAGTACCACATCCTATCACATTTTGCTGTCTCGTACAAGTAGAGGTCCTGAGTCATTTCGGGCCCTGAGATATTGCAGTCCGCTCTGGACTCAGAAAAGGGTTTGTTTTGGGAGATCTTTACAATCGTTTGTTCAAGTATAGTTTACTAGATGATGGACGCAGTGGCAGGCAGCCATTCAAACAAGGAGGATCATCTGGGGACTGCAGAAGTTTCACAAAGACAAGGCATCCAAACATTTGCGAGTGAACACGTGATGTGCACATAAATGAGATCAAACATAGCAAGATGAACCCTAAGAAAAACAACTCAAATTGATGACCATTTCCAATCCTGGTGAGTTCAACTGTACAACTTCAATTTCACCCGCCTGAAACACACACCTCTCCCTCTCCACCACTTCAGCTCTTCTACATACCTGTTGCCGTTGACACATAGCTTGCTCAACGGTAGGGCAAAACCAAGGTAATTTAGGGTGAAATCTTCAGCAGGCTCATGCAGAGCAGAATTCTCATTAATTGTCACACTCAACAAGTCACTGCCTTGCTGACGAGGACAAAAAAAAAAAGCAACAAAAGCAAAACTGGGGATGATTTATTACAGGCTCTTCAGCCTCCAGTTAGTGGGCAAATACCGCCTGTCCTCAGTTGGATTGGGAGCCAGCTTCTCTTTAGTTAGGAGAGGTTGATGGACTTCCCTCTTTAGTAGTCTCTGAACCAGTGAGTGGTCTGTTTCTCCCAGACCGAGAACGGACATTGCTACCCACAGGGAATGGCTCCTGATAAGAACGTGTGCAACTCTGTCAGTCATTACACAACACAGCAAATTTTGTGGAAAAGGTACACAGTGACGACAACGAGAGAATATTACACGTACCTGATCTCCTGCATGTGGACCATCTTTGTGGAAAAGCATAGGGCGGCACCATTTCTCTTCGTTCATCAGGCTCGAATTCTGAAAATGAGCAATCAAAGCATTCCTTCCCTGGATTCTGGCATATGCAAGTGATGCCACTTTCTCACTGTTGAACTTCTCCCATTTCTTGCCGTTGAATGTCTGAAAAAAATTATCAACTTTAGTTACTAATTATCATATTCAACCCAGGAGTTAAACTGGATATATTTCCCATTACCGTGAGTTATGAAGGCATGGGCACATCAACATACCTTGTAAAATGGAATTATGTGCTGTGGATCTGTCATATTGATGAAAGCGTAGCCAACGTTACATTTGTTCTGAGGAAAGCAGACACAGCAAGAGTCAGACCCTATGAATCTCACTACAAGTTCCAACCTTCCCACTTTGGGGGAAAAAGAATAACATACCTTAAAATCAATTGGAAGGTAGATGAAATCATAGGTTCCTCGGTGATTCTCATCAATGACAGCCAAAAGCAGCTTACAGTTGTACCTGTTGATGGCATCAACTATAAGTCAAAAGAACAAAAAAGGCCAACCTGATACAATAACCTGGGTGTATGGAATCAAAAGTTGGCATAAGGTGTAAACATACTTGTTAGGAATGTTTTTTATCATCAGTGTGGTGCGCGAATCTTCACCCTTAGCTATGCGGTCAAGGTCCAGCTCAAACTGCTTCTTGTTTTCAGACTGGGCAGCATTTCCATCATGCCTGCGGCTCCTTATCCGATCATTAGTGGCATCATATGATGTGGAAACATGCACCATAGGATTCCTTCCGTTGGTCGCATGAAAAATTTGCTGAATTGATGGAAACCCAGCACTTACGGGGGAGAACATGGTCTCCCTGTAATTTCCTCTGGCAGATGCAAATACAGAGAGATCTGGATACAGCTGAGGGCTGCCAGGAAACCCTACACTTTCAAGGGACCCTGGATGAAAAGAATGTGCATTTGCGAAACCACCAACACTGTTTGGAGCTGAACCCAAGTGATGTTGGTCCATAGGATGGGCAGCAGTGCGCCGCATGTGAGGAGGCATAACAGGGTAACAATTCACATGCACTGGTTGCTGAAAGTTAGACCACAGCATTGGAGCAGAGGGGCTTTGAGGAAATCCATTTGAGTTACTCCAAGTATAGTGATGTCCATGAAGGGGGCAACTTCCAATTCCAGTAGCTCTAAATGCTGCAAAACAAACAAACAAACTAACAATGAACTTTGAAACAGAATAAAAGAAAGGAGCATAACAAAATCTAATCGGCAATAACCCATAAGTATAACATCAGCTAACACATCAATGTTTGTACCCATATACCCGTGCTTGGCAACATTACATATGTGTAACTAAATCCAGTGGAAATAAAAAAGAGCACCAATTTTACAAATCCATGCTAAACAGGTGAAGCAGTTAAGCAAAGCATTGAAAAGACAAATTATAAGTAGTTTGCCGAAGAAATTTTACCTTCATTTTGATCAGAGGAATGACCATGAAGGTCACTGTGGTCAACTTTGTGATTATTGTAGTCCATTCCTTCAGTTAATCTGAAGTTAGAATTCCTTGCATTTAATGTCATGGAGTTAGAGCCATTGCAAATACCATTATGATACTCTGGCAGTGAGTGTGGGTGGAAGGCTTGCAGTCCACCTCCAAAGTTGCCATGACCAAGCGATCCACTAGGTTCACCAAGAGCAGTTTGATTACTGTGCTGTCGTGTAGATTCAATTCTGATAGGCGATGACAACTTCTGAGGAGCATTCACAGAGAAGCCATGTTGTGCTTTATCGTGTTGTGGTCTAACTGGAGAATATAAATTACGAACAGTGCTGCCCTCCCAACTTTTAGGGTCTAACTTCCCTGTTTGACATGTGAAAAGAAAGTGCGGGCTCAAAATGTATGAATAGTAGGAAGGGGCGAATAATGTTAAAAATGACAACAACTCATGTTACATACCAATGGTCCCAAGTGGAGAGTTCTTAAGTTGGTGAGGTACGGCATTTTGCTTCTGTTCTCCAGAACATTGCTCTGTGAAGCTGGTAAGCACAGAGAAAACATGTTACTTCACCACATAAACTGATAGGGTTTGGTGGCTCTATAGTATAATTTCATAATTTGCCAACCAGAATTCATGGGAATGGAAGTTTAGAATTCCGTTGAAGTTGTACGTTACTCAACCATTAGGCATGATAAAAGTACTAGTTATTGGCTATTTGTTTTGTTCTCATGCAAATTCTATTGTTAAAAGGATTTGTGCAAGTTGGTCTCGAATTACCGTGATGGAAGCACCACAAAGGCTACAAGAGAAACCGTGAAAATGTGAAGCACATTTTGTTTTACTTACACCTATAAGCACTTGATTACCTTTTTTTGTCCCACTATCCATATATTACTACTTGCAATATCTTTGGAAAATCTGCTATCGTATTAGTCCCATGTAATGAAGAAAGATGATAGTGTTCGAGGAAAAAAATGAAGATGATAGTATACAGTGTATGTATGACATCGTTATGAGATCCTACTGGAAATGGTGAAATGATGCCAGCCAAGTTAATTACCAAGATCCTGCTCCTCCAGAATAGCTATGCTCAACCTTGATTTGTGAGCATGACATGTCACCCTTGTTGAGGTCATTCAGTGTTTCTTGTGCTGCTCTGGTATTATAGAATTCTACAAATTTCTTATTGCAGCTTGTAGGAGCCTTGTAGATCTATAACCCAAAATAAAAAGAAGATCGTCAGAATAGTTTGGAACTCGAATTTCACAAAGAATTTTCAGAAGTAATATTACCTCGTTGACATCGCCAGAAAGTTGACTTTTGAAGGACACTTCACGAAATTTGTCGACATTGTTGGAATCATCATGCTCTAGCTCCAAACCTCCTCCAGTGTAGAATATATCTTCATCAGCATCATCCTTGTTAGACAAGCCAGTGTATTCGAAGCCATCTATAATCCCCGATATCAAGTCATCGTCATCAGGAAGGAGATCTCCAATAGTTTGAGCTTCCAATTCTTTCATGGACCCTAGAGGTTCATCTCCCTCACAACCAGAACCATTTGCATCAGCTGATTGACCATAAACGCCACTTGCCACCAATCTTGCTGCTGCAGCGTTGAGGCAAGGGGGGGAAACATTGTCAAGGTAAATAAAGAAACTGGGTAATAGCACATTTCAGACGAAATGATACATGCCGCAATAGTGATGGTACCAGCTTTCCAATTCCTAGCAAGTATTAGTTTCTTGAAAAAAAATGCAAAGGGGAACTCACATTTGCTACTGAAGACTTCGGTGTAGGAGCTGGATGAAGGGCAGTCTCCATAGTCATGCACATGTTGATCAGCACTAGTTGGTCCAACAAAAGCTGTCCCTCCAGTAGACAAGCCAAGACTGGACCTGGAGCTACTGAGGACATCGTCCCAAGAAATCGATGGTATGCCAGGAGCATTTTCTTGTTGACCCACCAAATTACCAAGGTTAAGCATGCCCATCTGCCCCTTAAAGGCTTGACCTTGCTGATGTTCCAGACCACCTGCAGGACTTGAGCCCATCGGATGGACCTTATCAAGTGGAGAAGTGAAAATAGGCTCGCTCCCTGACATTAATGAACATGAACAAATATACTCAGTTCCTGAAGAGTTGTTCAATCTATTGTCATGTTACAGCCTTCAACAAATGAGTCCGACGATATGTTGATCAAGGCATTTAATTGCTAGCTGTGCTCACTGAACCATTCAACTAACTCCTACCTAATGGTCTTGAGCAGAAGTTGTATAAACATTCCAGGAATAAGGGATGGCCAGGCTCATTCCCTGCCCAACTGCATCCAAAATGCTTACTAAAAACTGGATGCTGATGCATTAGGCAACCTAGGTGGCATGCATCTAGCAGTCCATATGGGGATTTCCTGGCAAGAGAAACGGTGAACTAAAACGATACAGCAGAGCAGCTAAGTTTCTGGTTTTAGTCAGTTAGTTATTAATAATATAAGGCGCAAAGAAAAATTAGTCGAGAATCGAGCAGAATATCTCCCCATCCCCGCACAATTTGTTAAAAAAAAACATGAATAATGAGCTTATCAGTTGGTATGTGCAGGACGAGCTGGACAGGGCAAGTTAGGTATGCATCATTTTAGGAGATTTAATTTATTTAAGGTACAATAACTCCACTAACTACCAACAGCAAGTATAGAAAGGTCCATACATTTTGCAAGGGTCAATACATGAGGAAATAAGAGAGGGAGGAAAAAAGAAAAGAAAGGCCTAACTGACAGTTTGCATCATGCAAGAAGTAACAATCATATGAAATGAAATAGCAGCCACGAATATTTTTTTAAAAAAGTGAAGCATCACCTTTGTGATGGACCATTGACCCTGATGATTTCCAGAATCCAACTTGCCTCTGCGTAAGGAAGACATGGGAGGGAGGTAAGGAAAGCATGTAGATGTACTGATTTTGCATAATTATTATTATTTGTTGCTAACCTCAGTGGGGACGAGATCCTGGGAGAAGAATGATGAAGATGAGGATTCTGACAGGGGAACAAACGGGGACAGGTGGCTCCTGTCAACGGCTCCGGATGCTATCACCATAGGTGCAGGATTACAGGAAGCTCCGTCTCTTGTTTTATTTGGCAGGGCTAAGTTAGTTGTCTGCGTATGGCACGGCACTCCACCAGTGTGTTTGTTGAGGAAACCCAAGCAACTCTCAAGTCAAAAACTGAAACGGCTGGAGGTTATGGCCCCTCCTCTGGACCATTAACTGCTTCCTGCTTAAGAAACATCGAAGTGAGAATGAGGCGACGAGGAGGAGGAAACATAAAGCCAAAGAAAGTCGCATTCATTTATTACAGGCAGGTAGTTATCTCATTGTCATAGATGAATAGACAGCAGGAAATGAAGACAAGTTTTGTGGCCATGGAATGAAATTACAGTATCTAATCTTTTAATAATAAAGTAAATAATACTAGTAGTAATAATAAAACTATGCGAGAGAGAAATTATTTCATAGATAGATATAGGAGTAAAATTGATTAAGGGAGGGAACGATGTGGAAAGAAAGAAAGAAAGAAAACGTGTGCAGGTAGGAGAAAAAGGTGAGAGGACAAGAAAAGAAAAGGGTTGCTTTTGCTTGCTAGTTTTTCTTTCACCATAATCAGAAGAAGAAAAACAAAAAAGGTCGCGTGCTGCCTGGCAGAAACTAGTAAGAGAAAAATACAGTAACTGGAGGCGGCATCAAATCCATGGCCATTGGTATTTGGTAACCAATTAAGAGCAGCAAGAGAAGAGGGGGGGAGGAAGAAAGGGAAAAGGACAGGAAAGGGGAGAGAAGAAGAAGAAGAAAGAACTGACCGAGACAATAAGGGAAGGCAGAGGAAGGGAAATCAGTCCGGTGCGGTGGTTCTTGAATGCTTTGCTATTGGCTTATTATGGGGAGCATGAATGTGCAAGGTCCCCTCTCGTCCTCAACCCCGGATTAATCAGCAGGTGCCTGTGCTATGGATAGATGGATTTGTAAGGAGGGGTATGTGAGAGAGAGAGAGAGAGAGACTGATTGGTGCTCGGAAGGCTGATTGGTGCTTGCTTTGCTGATACTAATACTAACGAGAAGATGGTGTTGCAACAGCAAAGCATGCCCTGCCTTGTGAGATGAGAGAAGGAGAGAGGAGTACAAGTGGAGAAGGCATTGCTTTGGCTTGAGATGGATGATGGGATTGGAGTGGAGTGCAGTGTTGGACAAGGAAGGAAGCAAGACATTGAGAATGCAGAGGAGACGACAGGCGAGGCGAGGCGAGGCCTGGGGGGTGGGGGAGAAACTGATGAACGGAGGAGGAATGGAGGAGGAGGAGGATAGGCTACGCCTGCCGCCTACGGGATTCCATTCCAATCCAATCCAACCAGGCCGCCACCGCCATGCCTAGTTGCCTTTGCCTTTGCCTTGCCTTCCCTTGCATTCATTCGTTAATTAAGAAATTCTCCCGCACCGCAAGCAAAGCAAGCCCCCCCACACACAAATGAAATGGCCAAATCACCTTCTTGGCTTGGATGGCTTGCCGCCGCACGCAACGCCCGCCATCCATTACGCAAAGGGAACATCAGCAGCAAGTAAATA
>Ga0182004_10004635_pt1 | contig 11110 bp, 18 predicted proteins | sample Sormic07211540_1_FD_120479 | JGI IMG/M metagenome (GOLD analysis project Ga0182004, IMG submission 120479) | Endophyte microbial communities from Sorghum bicolor roots, Mead, Nebraska, USA - 072115-40_1 MetaG | ecosystem: Host-associated > Plants > Roots > Unclassified | place: USA: Nebraska...
AATGATAGATGCTCAATCTCATATTCTATTCTGTAATCATTAGTGATGATTTCTAATCCCTTCCCAGTGGTAAAAATATAAATAACGATACCTGGAATACTTCTCGGTTAAAATGCTGCATCGTTATTAATCTGTGCGCTTGCAGATCCCATTCATTATTTATTTAGAAGAGCAATTGCATATTTCAATACCGCGTCTCTCATATCATGCTGGTGATGACAACTTGGCTTAAGTGGTGTGAGGGATAGGTTTAGCATTTTTGGCACCATTACTAGATTTAGAGAACTTAGTCTACTTTTAGTAATGATGTTAAGAATACCCAACAATGCATGCATCATCTTAGGCCCTTTCTTCCTTGCTCAGCTTCAAGAGGCTGTTGGAGCAGGCCCAGCCCTCGATGGCCAAGAGGCTCAAGGTGGGGGCGAGCTCCAAGGTTAGCTCTCCGGGTAAGTGGCTCGCTTCTCTTTTTGTGGTCTTGGGGTTAGCTCTACTGAGCACAGAGATTTCTTGTGACTGATGTGTCATTTTGGGTTGTATGCAGGTTCTTTCGACCCTCGACCATTTGCGGGCGATGACAAGACCCCGCCTCGACCCTCGGAGGGGGGTGCAGGTTCGGGAAGCGTCTTACCATCCCCTGGACAGGGCGAGACGCCTCGTCCCCAAGGTCAGGAGTGAGCCCTCGAGCCACCCAAGTCAGGGGGATTGGGCGACCCCATCACTATTAGTGATGAGTCCGGGGATGGCCCGCGGTCGTCAGGCGCTCGTGTCACGGACAAGGGGGTCGAGACCCCTCAGGTCGAGGGACCGACACCATGGCCCATTGGGCTCCATTCCGTTGAGCAGGGAAAGAAGAGGAAGAACAAGGAGGAGCAGCAGAAGAGGAGGGAAGAGGAAAAGATGAAAAAGGAGGAAGAGGGAGCGCAGCGTCGTCTACAGGAGCAGCAGCAGCTACTGCTCGAGGAATAGCTGGAGCAGCACCGACAGCAAGAGCTGCAAGAGCTTCAACTGCAGCAGCGGCAGTTGGAGGAGTTCCCCGAACAACAACAAACGCAGGGGCAGCAACCGCAGCAGCAGCAGCGGCAGCTCGAGGAAGGGCAGAGGCCCGAGACAGGGGAGGAGGAGCTGCCAGTTTACGGTCCCGCGACTCCCTCATGGCTTCGTCCTAGGGGGCCTGCCACCGTCTTAGCTGAGCCACGACGGGAGGACGGTGTCATGGCGCTGGCGCTCACCATGCGCACGCCAGCAGATCCAAGCTCGGAGATTAAGGGCTCCCTCTACGGCATCGAGGGGATCGCCCCGTGCTTCCGTGAGGGTCGACGACCATGGGAGGTTCCTAGCACCGGTGGGGAAGACGAGGCTGGGACCTCTGGTGGTGGCAGGGCGGACGAGACCAAAACCTGGAAGTCCATCAACGACGATGGGTGATTCCCCTCTCTTATCGATCTGTTTCTACGCCATGTGGCCTCGCTAGAAACAGTGCAAGAGCTTATCCGGGGCTTCAAGGCACACACGGAGGAAGAGCCCGAGCACTAGGGCCCAGGAAGGATCCACCTTCGAGCCTCCACGTCTCCGGATGAGCCCAATATCATGATGGACGATCAAAAGGAGGTGGAGAAGTGGGAGCACCTTGAATAGCTTTGTCTCTGGATGAAGCATGTCGTGGGCCTCATGTCTGACATCATCGACAACGGCCTGAGCTAGGCCTTCTTTGTAAGGATCTCTAGACTTTCATTACTTGGAATTTTTCATTGAACTAACGCTCTTATCACCTCTTGTTTTGTTGCAGGACTTGAAAGAGACCTCCGGGCTGAAATCGGGCTTCATTCACGTGACAAGGGGTGGTTGGGAGCAGCTCTCTCTTCTCAAGGATCAACTCCTCGAGTCACAAGAAAAGCTCCTTAAGGCGTATAAGGATCTTACTGCGGCTCTGGAGGGGAAGAAGGAGAAGGAGGCCACTCTGACCGACGCTTGGAAGACCTTGTCTAGTATGGACAGTAAGGTTTCCGGGCGGAGGAAGACGCCCACATCGCTCGAGAGGCCACAGAGAAGGTAAAGGAGGAAGCGGCCTGAGGAGGTGGCTGCCAAGGCCCGAGGAGGCGGCTACCAAGGCACGGGAGGAGGCCACACGGTATAAGGACGAGGCCGTCGAGCTAGACATAGGAAAGAGGCTCATCGAATCAGACCTTGCCACCGCTTGGGCCACTTATGGCAGGGTAAAGGAGGCGCTTCTGAAGAGCAAAATCGCCCGAGGCACCACGGAAGAAGATACAAAGATGGCCCATGAGGACCTCGAGGTGGAGCGGGCCCGCTCTCATAGCCTTTCCGATGATGTTGATCGTCTGAAGAAAGCGTTGCGAGAGAAAGAAGAAGCTATCCTAGGGTCAGGCAAGCTGATCGAGGACCTACGGGTCGAGAAGACGGAGCTAGCCTATTCCTTCAAGAAGATCGAGAGGACAAACACCGACCTGGTTTGTGAAAATACGACTCTTGAGGAGAAGATCCATGGTAAGTCTTCCATGTCGTTGTGTTTTTGTTGTTGGATCTCGTTCTCTTTTCCGTCATCTGATCCCCTGTTTTGATCTCTAAAGGGCTTAAGGATGATCTGCTGGCCGCCCAAGTCGACGCCTTGACTGGTCGACTGAGGACGGTGATCAACAACCTCTCGACCTCTTGGGAGCTTGAGCCTACGAATGAGGTGGGGGAGGCGGCTCGAGGCGATGCCTGGGTCGACCAGCTGTGCTACCTCGGCGCCACCCTGAGGGACCGAGTGCGAGATGCACTCCAAACTGGAGTGAAGCGGGCAATGGCGGTTGTCTGCTCGGGGTTCTCCTATGGAGGTGGTGTCCCACAGTTTCGTCACTGACATCTCCAAGACCGATGCTGAGAACCAGGAGAGGCTTCATGCCTTGATCGACGATGCAGAGGTTCCTGGTGAAAGGCTGGCGAAGGTGTTCGAAGCAGAGGTACTCCCTCCCGAGACCGGCGTGGGCGCGAAAGACGGCGGTGAAGGCAGAGATGAGACTAAGGCCTGAAAGCCTGATCTAGGTACTTAGACCCATTGTAATATATTTAGCTTTAAACATTGTGGCCTGAGTGGCCTTAAGATTGGTAGTTTCTATATATTCTTGTTACTTTTATGCTCGAGTTTCCTTTATTTCATTTGCTGCCTAAGTTTGTGTTCCTCGATCGATCTTTCATTCAGACGACTTTGATTGCCTCGAGGGTAAGGGAGTGAGTAGAGTTACCGTAGACCGGAGGCATAGTGGTTCTCAGGCTCGACATCCCTTGGCCCTTAAGGGGCTCGAGGCGCCTTTAGTACTTGATCGTGTGGGGTTTTCTTAGGGCTTAAAAGGGAAAAGAGAACATTGAGTTTTTGAAAAATCATTCGATTATTAGGAGCCTGTGGGGGGCGGGGGTTCCCCCCAACTAGCCCCTGACGGAGTGTTGACTATGATGGGTCATAGTCGAGACTTCCTCTAACATCGGGATTAACCGGTAATAATATGAATTACTCGAAAAAGTACTTTCATTTATTCACATATTTATTCATAGGGCATCGGTCGTACAAGATGTGCATGAAAATGTAAATCCTCGAGGCTCTAGGGGTAGAAGTGACGTAGCTGTTCAATGTTCCATGCGTTGGTGAAGATTGCCCCATTTTCGTCCATGAGCTTGTATGTTCCTGGTTTCAAGACATCAGCCACCACGTATGGGCCCTCCCAGGGTGGAGTCAGCTTGTGGCGTCCTTGATTGCTCTGCTGTCGATGTAGGACGAGGTCGCCCACGTTCAGGTTTCTCTTGCGCACGTGCTTGTCGTGGTAGCGTTAAAGCTTCTGCTGGTATCTTGCCGAGTTGAGGAGGGCCATGTCTCTAGCTTCGTTGAGCTGGTCGACCGCATTCTCTCGAGTCTCCCTATTTGTCTACTCGTTGTAGGCTTTGAGTCGAGGTGACCCATACTCGAGGTCTGTTGGAAGCACAGCCTCGAAGCCATAGACCATGAAGAATGGGGTGTACTTCGTGGCTCTGCTCGGCGTTGTTCTTAGACTCCATAGGACCAAAGAGAGCTCCTCGACCCATTTCTTGCCGAACTTCTTCAACTGGTTGTAGATTCTGGGTTTGAGCCCTTGCAAAATCTTGTCGTTGGCATGTTTGACCTGGTCGTTGGTTCGAGGGTGAGCTACTGCAGACCAGTTCACACGGATGTGATGCCAGTCATAGAAGTCCAGGAACTTTTTGCCAATGAACTGTGTGCCATTGTCGGTGATGATGACGTTGGGTATCCCAAACCGGTGGATTATGTCGGTGAAGAAGAGGACAGCCTGCTCGGAATGAATGTTTGTGATGGGTCGAGCCTCGATCCATTTGGAGAACTTGTCGATGGCCACCAACAGGTGGGTGTATCCTATCGCTGCCCTTTGGAGAGGACCCACGAGGTCGAGGCCCCATACCACGAACGGCCAAGTGATGGAGATCATCTGTAGAGCGTGAGCGGGGAGATGAGTTTGCTTGGCGTAGAATTGGTAGCCATGGCATGAGCGAACGAGCTCGATGGCATCAGCGACGGCCGTTTGCCAGTAGAAGCCTTGTCAGAAGGCGTTGCCTACGAGGGTTCTGGGAGCTACATGGTGGCCGCAAGCCCCCGAGTGTAAGTCTTCGAGGAGCTTTCGACCTTCCTCTATAGTGATGTAGCACTGCAAGATCCCGGTCGGACTTCGTCCATACAGCTCTTTGCTTTCACCGTAGATCACGTATGATTTGGCCCGTCGAGTGATACGATGGGCCTCGGCTCGATCTTCTGGTAATTCATCCCGAATCAGGTAGTCGAGCAAAGGCGTGCAGCAGCCAAACAGTCGACTGGGGCATTGAGGAGTTTGCTCGACCTCCATTACTTCTACTGCCATCAGTAGGGCCTCGATTGTGTCGGTGGGCTCGGCGGTGGAGGTTTTGACGCTAGCCCCCGAGCCTAGGTTGAGTGGACGCGATCTTGGCAAGCTCATCGCCCGCTTCGTTGTACCGCCGTGGGATGTGAATGACCTCAAGACCATGGAACTTGTCCTCAAGCTTGCATACTTCCTTGCAAAAAGCCTCCATTTTTGGGTCATGGCAGCTCGAGGCTTTCATGACTTGATCGATGACCAGCTGAGAGTCACCTCGAAAATCGAGGCATCGTACCCATAGCTCGATGGTGATCCTTAGCCCGGTGACGAGGGCCTAGTATTCTGCAACGTTATTGGAGGCGGCAAAATGTATTCGGATGACATACCTCATATGGATGGCGAGGGGTGAGATGAATAGCAGACCTGCCCCCACCCCTGTTTTCATGAGTGACCCATCAAAGTACATCGTCCAGAGTTCTGCTTGGACCTGAGCCGGGGGGGCTGTGTGTCAGTCCATTCCGCGATGAAGTCGGCCAGTGCTTGAGACTTGATGGCTTTGTGAGGCGCATAGGTGAGGGTCTCCCCCATGAGCTCGACCGACCACTTGGCGATCCTCCCAGTGGCCTCTCGATTCTGGATGATCTCGCCCAGCAAGAAGGATGAGACCACCATGATCGGATGGCCGAGAAAGTAGTGCTGCAGCTTGCGTCGGGCGAGAATCACAACATAAATCAATTTTTGAACCTAGGGGTATCGTACCTTTGTCTCTAAGAGCACCTCACTGATGAAGTAGACCAGCTGCTGAACTAGTGGCGCGTGCACTTCCTCTAGCCTTTCGACCACCACGGCAGCGCTAATGACCTGGGTCGTTACCACGACGTACAAGAGCAAAGGTTCTGCGGGTCGAGGAGGCACCAGGATCGGAGTAGTGGTCAGCATCCTTTCTAGTTTGTCGAGAGCTTCCTCAGCGTCGATAGTCCAGGTAAAGTGCTCGGTTTTCTTTAGGAGCCGGTACAATGGCAATGCCTTTTCCCCCAGCCTCGAAATGAAACAGCTCAGCGCCGCCAGTGTAACTTTTTGTATGCCCTTGACGTCTCGAATCGGTCCCGTCTTGGCGACGGCTGAGACCTTTTTGGGGTTGGCCTCCATGCTACGCTGGGAGACTATGTACCCTAAAAGCATGCCTCAAGGCACGCCAAAGACACATTTCTCAGGGTTGAGCTTGATTTTATTCGTGCGTAGACAGCCAAAGGCGATCTTGAGGTCTTGAATTAGGTCGCCCTGCCTTTTTGACTTGACGACGATGTCGTTGATGTACGCCTCGACCGTCGACCCAATGTGTTCTCCAAACACATGGAGCATGCACCATTGGTATGTTGCTATGGTGTTCTGAAGCCCAAAGGGCATGGTCACGTAGCAGTACATCCCAAAAGGCGTGACGAAAGAGGTCGCAAGCTGGTCGGACTCTTTCATTTTTATTTGATGGTAACTGGAATAAGCTTCAAGGAATGAAAGGGTTTCACATCCCACGGTAGAATCAATAATTTGGTCGATGCGTGGCAAAGGAAAGGGAACTTTTGGACATGCTTTATTTAAACTGGTATAATCGACACACATCCTCATTTTCCTATTCTTTTTCTTAACTAATACAGGGTTTGCTAACCATTCAGGATGATGAACCTCATTGATGAATCCGGCCGTCAAAAGCTTGTGGACCTCATCGCCAATGATCTTGCGCTTCTCCTCATCGAAGCGGCACAGGCGTTGCTTCACTCGCTTGGAACCGGCTCGAATCTCCAAGGAGAGCTCGGCGACTTCCCTCGGTATGCCGGGCATGTCCGAGGGACTCCATGCAATCATGTCGATGTTTGCACGGAGAAAGTCGATGAGCATGGCTTCCTATTTGGGGTCGAGGTCGGCGCTAATCATCAGCATCTTATCGTCAGAACTGTTGGGGTCAAGCGGAATCTTCTTCGTGCCCTCCACTGTCTCAAAGCTGTCTCCATGGCGTTTTGGCTCTAGAGCCTCAACAGTAAGGGCCTCGAGCCTCGAGGCGATCTCGGCGGAGCTCTCGACTGCTTCTCCGTATTCGACACACTCGACGTCACATTCATATGCATGTTCGTAAGAGGAGCTGACGGTGATAACTCCCTTGGGCCCGGGCATCTTCAGCTTAAGGTAGGTGTAGTTGGGGATTGCCATGAACATGGCGTACCCTAGACGTTCAATGATGGCGTGATAGGTGCCTCAAAAACCTACCACCTCGAAAGTGAGGGTTTCCTTCCTGAAGTTGGCTGTCGTGCCAAAACAGACTGGCAGGTCGATTCGACCCACCGGCAACACCTTTTTCATTGGTACGACACCATGGAAGCTGCCTGCGCTAGGCTGGAGCTGTGCTCTCTCGATGCCTACAAGGTCGAGGGTCTCGAGGTAGATGATGTTGAGGCTGCTGCCACCGTCCATCAACACCTTCGAGAGCCGAGTGTTGACGATGATGGGGTCGACGACGAGCGGCTAGACTCCGAGAGCCACAACCTTGTTGGGGTGGTCATCGTGATCGAAGGTGATGGGGGTGCTCGACCAGTTGAGATACTGTGGTACTTCCATCCTTGCTGCGAAGACCCCACGGCGCTCCCTCTTATGCTGTCTCGAGGTGAGCTGCGTCGAGGGTCCACCATAGATCATGTAATAGTCTTGGACAGCGGGGAACCCTTCATCATCTATATTTCCACCCTTGTCATCGCTTTTATCCTTCCTTTGGTCGTCCTTCTTCAGCCCTAGGCTATCGAAGTACTTCTTTAACATGCGGCAGTCCTTGAGCTTTGTGGTTCGCCCCTCCCTTATGGTAAGGGTAGGGCTCCTTGAGCATCTTGTCGAAGATGACCCCCTCCAGGGGGCCTCGAGGCTTCTTGCGCTCGACAACAGCAACGAAGTCCTTGTCGAGGGCCTCCCGATTGATCTACCGTGTCTTCTTCTTCTTGTTGTTCTTTTTGGGCCCCCTGCTAGGGCCCTCGTCATCGTCTGCTGGTGCCTTCCCCTTGTCGTTCTCGTGGTTGACGAAAGCACGGACTGCCTCCTCGCCAACGGTGTACTTTGCCACTACATCCATCAGCTCGTCAATGGTCTGTGGACGATTTCGGCTCAACTCTCGCACCAAATCCTTACAAGTGGTGCCTGAGGCAAAAGCCAGAATGACGTCATGGTCAGGGATGTGCGGGAGCTCGGTGCGCTGCTTGGAGAAGCATCAAGCATACTCTCGGAGAGATTCTCTAGATTTCTGCTTGCACTTGCTAAGCTCCCATGAATTGCCAGGGCGTATGTAAGTCCCCTTGAAGTTCCCTTCAAACACCCAGACCAGGTCAGTCCAGTCATTGATCTGGTTGGCGGGGAGCTCCTCGAGCCACCTACGGGTGGTGTCGGAGAGGAAGAGCGCTAGCTACCGGATGATGGCTAAATTGTCTCCTCGAGCACCTCCCAACTAACATGCCAGCCGGAAGTCCGCCAGCCATAGTTCAGGCTTGGTTTCGCCATTGTATTTTGCGATGTTGGTCGGGGGTCGAAATGGGCTCAACAGCGGCGTGCTACGGATTGCCCTGCTGAAGACTCGAGGGCTCGGGGGCTCTAGAGCCATTCGGTCCTCGTCGCTATCGTAACGTTCAACACGGTGAGCGCTGTAGCCTCGCTCCTCAGCGTCCCCATGTCTGCGGTGGCGGTGCTCATTGATGTCATGTCAAGCGTCGTGCAGCCCTCGATTGTCGATGAGGCGCTCCTAGACAGGCATCGTTTTCTTGCCTCGAGGCGGCGGCTCCTGATTAACCGATACCTCCCTCTCGTTTCGGACCAGCTCGACACGCTTCTTTGTGGCTGCTCCTCGATGTTGAGAGGCTGAGCTCCCTCTGAGCAGACCCTGCACCTCGTCTTGAATGCGTCGTGCCTAGGAGTTCGAGGGTTCACATGTTACATAGCAGCATGGTAACCACCACGTTGTTCTCACCGGCTCGAGGGAAGCGGCTGACGAGCGGCTCAGGTTCCTAGGAGCTCGAGTACCTGCGGCGGCATCCTCCATGTCGTCCGTGGTAGCCATGGCCCCGTCGATGTTGAAGCATTCCTCGTAGGGTCATTGCTGTCGGATTCGGAGTCGGGGTTTGGCTCGGCGGTGTAGAAACATCCGCGCCCCTCCTCCGCCAACTGCTGTTTGAGCGTGGTAATGGTGTATCGCCTAGGTCCTAGGCGTCGAGGCCTGCATATCTAGGGACCTGGATTTACCACCGTATCCTTTGGGTTTCTCTCGCTTCCCGGTCTTTCCACCTCGGCGTGGAGACCTCGTCCTCAATGTTAGCGGCGATGAGCCGGTCGTCCATGGAGAGACAGACGAGCAGAGGCAGCTCCGCGAGTAGCGCAACGCCGACCGCGCCCGACGACGCACGGACGAGGAACGACAACTCCCGCCACATAACCTCACCGACGCTTTTGACATGGTCGGGGATCAGCAAGTCTACAAAACACAAAGCGCCAATGTGGCTGTCGCCATGGCCAACTTAGATCGACTCCCTGACACTCCCGAGTGCCAGGGTGTCCGGTCCAGCGTGCGCGCGCACCTGATCGCCACGATGGGACAGACAGCCACTCTGCTCAAAAGAGTCCAAGCTATCTCCTATGCAGAGGTCTCCTCTGACCAGACCCATCGCAGCCGGACCTCACCACAACCCAGCGACCACCACCACAGCCGTTCCCCCAACGATCATCGAAAAGATTCACGGCGTGATAATGGCGATCGGGACGCTGGCGGCTACCGCGAGCAGAATCGCAGGCGTGGTCAGGAAGTAAACCAGCACAGGGATCTCCGGTACAATATCCCTCCCAAAGACGCCCGGGACCGCATCAATAGGCGCGCCACGGAGAGAGCAGTTCACAAAAACCTGCGTCGCATTGAGTACGATGCAACGCACGGCCCTCCGAGCCTGAGACAGTTCTCTTCACACCTCCGCCAGGTCGTGTGGCCCCGCAATTTCAAGCTCGAGAAACTCAAAAAATACAACGGCAAGGAAAACCCAGAGAACTAGATCACTCTTTACGAGATCGCCGTCCGATCAGCAGCTGGAGATGAGCACGTCATGGCCATCTACTTCCCAGTAGTCCTCGACCAGGCTGGTCACCAATGGCTCCTAGGCCTGCCCGAGGACTCTTTCGACTCTTGGGAAGAACTACGCCAAGCTTTCATCGACAATTTCATCGCCACCTGCGAGCAGCCTGGGAACAAGTACAACCTCGAAAGGATAAGGGACAGGAAAAACGAGCCTCTGCGCGATTACATCCGACGATTCTCGGATATGCGCCTTAAGATCCCAAAAATTTCCCACGACGAGGCCATATCTGCCTTCATCAAAGGACTGCGCTTCCATGAAGCACTGAGGAACAAGCAGCTATGCAAAAGACCAACAATGATGGCCAAGCTTCTTGCCACGGCTAAAAACTACGCCGACACCGACGACGTAGAAAAACTCATCCGGGATGATGCGAGAGGACCCGACCAGCCTCCTCAACGAGACGACAGTCGAGGTCGTTTCGATAACAGGAACCATCGTCGCCCCGACAACCGGGATCACAGAGAAGGTTGGCGGCGTGACAATCGCGATGACTTCAGAGGCAAACACCCTAGCGACCACGACCATGAGGTTAATATGGTCAAGCGTCCCAACGGGCGGCATGACAACCAGGAAGACTACAACAAGACGTTGAAGGGGCCATGCCAGCTGCACCGAAAATCTAACCACACGATGGAGGAATGTCGCGTCCTCAAAAACATCTACACGAGGCGGGCTGCTCAAGACGACCCCGCCAAGAAAGGCGGGAAACAAGACGAGCACGATCACGAAGATGAGGACGAGGACCAGGATAGGGACCCACGACACCAATATGTCTATCCTACCGACGTGGTCCACTCCATCTTCGGGGGCAAGTTCTCCATCGAGTCTAAGCGAGAAAGAAAGCTCTTAAAGAGAGCCTGCCTCAACATAGACAGCACCGATGGCCTGATTGCCGATCCAAAATTTCCTCCCTGGTCGCACAGGGAAATCTCCTTCAGCAGGAAGGATCAGTGGGCCGCTGTTGACGGTCCTTAATTCTCACATTTAACCATCAACTAATCATGGAAAAGGATCCAAATGCAACCAACACCTAGACTTAGGGTTTTATCTGACAGAATTCCACGAGTTTTGGTGTTTGTCTATTTC
>Ga0182004_10004636_pt1 | contig 11110 bp, 13 predicted proteins | sample Sormic07211540_1_FD_120479 | JGI IMG/M metagenome (GOLD analysis project Ga0182004, IMG submission 120479) | Endophyte microbial communities from Sorghum bicolor roots, Mead, Nebraska, USA - 072115-40_1 MetaG | ecosystem: Host-associated > Plants > Roots > Unclassified | place: USA: Nebraska...
ATGTGAAGAAAAACACTTAGTCCTCAATTGGGAGAAATGTCATTTTATGGTTAGAGAGGGAATAGTGTTAGGACACTTAGTGTCAGAAAGAGGTATAGAGGTAGATAAAGCTAAAATTGAAGTGATCAAGCAACTACCTCCATCTATTAATATAAAAGGAATTCAAAGCTTTCTTGGTCATTGTGGTTTTTATCATAGATTTATGAGAAATTTCTCACAAATTGCTAGGCCAATGACTAGACTGTTAGCTAAGGATGTACCTTTTGAATTTGATGATGAATGCTTAGAATCATTTAATATTCTTAAGGAAGCACTCACATCAACACCAATCATTCAACCCCCTAATTGGTCTTTACCTTTTGAAATTATGTGTGATGGTAGTGATTATGCTGTAAAAGATAAAATGCATCATGCAATTGCTTATGCTAGCAAAACAATGACAGAAGCACAATTAAATTATGCAACCACTAAAAAAGAATTTTAGTTGTTGTTTTTGCTATCGATAAATTTAGGTCATACTTAGTTGGAGCTAAAATAATTGTTTATTCTAACAATGCTGCTCTTAAATATTTGCTCACTAAAAAAGATGCTGAACCACGATTAATAAAATGGATCTTGTTACTTCAAGAATTTGATTTGGAAATTAAATATGGAAAAGGTGTAGAAAATCCTGTTGCTGATCATTTGTCTAGGATGTATTTCAAAGAACCTTAGGAGTTCCCAATTAATGACTCATTAAGAGATGACATGTTGTTTAAAGTGACCAAGATAGATCCTTGGTACGCGAATATTGTCAACTTTATGGTTGCAGGATACGTACCACCAGGAGAAAATAAGAGGAAGCTCATTTATGAAAGTCATCTCCACATATGAGATCCACCCTATCTCTTTCAGGTATGCTCAAATGGGTTGCTTAGAAGATGTGTACCAGTGGAGGAGGGCATGCAGATTATTCAGAAATGTCATTCATCACCATATGGAGGTCATTATGGAGTATTCTGTACTCATGCAAAAATTTGGCAGAGTGGTTTCTTCTGGCCAACCATGTATGAAGACACCAAAGATTTTATCCAAAGATGTGGGCCATGTCAGAGGTATGGAAATATCACTACTAGAGATGCTATGCCACTCACCAATAATCTTCAGATAGAGCTCTTTGATGTATGGGGAATTGATTACATGGGACCATTTGTGAAATCACGGAATTACGAGTACATTTTGGTGGCAGTTGACTATGTATCCAAGTGGGTAGAAGCCGTGCCATGCAAGAAGGCTAACTCAAGACACTCAAAGAGAATGTTTGAAGAGATTATATTCGTGAGGTTTGGAACACCTAGGATGGTTATAAGTGATGGGGGAACACACTTCACTGATAAAAAGTTTCACTTATACCTTCAAACTCATGGAATACGACATAATGTTGCTACTCCATATCATCCTCAGACAAGTGGCCATGGAGAAACATCAAATAAACAAATCAAAAATATTCTCCAGAAAACAGCAAATGAGATGGGAACTCTATGGAGGGATCAATTACCAAATGCACTATGGGCATACCGGACAACTTATAAAACACCTTTGGGTATGTCACTATATCAATTGGTATATGGTAAGACTTGTCACTTGCCAGTCGAGTTAGAACATAAAGCTCATTGGGCTATCAAAAGATGGAATATGGATTTTGAAGCCGCTGGAGAGAAACAAAAATGCAATTATCAGAACTAGAAGAATGGAGAGAAAAGGCATATCACAATTCGAAGATCTACAAAGAGCGAACAATGAGATGGCATGACAAGAGGATCAAGAAGAAGGAATTTGCACCAGGAAATAAGGTATTACTTTTTAATTCTAGGTTCAAAGTATTCGGGCTTGGAAAATTGAGGAGCAAATGGGAAGGACCCTTCACCGTCGCAAATTCATCACCACACAGAGTAGTAACTCTACAATCAAGCGAAGGTACGTTATTCAAGGTAAATGGACACCAACTTAAACTTTATTTAGAGCCATTTGATTCAGGAGTAATTGATGAGATAGAATTTATCCAATTACCACCATATTAAGTTCTATTTATTCCAGTACGAAAATTTATTCGAAAACACGTCTAATAGAAAATAGGAAGAGTCTAAAGGCCCCTGGTGGGGCCGCTCGGTGCCTAGGTGGGGCCGCTCGGTGCCCCCCTATCGCCCCTCGTCCCGACTCTCGTTCCCTGTTCTTCTACACTCTTCCTACAGATATTCGCACATAATCCAGTCATAATCGGATATTCTTTCGTACAGATCCCGTAGAGCCTAGAATCTGTCCTCCCGTCTCCTAAAAACCCATATAAATACGCACCTAGACCCTCCTCAATAGTATCCCATAACCAGCCACCTCTTTCCCTAGAGAAGCTCTCTGTTGACACTGTTTTTTGGACACAAATTGGCATAGTCAATGAAGCCTGGATCGGCAGTTAGGGAAGTAATGTGTCTGACCGATAAGGAGGTTGCCGATGGCCTGTGATACCGATGACAAGGCAACATGAGGAAGATATGGCTAAGTCTAGAGACGGTTGCTGATCGGTGCCGATGGCTGATTTTGATGATTGCCGATGCCGATAAAGGATATTATGCCGATGATGGTGAAGGAAGACATGGGGGTCATCGGGAGGACAATGGTGGTGTGCCAATCACCTACAATAGATAGATTGTTACTTTCCGTAATTGTTAGAGTTTATTTTATGTATGAGTTCTGTTTGGTTTGGAACTAAAATCCTAGTCGTATCTAGTTGTAACTCTTTAGGACAGAGTATAAATATAGGCCTAGTAGCGATGTAAGAAAAATCAATCAATATCATATACAAGTTTTACATCTACTTTTTCGACGACTTCGTCAAACTCACACGTTTTCTTCTATTTACGAGTTCTTAAGAATTCAGTGAGTCATACTCGGTGAATTCTTGAGTTCCGCATAAATACCTCTTGGCCGTGGCATCTAGGCGCATCGATGTTATCGGGACCAAAGTATTCGAGTTACCACCTTTGTCGATTGTTTAGGTCAAATCGGCTGGCACACCTCAACGTTTGAATCAGGTATTAGTCCTGTGTGTTTGTAGATCTATTTTTGCATCAACACATCTTTTGGCACGCCGAGTGGAACCAATCTATCAACAAGATCAACATGGCTACTACTGAGCTCAACGCAGACAATGTCACTGCCGTGACGGAAGCTGATCTTAGGGACGAGCAGAAGCAGGCCATGGCAAGGGCTATGGAGGAGTACAAGCAGCTCTGCTTGAAATCCTTCAGCCTCAACAGGAGCGGTGAAGTAATCCAGAAGCAAGAGCTACCAATGCCTCGGCAGATTACCTTCGAAGCCAATCCTGGTAAATTGCAAGATATGGTTGACAATGCTATTAATCGTGCTTTGATTAATCAATCCAGTGTGCTATCCAATACTGTTTTCAATGTTGTGGCTAGAACTTTTAAAGAAGGACAGGCACCACCACTATATGTTGGCCCGACCTATCATCAGCCTGGGTTGTCATCGGTTACAGCTCCATCGGTTCCTCCGACCGTTGCGGGTATAGAAGTTAATTCTCCCCCAAGCACATTAGGGATGACTAATGGACAATCTATACCAATGAGAACTAATCCAGCAACATCAGAGGGATGGGTTCAACTCAAGACAGATCTATCTGCATCGGCAATGTCAGGATCTGTATTTCAGAATTGCCAAGTTCTTCCTAATTGGTGGGGACATGGTATGCCTTCGGAGTTTTTTGCAAATAGTTCTGGAACATCTCAGGTGGCTGACTTAGCAGGAAAGGCTCCTATGACATCGGCACCTCCAGTTTCGCCGATGACTCAGATTCTCCAGTATTCTACAACTACCACTGCAAGGCCTGTTACTGGGAATTTTCAAATGCCGATGTTCCAGATGCCTAATGAAAATTCATCGGCAGATCCACTGCCGACTCAACAGAGATTTATGACTCAGATAGGATATGTCAACCCATCAATGATAGCCAATTATCAGCCATCGGTGGGACCTACGCCGATGAATGCTAATAATGGATGGACAGGGCAGTTTGTCTATCCACATGTGACACAACAGAATCAACAGGCTGCGGGATTCCAGCAAGGACAGATGTAGGTCGGTTTTTAGAATCAAGGACCGACCAATTAGCCGATGAATCTTACTCAGTAGGTTGGTGGCCAGCAACCTATGGCCAACGTTATGTTTCCTGGAGAACGTGCACCTCAGAGACACATAGAAGCTTATCAGCAGGTGCCAGAACTTCAGCCGGCACATCGGCAGGATGTCGATGCCTATTGGGCCGATAAGATAGCTGAGGTTATGAGAGATCAGTTTCGGATAAAACCCAAGGTCAATACCTACTCTTATTGGACATTGTATCCTCCTGCATATGATTTGATTCCACTCCTAAATCGGTACAAGGTACTGGATTTCACTAAATTCTCTAGGCAAGATGACACGTCAACCATGGAACATGTCAATCGGTTCATCATCCAGTGTGGAGAAGCTGCTAACATAGATGAATTAAGAGTTCATTTGTTTTCATCATCTTTGTTGGGATCGGCATTTACCTGGTTTATATCGTTGCCACCTAACTCAGTTATTACTTGGGCCGATCTGGGGAAGCAGTTTCACAAATATTTCTTTTCTGGAGTTCATGAGAAGAAGATTACCGATTTAGTGAGGCTGAGGCAACGCAATGATGAATCGGTTGAAAGCTTTGTGCAGAGACTGTGGGATGTGAAGAACAAGTGTAATAGCTTGGTTCTAGATGATCGGCAGTTAACTGATCTAGCTTTCCAAGGGTTGTTGCCACACATCAAAGATAAATATGCTTCCCAAGAGTTTGAGAGTTTGAGTCATTTGGTGCAAAGGATCTCTGATCAAGATATCAAGACTTATGAGCCTAAAAAAGCCTAGAATAAAAAGGTGTCATTCATTGACGGGGCAATGAATTCTGATTTAGACGAGGAACCAGTCATTGGCTTGGCAGAATGGGTGAAAAACAAGAAGCCGATGTCTTGTCCTTTTGGCTAGAAAGAACCAGAGAAATTTTCTTTTGATATTACTAAGGCCGATAAGATATTTGATTTCTTGCTTCAGGAGGGGCAGATTAAATTGTCACCTAATCATGTGATTCCATCAGCAGAGGAGTTGAAGAAGATCAAGTATTGCAAATGGCATAGTGCAACATCACATAGCACAAATGAGTGCAAGGTGTTTAGGCAACAATTGCAATCGGCCATAGAATCTGGAAGGATTAAGTTTGATAATTCCAAAGCTCAGAAGCCGATGAAGATTGATCAACACCCTTTCCCTACCAACATGCTGGATGTCAAAAGGTAAGACTAAAGTCTTAACATCAGAAGCAACTAAGAAGAACGCATCGGTGGATCCCGAGCATCAGGTAACTACCAATGACGCCAAGGGCAAAGGTTTGATCCAGGAGGGTAGCAGCTCTAGGAGACCTCCTCGATCTGGTATTGTGATCACCCATAGGCGGCATCAGGAAACATGGCAGCAACATGAAGATCGGTATCGCCGTCAGCAAGAGGATCGACGTCGGGAGGAAGAAAGACGCCGACAAGAGTGGAATCGGCATAAAGATCACTGGAATTGCCCGTTCTTTGTTCACTATTGGGAGCAAAATATCAAGTTACCGACTGTGAGAGACTGCCCTGAATGCAATGGTTATAATCGGTATGATCGACGATTCTAGAATGATGATCGACGCTTTAATGAGCCGATCAGGGGGAAGATGTCAGTTCATGATCGGCTGGGGGGCAGGCTTAGTGTGCATGATAGTCTTGGTGAACGTGTTGGTCATTTTCCAAGAAACCAAGATGAACTTGAAGAAATGGCAGATGCATGGGTTCCCAATGAATTTATATTCTATAGAGATGTTAATACTCATCGGATGGAATCAAGGGAGGCTCGCTATCAACCAGTGCGGAAGACACAACATCCCCAATGGTGCCCAGAAGGATTGAAAAGAACGCAGAAGAGGAGGATGCAGCGAGAACGGCAAGAAGAATTGAATAGGGAAGAAAATTCTTCTAAGTTTGAAAATCGACAGCAATCAAATCCTAGGGGAAAAGGGCCATCGGTAGATGTTAACATGGTGTTTATGTTGCCGATGGAGTTTCTTGCGCCTTTTAGTGATGATGAAGCAATAGACTTCCCTGATCAGATAGCTCAGTTGGCACTTGATCCAATGATAGCTATTTTTTTAGAAGCCTTCCGATGACGAAAGACAAAATCTTAAAGCTCTGTTAGTCAAAGGCAGGGTTGATGGGTAGCCAATTTCCAAGATACTCATTGACAGGGGAGCTGCAATCAATATTATGCCATATGCAGTATATCGGAAACTTGGCAAAGGAGATCAGGATTTGACCAAGACTGATATGATGTTGAAAGAATTTGAAGGGAATGTGTCTCTAGTTAAGGGAGCTATATGTGTTGAATTGACCATCGGTAGCAAGACTTTGCCGACAACTTTATTTGTCATCAGTGGAAAAGGTGCATATAATTTACTGCTGGGGAGAGATTGGATTCATGCCAATTGTTGTATTCCTTCTACATTGCACCAATGCCTTGTTCAGTGGGTAGGTGACAAAATTGAAATTGTCCCGGGAGATTCTTCATGTCATTGCATCGGCAGAGTCAGATACTTATGAGAGGACCAGATGCATTTTAGGGGAAGTTTGGGAAAAAGATTTTCTCAAGGTTGCTGATTATGAAATTCCACCGATCCAAGCAGTCGGTTCTGATGAGGAATTTTAATGGATAGGTTCGCCGATGATGGAAAGTTAGGACAGGGGTTTACATCGGCTAATATGATTGATTTTGCAAAGGAGCCGTATTGTTTACCGATTTGGTATTCCTCAAACGATAACTACCGATCAGGTTACCAAGTTTACATCAGGAGAGTTTGCTGAGTTTGCAATCGGTATGGGAATTAAAGTGTTGAATTCTTCTCCTTACTATGCTCAAGCCAATAGACAGGCCGAGGCTTCTAACAAAGGAATTATTAAACTCATTAAGCGAAAGATTGAGGAAAATCCCACACGATGGCATACTCTGTTAAATGAAGCCTTGTGGTCATATCGGATGGCGTGTCATGGTTCGACCAAAGTGTCACCTTATCAACTAGTGTATGGACATGATGCAGTACTACCTTGGGAAATTAAAACTAGTTCTAGGAGGATGTTTTCTTAGGATCAGTTAACTGCCGATGACTATGCTACTTTGATGAAAGATGAGTTGGACGATTTAGCAGAGCATCGACTGAGAGCTTTAATTAGCATAGAGGAGAATAAAAAGAGAGTGGCTAAATGGTATGATAAAAAGGTAAAAGCCAAGCAGTTTGCCAATGGGGATTTGGTATGGAAGCTGATTCTACCGATCGGGACTAAAAGTTCAAAATTTGGAAAATGGTCTCCTAATTGGGAGGGTCCTTATCGGATAAATCGATCTGCTCCTGGCAATGCTTATGTTTTGGAAACTCTCAAAGGAGTTGAATTTCCCAGAGCATTGAATGGAAAATATTTAAAGAGATACTACCCTAGTATCTGGATTAACGCATAAAAGTTTAAGTGTCGATAACAATCCTATCGGCTGGATAAAATGTCGAGTGTATCTGGGGCCATGCATAAAGAGTTTAAGTGCCGATAACAGTCCTATCAGCTGAACCAAATGATCAGAGTTTTTGAGAAAGAAATTAAACAAGTTGCTGATGAAAAGCTCACAGGTTCAGCAAGGTTTGGATAGCCGATATTGTGTGCAGACGAATCTAGTTGGCTTCCTCTATCTCTCGGGTGTCTTCATCCGCGGAACCTTCCATCGGCTTCAGCTTCTTCTTCATGTGCAATGCTTTGCGGGCTTGGACATCTCTCTTGCTGAAGGGTCTTGAGCGCATCAGGCAGTTGGCTTTCTTCCTGTTGGGCTTGAGTCAGAGCTTCCTCCACCTGCTTGAGTTTAGCCAGCAAAGCCTCCCTTTTGGCCGATAGATCAGAAATTCTCTGTTTCAGTTCGGTGCCTGAGGTTTGCAGAACACCGATGCTCTTATGCTTCTCATTGGCAGCATGCTTCACTTGCAGCATCTCTTTTTTAAGCTAGGCATGAGCAGCTCTATCGGCAAGGCGTTGAGTGGCTTTCTGGTACTGTAGTTGGCGACTTTCTAGGTGGACAGCTTGAAAAAGGATCTCTTCAGTATCGGCTGGAATCTGGCCACGAAGAATCTTGAATATGGCTTTGGCCGGGTCGGAATCATCCACTAGCTGGGTTGTGTCTTCATGCAACAAAGCTAGTAAATCTTCCAACTTGGTCTTGATCTCTGCCGATGTAATGCCAACTGCCTTTGAGGAGCTTGCTTCTTCGCCTTCGTCATCAGATATGTCGACAGCAAAGAAGAATAGGCTATCGGGAGAGTCTTGCGCCTGGAAAAGGAAGAAGACAAGTTACCCAAAATTGACAATGCAAAATCTGATGGATCGGGTAACTTACTTGCTTCAAGGCGATTTCTTGTCTCTGGCGTGGAGATGTAGCTGGCACTATAGTTTGATCGACTGGAGTTGCCGATGGAATATCTTCAATTGGAAATTACCAAGGGTTATGATGGTATTTATGAAAGAAATCATCGGTAATGATTCTATAATCGGTACTTTACCTTGAGGGGGAATGGCGATTGTCTGCTCAGGGTGGACAACTGATGATGTACCCAAATCGACTGGGTTCGTGGTCTGTCCAGATACGTCGATTGGGTCTGCTTGTGGAGGAGAAGGAACTTCTTGCGGCTAGGGCACTGATCGAGAAGGAGAAGGTGCTGCTTGGATCGGGGATGCTGGACAAGGTGGAGAGGATGGTGCTGTCTTCTGTCGCTTTGGCTAGGTCTTGGTGCTTTTCGGACCCTTTCTCTTAGGAGGAGCTTGACTGGGCTGGGGGCATCGACACCTAATGTTTGAGTGCTCTTGGTCATTGCCGATGCACCAGTCTGCTGTTACAAAAACCAAACTTTTGTAAGTTAGATATAAGAAAAGGTATTGGTGGAGTTTTGCTAAAGTTTGGTGCAGAACAGAGTTACCGATGACGTTCCCGTTGTAGCCGATGTACCCTAAAAAGATAATGTAAGTGTGGGATGAAATCGGTATGGTAGGGAAAATTGAGTATTTACCTTGAAAGCTTGTGCCAGAGTGGCAGCAGCTACCGAAGGAGAAACTTTCGACCGCTTGGTGGTCGTCTTTTTGAAGCGGATGTTTCGGTGCATTAGAGTTGCTAAACTTGGCACACTGTGGCCGATCAAAGAGATTGGACCTAATTGGAGGAGGTCGATCGGCCTTCCGCTTCTGCTCACCATCAGTGCTGGGTCATCAACCTGTTGAGATGAAAAAGGGTGACTTGCCGCTAAAGTTAAAATTAACAAAAGGACTAAAGTATCGACAAGGAACTTACAATGTCATCGGGAACTTCATATTCAGGGTCGATCATGTTGCGGTACATGTGAGTTGATACCCTGAACAGATGCTCCTTCCATTCTTCCCACCAATGTTTGTATGACTCAGTAATAAAGAGAGCCGGAACCCAAGCCAATAGATCAATGTTTATCGTATCAGCGTATGGCTAGAGTTGAGCTATCCTGATCCACTTGAGTCCGCTGGTTATTGTCTCCCTTGGTTTTACAACATCGGCATAACAAAGTCTGATCGGCAGTTGACCAAAAGCTAGTTGGCGAGCTAGTATCGATGGGTTGTAAAACTCATAGGTGGTGTTGATGTTCTTTCTGCTGTCAAAGCTGTTTACTGGGATTGCTCTTGGGGTGATAATTGCCATCATCAGGTCATTGTCTTTATTAAGAGCATCATCAAAGGGGTGGAAAGTGAGCGAAAATCTGGACTCTGGGTCTTCATAGGGCATCCATGCTCGCTGATCTTTGGAAAGACCATCATACAAAGTCTGGAAGAATCGACCGATCTGGTTCTCATTGGAGCTAGTACCAGGAAGGACTATAACAGCTTCACCATAGTTGAGGGGTGAGCGTGTTGCCAATTCATCATCTGCCAGTTTATATTCCTCGGCGATGTCCCGTGGGAACTGTTGCGCGAAGAAGTCAAACTGAAGGCGTTTGTGCATGTGGACGTTGAGCCACATGTTGGTAAACCACCAAGGGCCTCCTAGATTGCCGATGGGTTCACCTAATAGGAGTTTTTTGGCTACTTGACGGAGGAGATGATAGACAGAGCCCAACAGGTATCAGCCAAGGGGGAATCGGTTACCATCGGCTAACCTTTATGCTGCCGATAAGTAGACAGAGGTTGGTCCTACCGATCAGCCGCAGAAGATGAATTTATCTAACCACATATTTAGAAAAGTGGCATGTTCTCTCTGACCAACCGATCCCGTTCGTTGATATTTCTGAATATACCCTGACCAGCCTCCGATGTTGTGGGTTTCTACTTTATGTTTGGCCTTGCGGCTGAATAACTAGCCATCATCGGTAGTTGCAACATCCAAACCAGTGAGCATGACTACATCGGCAAGCGTAGGGGAAGCTGGGCCGTGGCCGAAAATAAAAGCATTAAAAGTATCTGACCAGAAGTATGAGGCAGCTATCGGCATTGATTCATTTCTTTCCATATCGGCAATGGAAAGCCTGATGCACTGGTCTATTTTGCGTTCACCCCAATATACTTCGTTTGTTTTGCTGACCCTCAAAAACCAATCTTTCCATCCTTTGGTGGGGTTCGGCCACGATCGGGAAGTGTCTTTCCATAGATCTAAAGAAAAATTCTCGGCCCTCCCTGGGTGCTAGCGTCCGGTGGTCAAGGGAAGTTTACAACCTCCCTGGGTGTGGGACCGGACGTTGCCCGGTGAGTCCGGTGCCTAACCCTAAGGCACCCAAACTCCCAACGGCTAAGGACTTCACCGGACGCTACCTCTCAGCGTCCGGTGCAGCGTCCGGTGCCCCCTTTTGCATCCAAACTTCGTCGAAACGCGATCGCTCCAAAACGAAGTTGGTTCCTCTCGATCTAAGGACTATCTCTGAGCTGCCTAGTGCTAGGTTTACCAAGTGTGCACCACACCTAAACCTAAAGCCTTG
>Ga0182004_10004637_pt1 | contig 11110 bp, 12 predicted proteins | sample Sormic07211540_1_FD_120479 | JGI IMG/M metagenome (GOLD analysis project Ga0182004, IMG submission 120479) | Endophyte microbial communities from Sorghum bicolor roots, Mead, Nebraska, USA - 072115-40_1 MetaG | ecosystem: Host-associated > Plants > Roots > Unclassified | place: USA: Nebraska...
ACACACACACGCACACAGCATACAGTGGGCAGTGCCCGTGGACTCTGAATTAAACACAAACCCTAAATCTAGGCAGCTAGCAAGTGGCAAGCAGCAACTCTACTTAATTTTAACCTGTCAGCAAGAGCATCTGTTCATGCGGATGGCGCCTCTTGCCTTCCCCTGCTACAATGCGAAGACCAGATCGATCGAAATGGCTCCTCACGTACACAAAGCAGGCCACGTACGTGTACTGTGTGCACATGGCAGTAGCACCCAGGGTGCAGCAAGCCAAGAACAAAATGGTCACTCCTGCATCTCCGACGACGATGCCGGCGGCCCGGAAGCCGTTGCCCTTGCTCCTCCTCTCCCTCTCGCTCCCCGCCCTCCTGCTGGTGCTCTCCCTCGTCTTCCTCCTCTCGCACACCACTTTTAGCCTCCTCATCTGCCCTCTCCTCCCGAGGCTGTCTTCGACGCGCAATGCGACGAGCGCCAGTCGTCGTACTGGTGGTACCAGCCTCGGTGTCTCCATGGACGAGACCTTGCAAGCCTTCCATGCCTCGATGCCGACGATACCTTCAAGGCGCAATGCGACGAGCTCCAATAGTAGTACCAGCATTGCTGTCTCAGTGGACAAGACCTTGCAAGAAGCATTCCATGCCTTCGCGGTGGCGCCACCGCCGCCGCTGCCGGCGGCGTCATGGCCGCCGGCTGCTCCTGCTGTTAAGAGCAGCAGCAGGAAGAAGGCGTCCGCGAAGAGAAACAGGAGTCTCCTCAAGCTCCTGCTCAGGAAGACACCGCAGACGCGGCGGTTCGCGGCGCGCGCGGACGAGCTCTTCGCGGCGCCGTGCACCGACCGCTTCTTCATGACGTGGCTCTCGCCGCTCGCGCAGTTCGGTCGCCGCGAGCTCCTCGTCCTGGAGAGCCTCTTCAGGTGGCACCGCGGCGGCTGCCTCCTCGTCGCCTCCGATACCATGGACTCCGCGGGCGGCAGGGACAAGCTGAGGCCGTTCCTCGAGCGCGGCTTCCGCTTAGCCGTCGCCTCGCCGGACTTTGCCTACCTCCTGAACGGTACGCCCGCCGAGGCGTGGCTCGGCGCTGTCCAGCGCGGCGGCGTCAGCCTCGGGAGCGTCCCGCTCGGGCAGAACCTCTCCAACCTCCTCCGCCTCGCGCTGCTCTACAGGTACGGCGGCATCTACCTCGACGCCGACGTCGTCGTCCTCAGGCCGCTCTCCGACCTCCGCAACGCCATTGGAGCGCAGGCCGTGGACGAGGCCACGGGCGACTGGATGCGACTGAACAACGCCGTGATGGTGTTCGACAGGGCACACCCGCTGCTGCACGAGTTCATCGCCGAGTTCGCCGCCGCGTTCGACGGGAGCAAGTGGGGCCACAACGGGCCGTACCTTGTGTCCCGGGTGGCGGCGAGGCTACGCCACCGGAGCCCGGGGCCCGCCTTCACGGTGCTGCCGCCGCGGGCCTTCTACCCCGTGCACTGGAGCAAGATCGGTGGGCTGTTTGTTGCACCAAAGGACAGGAAAGACAAGAGGTGGGTGAAGGCCAAGGTGGAGAACATCAAAGGCGAGAGCTTTGGCATCCATCTTTGGAACAGGGAGAGCAGTAGGCTGGAAATGGAGGAGGGGAGTGTTATTGGGACGTTAATTTCAGACAGTTGCCTGTTCTGCAATTCTTCCATGTTTGTAAAGCAAGGATAGGATAGCAGGGGATTCTGCACATTTGCAGCTGATGAAGTGAGATATTGGTATTTTGTGAGATGAAGCATGCATGTACTCCGTACATCTTACTTGAAGGAATTGGAAAGACATATAGTACAGAATTTTTGAACTTTTAAGTATCAGAAACTATCTTACTGATTGACAGGCTACTTCAGCGGAGTGCCAGCTATAATAATTGTAGGTGTTCTGATTGAACTATCCCAACGGGAACTGTGGGAATACGTATATGATCATCAAGTAGCCACTTCGATAGGTAGTGCAAAGTTATCAGAAAATGGTATGACAACCAGAAGATCTGACAAGACTCAAGAGTACATATTTTCTTTACATTCATCAAACATTGTTGTTTTTCGTCCTCGAGAGGGGAAAAAAGAATCTTATAATATCTGTCTTAGCGAAAAAAATATATGTAAATATCAGAAACTAGTAGAACAGAGCCTGAAAAGCCAATGAAGAACATATGTAATTCTGAAGGATATCCTAACATGTCATGGTTTTGAATGGGTTGGAGCATCAGATACCATGCAAACAATATTCTGCAAATAACAACTAACACTCATTTTTGTGTTATAAAAATGTACTTTGTAGAAGAACTTTTTTTGCGAGTACATTCTTTCCGTGGGAGATACAACAGATGTAAGATCATACATGACTGACCGCCTCCCAGAAAAATCATTGACATTTTAGACTAACATCACAATTAATCTTCTATGTTGCACTTATGCCTATCAAGCTTCTCTGTTTTCATTTCGGTCGTGGCTCGGTGTGACCAGATCATTTTTTAAATCAAAGTTCAGAATTCAGCTGGTCAGGTTGGCTCGTTATGGAAACATGGAGCTAATAAGAAGTTTATGGTTACTACAAATATCAACCAAGAGGCACAGACTTCTTGTTACTCGGTATTAAATGCTGTGTATCCTCAAGCTCAATTTCACCTCCTCCCCATTCGTCCCCACTTTCAAACATCATTTCGATCTGCTCCAGTGTTTTCCCTTTTGTTTCTGGCACACAAAAGTACACAAACAGCACAGAGATAGTGGATATTGCAGCAAAGACAAAGAACATTCCTGCCACTGATATAGCACGGGCCATAGAAAGGAATGACATGGAAACCAAACCACTGCTCACTCTACCACCTACTTGACCAAGTGCTGACCCTTGAGCTCGTAATCTTAAAGGAAATACCTCTGAAGACAAGACCCAACATATTGGTCCCATGCCAATTGAAAAGAATGCCACATTGCCACAAACTGCAAAAATTGCTAGGTCGATACCGATACGTGGAGACATAAGCCCCACAGCATGCTTTTGAAGTGTAAGTGCAACCCCCAAGAGAAATAAGCAGATAGTCATGCCGATGGTGCTCACATAAAGAAGTGGCTTCCGTCCAACTCTATCAATTAGGAAAATTGCAACCAAGATAAACACTGTCTTAGTGAAACCCACCGCAACAGTTGCAGCAAGAAGCTCCTGATCAGACTTGATCCCAGCATCTTTGAAAATTGTTGGGCTGTAATAGACAGTAGCGTCAATTCCTGTGATCTGTTGGAACAACTGAATACCGCAGCCAGCATACAGCATCCTACGAACAGCGGGAGAAGGGTTCAAAAGTTCTCTCCACACTTCTTTGTCCTCAGATTTCATTGATTTCATAAGACCTGCGGCTTCCTCGATCTCAGCCAGCCGTTCTTCAGCTTCAGCTTCAGACTCGCTAATCTGCAGCAGCACTGCCCTTGCTTCTGAAACTCTCTTCTCCATCATCAACCACCTAGGGGACTCTGGGATCACGAAAAGCGCAAAGCCAATGAAGACTGACGGGAGGATGCCAACACCAAGCATAATCCTCCAATTGATGTGCTCAGAAAGGCCTGAGAAGGCATAATTGGATACATAGCCAAGGAGGATCCCAAAATTGATGCAAATCTCAGGAAGTGATGTGAGAGTCCCACGGGCACCTGCAGGGGAGATCTCAGCAATGTACACTCCAGATACCATGGCACCAAAGCCAATGCCAACTCCAGCAAGGAGCCTCCCGATCATAAGCACAGTGAATGATGGAGCAAACGTCATGATGGCTGCGCCTATCTGGAACACAATTGCACCGAGGCCCATTGTCCATTTTCTGCCAATTGCATCAGATGTTCGTCCCCCTGATAGGCTTCCCAAGAGTGAGACCACGCTCAGACAGCCTACTAGAATTTCTTGCTGAAACTCGGTTATGTGGAGATCTTTCTGCATGTAGATGATCGCGCCACTCATTACGCCAACATCTGCAGATGAAAACACAAATCTCGGATCACCGAAACTGCAAAACGTTAAGCAGCAAGAATAATTGATTTCTGAGCATAGTGATTGTCAGCAGACTTGGAAAACTCAGTCAGCCTGGTTTCAGATGCTGGTTTGCACAACCAGAACAAAGAGAAGCCAAGATCCTCTAGTACTTGTGAAACATAGAGAAAAGGACAAACTAAGAGGATCTCGAACTTGGCTCATGTGAAAGGTTGTTGCTTGCAATCACCAAAAGCCCCCCTATAGTTGCTAGTAGCGTAAGAACGAATCTAGCTGTTGTCTCGTGGAAGGCATGAAAAGCGTTTCCATCAGACCAGGCTGCAAATTGCTATCGCTGTCGGAATCACGTTACGGTTCCATGATGGACCGGATGAACATAAATTGCCAACAAAAAAAAAGATGCCAATTTCATCCGTAAGCTTGGATCCCTGTTGGCGCGCCGCCAACTCACCGTAGCCGAGGAGGATGGCGTTGAGCGAGGCGAAGACCGCGCAGGCATACACGAACCGCTCCCTTCTCCTCCTCTCGCTCTCGGGTGCCGCCGGCCTCCTCCGCCCCTCCGTCCCCGCGTTCGGCTCCCGCTCCTCGCTCCGATCAAGAACCGCGTACTTGTTCCTGCCGCCATTGGCCGCGTCGCCGGCGTCCGCCATCGTCTTGCTCCGCGCGCTCCCGGCAGCTACCCGGTGGAGTTTCCTCGCCGCGGATTTGTGCTCGCTCCGGAGATCATCAGTGGCCCGCGCCCCCGAGCCCCCAAAATCCAATGAAGCGTGCGCGAGGAAGGTGGGAGAGGATGTCGATGTGGTGTTGGTGTTCTTGCTCCGTTTCGCTCTCTCCCGTTTTGCCAGTTTCTTTAGGGGTAGGTGCGATTTGTTTCCATTTCTTTTCTTTTATATATATTTTTTGAAAGGTCATTGTTTCCATTTCTTCTCGAAGAAATCCTCAGGACTACAAATCCTTTTCAAGAATGCAGGCGTGCAGCAGAGTAGTAGGGACCAAACTGGAATTTGGAGACCTTTCGAGGTTAACCTTGGTATTCGATGATTTTGTCCGAGTCATACTCGGTTTTGACATAGAAAAATGTTGGAAGGACGACTTGGACGAGATGCCGTGTTTACCACCTCTCCCGTCCTTCACGGAAGGTGTGTCACTGTGGCATTGGCGCTACTTGTTAAGGGCTAAATGATGATGACTGATTGTGGAAAATGAGATGGTTTATCGGCTTAAGGATCTACCGGGTGGCAACGCAAGATAGACAGATTCACAGATAGAAGTATAGAACGTAGTAACTGCTACTAATATCTTTTCAGTTGTCTCCTGAGGATGTCGCTTTCATTCGAAGTCTAAGCAAAGGCATGGCGGTTTGGACTAATCAATCCTCGAGTACGAAAGGAAAAAATATCACAAAGCTCCCTGGTCCACGTCATGACAGTGGATGTCCCCAAGACCCCACCTCAACTCCCCATTCCAGGTGATTCCCGAGTCGTTCTCGTCAGAAATCTCGCCTGAATTTGCCGAACAAGTACCGGCAGGCAGTACGTGGTGAAGCTGGTATACCTTCGCTCTTCTTCCTTTTTTGTTTAGTCTTTGTTGAGGATGGTTTCGCACTAGCGCAAGGTTATTAGCAGCTGGAGGTTGAGGCAGGAAAAGCAAAGACGACGAACAGTTTCTTGGCATGGAACGGGTCAAACAGCCGGCAGCTAGCCTGTTTGGACTTTGGAGCTTGAGTTTGGACCTCCCTATGCGCCCACGCTAAGCTCCTGCGACGAAGACGGGTGTCCAAACTGACTCCTAGAGTTCACCGATCGTCACACCAGAATCAGAAATGGATGGTTTCATTTGAATGGTTGGTTTGCAGCTAAGAAAGCAAGAGGAACATCCTATACCATGATCTATTCGTTCAATCCCAGCGCGCAAAAAAAAAAAAATCGAATTTCGTCTCTCCCTCCCTCAATCCCCCATGGCCATGGGAGAAACGGAAAGAAAACGATGGCAATTTGCAGTCCATGCAGGTGGAGCATGTAGAGGGAGCATGGACTGACCGTAGCCGAGGAGGATGGCGTTGAGGGACGCGAAGAGCGCGCAGCTGAAGGCGTAGCGCTGGCCCCGCCTGCGCCGCTGCATCTGCGCCTCGGCACGGTGCGCCCACTCCGCCTCGTCCAGCTCCTCCCCCTCCTCGCCCACCTCCATCCTCCTGTACTCCCGCTTCGTCGCCATTGCCGCCCTCATCTTCACCGACTCCATGATCTCCCTCTCCGCCGGCGCCGTGCTTGTACCTAGCTAGCTAGCTAGCCTTCTTGCTTGCTAACACAGCTGCCACTGGCAACTACAACTGCGTTGTGACCTGCATATGCAGATCTGACGCGAGGTCAGGGACTCCAAATGCGGCTTTAGCGTTCGCTCGCTCCGGTTCATCGGCTCATCGCACAAGAAATGGTTACTCAAGGACCTCTGGAGCTTATTTTAGAGTCGCCTCCACGTTCACGGCAGGCCGTCATCTTTTTCTTCCTAATAATTCTATGTTGCAAGTGGCACGGGTACAGCGACTTGCGAACAGATAGTCTCTCACAAGTTTAGATCTGTTTGGTTCCGCTTCCCGAGGACGGTTTAGACTAATAGCTAGTGCCGCCAAAGCTTTGGAGCTCAGGATGGCCCTCACTTTCAACCAAAGTACAGGATGGCATTGCAGAGTTTATAAGGTCCTACAGCCTACATGGCCCTAATAAGCCTAACTTGTTTCAGCAGTCTTTACACGAATCTCGGTGCCTTAGTTTGCCATAATGCATATATAAAAATACTCGTACCACACAAGAAAGGGTTAGAGAGAAACAACAAGACCAACAAACCAATATAACAGTGTGATTCTATCAAGCAAGGGGCCGCTATCCACTTATCCAGTACAAGAACTAAGCAAAAGTTTGGAGGGGTCAACTGACTGACTTGCCTCACTGTACACTGAAGCCATCGAAGAACAAAATGGCAGATAAATTAAAGGTTTTTTATTCAGATTTCCTTGTCCTTGTGCTGATACGCTAAATGCTGAGGACGCTCTGCGTTGACTGGCCGGAATTTGAGGATCTTTTGAACGCTTGCAAGATGATTCACCTCCTTTGACAGAGCTTCCTTACTGCAGCTGGTTGGTTTATCTGTATTTTCTTCAGAAGGCCGCGTCTCATTACTAGCAGGTTTTGGTTGAGCTTCTGACAAGAGAAGAGGAGAAACAGTGAATGGATCTACTCATATATAAAAGAAAAACTGCATCAGGTCAAACAATGGAGGTTTCCAGCCTCTGCAGAAGCGAGGTTCCCCAAAAAAGAATGAGTTGACATTGATTATAGCATGACTGACAAAGTCAGTACAATCACAAGAAAATTATATTCACTGCTTCGATCCTATGCTTGTGAATGGATTCAATAATAGAATGGGTGTTCTACATCTCATATGAAATGAAATGAACATCTGAAATTTTCGGGAAACAGCATCACCATAATCGCACAGCAACAAATTCACTTCAGGAAATTTAACAGGCCGTCAAGAAATATCTGCAGAACATAAGATGTGGGGAGGGAGGGGACTTTTCAATGTTGCTTACCACTTTCAGAGAATAGATAACATGTGCCAACAGTTTCTTCATATTCTCCAATCTGTCATTAAACAAGGCATTAACACTAGCACGAGCAAACTTTGTAAGCAGGTTAGAGCCTGTAAAATCAAAGGTACTAATTGGGAAGTTTCAAGTTTTTTTCACATTTTACAAAGAATAAAATTGTCAGCATAAGTGAACAGATACAAATGCAGTGCAACAAAATAGCTAATCAGCACTTAATGCATGTTCGGTACTAAATGAACTATAAGCACTTATGGGTTTCCATCTTGTCCAATTAAAGTTTTCAAAGGCGCAAGGACAGTTAAGAATCTTTGACGGATATGTACTCGATAGTCACCAACAATTGAACTCAAACACTATTCATTTGATCTTGAAGAGTGGCAATGAAAGTAGACTGGTGGTATGTAAAAAAAAAGACTTGATCTAAAATTTGGAGCTTAGAAAATCAGATTTTGTGTTCATGAAAATGAAAAAAAAAAAGAAACAGTCTTTTGCAGCTAGTGAAAAGCACTGTTACAACCCACAGGGCACAACCCAAAAGACACAGTACAGAGTACAGAAACATTACCAGAACATGACTTACCATCTTCAGACCATTGCCTACTATCAAGGTAGGCGTTAGTGTATCCAATCCCTGAAAAACATGATTCTCACAACTTAATAACCTAACATAAATGCGATGAAAAAAAAATCCGGACATAGCTGCGAGTCATGATATTCAATGATCGTATGACAAACATAACAAGTTAATTGCAGAGATGTAGATCCAGATAAGAACCAACTTACAGAGAGTACAAACGGAGCACCTGGTGATAAGTCTGAGTAAAGACAATCGCCCAACTCCAGCAATACATACTCTTCCTCTTCCACTTCCTCTTCCTCCTGACCAAGTTTCTTGTCTTTCTCAAGTGTTTCTGACATCTCCAATTGCAAGACCAAGAAGACTCTTCAGTTCTATTCTGCACGCAGGAGACCAGACCAGACGCCTATGTTATTATATGCAAACGTCAGCACAGTGCAGAAAACACTTGTAACCAGTAATGCGTTCTAATATCAGTATCAACAATTCAGCATTCAGCAACTATGTAGTGACCTTCAATATTCAGTTGTTCACAGATCAATGTGCAAACAAAATATCATATTATCATTTGCGTTCCAGTGGCAGATATAGAGAGATAGGGTGTACTGTTTCCTAATTTAGACAAATAAAAATTGCGGCTAATTTTAACTTGCAATCGAACTGAATCAGACCAAACACAAATTGCAACCAAACAATGTATGCACCTGCCACCTAGCAAGGAACTTGGTAGCCAGCAGCGAGCCATACCATAGAAACCTCACAATTTTGATTCTTGAGCATCATATAAATCTGAATTTAACCATTTAATGAGGGGGGAAAAGCAATGTGAATGCATACCTAGCAAGGGGCTCGGCAAGGAGGCAGCACACCGGGGTCACGACTATCGTACGGCAAGCGGAAGCACAGCAACGTAAGGAACGGCCGTAGACCCCGATAGGGTGATGATAGCGACTGCCAGTGGGTCTCTCCTAGCTGCGGGCTGCGGCAGCGACCGGCGGGAGGGACCAGCCGACGGGCGGCGGTAGACCAACAGGGTGTGAGGGTGATGATCAGCGGCGGCCGGTGGGTCTCCCCTAGTTGCGGTAGCGACCGGCGGGAGGGACCAGCCGACGGAGGGCCGCGGTTGCGCGGCAAGGCGGCGGGGAGAACAGGAGAAGGAAGGGAGGAGGCTGCGCGCCTGCGCCCGTGTGGGCTTCGGCCAGCTGCGGCTAGGCGCTCGTGGGCCGAGACTGGCGAGCGCGCGGTGTGGGGTCTGCGAGCGGTAGCCCATAGGCCGTAGCCAGCAAGAAGAGATGGAGGAATTTCCATATTTCATACTGTATTTGACATCTGAATCCACCAGCCCAGACAAAAGTCTGCTAAAAAAGTCTGAATCCACCCTAATTTTGGCCTCACTAATTGACCACTAGACTATTAATATAGTTTGACTTACACTCTAAAACCAATTAGTGAGATAAATCAGACGGTTTTAAAGTTGGGGTATACAAATATGTTTTTTATTGAGGGAGATAAATTAAACTTCCTCCATCGTAGGAACATAAGGATTCGAAGCGTACCGTAGATTTGAAGGATATCAAAGATTCAAAAAATCTGGTTTTTTCTAGGGTAATAACTTTCAAGTTTAATGTTAAGTGAAGAGGTTTATTTTTCCAAAATAATAGATTCATAGTTTAAGAAAAAGGAATATCTTATCTTATTTATATATATAGCACTTATATATATAATGGAAGCTCTTTTTTCATATATATATATATATATATGTGGAGTAAAAAGGAAATATCCTATATATCTATATATGAAAAAAGAGCTTCCATTCCTAAATTTTGTTCAAAATGTCGACCACTTAGCATAGGCCAATTATAGTTATTTCTTCTAATCCAAAGCACAACTTGTTCACTTGGTTGAAACGTTGTTCCTTGATTTGTTGTAAGAGAAAAATATTACACTTACTGTGGTCTAAAGTTTAACCAATAATTTTTAGGCTATTTTTACTCTTGAGGTTTGAAGCAAGAGGTCTAAAGTTTAGATTATCTCACAAAAATTTAGACCACACAAGCAAGCTAAAGTGGTCTAAAGTTTTAAAGTTTTAGTCCTCAGCTTTAGTCAACTAAATTGTAGACCTAAGAGTCCAAACGGACCCTAAGTAGTGTCTTAGGGGTGCAAAGCTAGGATACGAGAAAATCATGACAAAGAAGTGAAAGATAATTTCAGCTTCTTTTGTCTAGCCTAGCATCCTCTTTTTAGTTTTTCTCGCTCCACAACCGAGTGTTTTTTTAATCAGTGACGTTCTAGTTATATCCTAAGTCAACAGTTTAGCATGTGGCCAAGTTTCTTATAAGAAATGCATCCACAATAATAAATAAAAAGCACAATTGATACATTTTATGATGTATTCCATGAAATTAATTGGATACTATAGATGCAGGCTTATATATTTTCTATATAGATCTTGTGATGCTATTTATAACAAAACTAAAGCAACATGTATTTCAAAGTGGAGGGAGAAGTAAGCATGTCCGCTTCTCGACCATCCAGTCATTCACGTGGCGATGCACACCCCGTGAGGCCGTGACAGGAAACAGGATACTTTAGGCATTGTTTAGTTCACCCCGAAAACCAAAAAGTTTACAAGATTTATCGTCATATCGAATCTTTCGGCACATGTATGAAGCATTAAATATAAACGAAAATAAAATCTAATTCCACAGTTTACATGTAAATCGCGAGACGAATCTTTTAATTCTAGTTAGTTCATAATTAGATAATATTTACCACAAACAAATGAAAGTGATACAGTAGCGAAATCCAAAATCTTTTCGCAGCTAAACAAGGTCTTAGATTGGTTTCACTCCTAGAGCTGCGTGTAGAACCTGAAGAAGTCGGAGACAACACTGTGGAACTATGGCGAATCGCATGATCTCC
>Ga0182004_10004638_pt1 | contig 11109 bp, 10 predicted proteins | sample Sormic07211540_1_FD_120479 | JGI IMG/M metagenome (GOLD analysis project Ga0182004, IMG submission 120479) | Endophyte microbial communities from Sorghum bicolor roots, Mead, Nebraska, USA - 072115-40_1 MetaG | ecosystem: Host-associated > Plants > Roots > Unclassified | place: USA: Nebraska...
TATGAGCTAATTCTTGGTAAACTATTTTTTTACAAATATGCACACATCGGACCATGCAGATTTGCACTGGACCTACATAATTGGGTGAGCATGTCTTTTTATTTGGTACTGTACTCTAGTGATAGATGAATAGCTAGGGTTGTCAATGGTCACTATCATATTATAGTGTTCATTGACACTAAGTATATTTGTCACCGGAGATCATCCACTACCCGTTGTTTTGTAGAAATTGAGTACAATGACATTTCTTACATTTATTATGTCTTTATGTTTTGTTGTAGCCTATGAGTAGTTGGCCTACATTAAGCTGAGAGGAAAGGAACTAGCTAGGACATATATGTATTGCCATTTTTTATTTATTTCTATAAAGCAACCATCACATTTCCACAATTCTAGTGTATTATGTAATCACTTATGGTTTAACAGACTTGTATTTTGATCATGAGAACTTTCTGTGTACCATGAAGTGTGAACTATGTATAATGATATTTTATATTGTACTGTATATTGTGTTGTGCCAAGTTTTCTTTTTGACCAAAGTTCTATCTTAACACAGGAATTTGAAGAGTTGACAAAGCCCATCGATGTGCACATGATTAGAGAAAGAGTTCTTAGTGGGCCATGTTCTTAGTGGCACAGGTCATCAACAAGAAAGGAGAGTTCTACCCTCCTAGTTAACCATCAGTTAATATGGGTCGAGTGATGTAGTGTGTGACTGAATAAGTTAAGTCCAATGTTGTGATGGATTTCGAACAATCTGTGAATCTGTCAATGAATTTGATATAAAAAATGTGGATCTGTTAAACTTGAAATCTATTTGAAGAGCTTTTGTTATGAACATGTAGTAATGTATTGATGACTTTCATATGTATGTGCTGTGAACATTGTGGTATGTGGCTTTAATATGGCTCTGATGGCTTTCAGACTCGTCACTATTATGATCATGCGCGTCACTTGTTTATTGCTATTAGTGACATGATGGGTTGATATGAGTCACTAATATCTAATTATTAGTGACGCATATTGTCAGTACGTGTCGCTCTATCTCCTTATTAGTGACGCGTGTTCTCATTATGTGTCACTCATATATCGTTACTAGTGATGTGTATCCTCAATACGAGTCACTGATATGCCCTTATTAGTGACGCGGTTTATCTATACGTGTCGCTGGTATATTCATATCAGTGACGCGGTTTATCAGTACGTGTCGCTGGTAGATTCATATCAGTGACGCGTTTTTACACGTCACTAATTTGTCCACCTCCGAGACGCAATAAAAGTGACGCGTCCTTTCCGCGTCACTAATGACCCTCTAGCTGCGTCACTAATTAGCTTTTCTGGCATAGTGGAAGTCTGCTAGCTCTTAGAAACCATTTTTCACGTAGTGTAGGGAAGGCCATCGGCTGCCCCGAGCTACACGGCCAGGCAACCAGGTTGGGGGCCAAACCACCGGGAGCCGCGACTAGGGAGGGTTGGGCGATGTCGCCACTAGACCACTAGGAGCCACGGCATAACCAACAAGCTAGGCGAAATCGACACCTTCTAGCTCTCCATCCATCGAGCACCAGGCGGGAAAATGGGTGACGTGCACCAGGCTGTGGAGGAAAGGGGCGGCGTGCACCAGGCTGGGGAGGGAAGAAGGGGCAGTGTGCACCAGGGCGAGCGGGCCGCCGGCGGAGTAAGAGCACAAGCTCGTGTGTTGCGTTTGTCGTCTCCATACAGCCGGGCAGATGAACCGATGGCCGGGTAGATGAATTGATACATCCGAATAAGCAGATGGGTAATACAGTCCATACTGAAAAAATATATGTATTTGAGATGAGAAATATGATTAAAGCTATCAAAATGTCATGGAAAACAAACTGTCAATGTTTTGGATGTCATTTTAGGGAAGCCAACGTTAGAAATCCTATAATAACAAAGCCACATGTTTAAATCCTATAATAGCAATTATCTCACCATACAGTAGTTTTACTATAAAACTACATCTCAGGGCTCTAAACTAGAACAGATGGACCTTTTTGGTACGCTGACTTCTCCTGAAATATAAGGCTTTACTGGAAAAGGTATAATAGGTCTTGGATTATGTTTGGTGTATATAATATGTCATTTGTAATTGCAACTAATTTAGTTAAAAACACATAAGATTTATTTTCGTTAACATCGATCAGTTACAGAAACATGCAACACGTTTTTTCATATGACCATAGATCATAGTATTTTCATTAAGCAAAATTATAGTATTTTAGAGAAAAGAATGAGACAAATATTGTATATCTATACAATACAATTTCCCTAACAAGGATAAAATACAAATTACATCCGAGTAGTGAACTTCTCTTGTGGTGAAATCTTGTACTTCGTCCTTTCATCATTTAAACAGTATGTTAAGAAAAGAGAATTTCACATAACTACAACAGAATTAGAAATGTTCACAATGCAGTATATATCTCAGTTATTTGAATGCTAAAATACATAACTGGTTGGTATCGAATGAAAATTATGGAACTGGTAAGCTTTGGAGGAGAAACATAGGAGGATTTGTTTCAATATGACTAATCAGATCCTCAATAATGACCAACCTTTCACTAAATTTTGACTGCATTTTTCTTTTCTGATAAGAATTTTGGGTGAAAATTTGAAACTACGGTGATATAGGCTGATATGGCAATTTGATGTGGTTACAAATCTCTTATTCCACATTGCTGACATTTCAGCATGCGTATTCAGCGTATGCTTACTAATTTTGATTTGCGCCAAATGAATAACTGTTTAATCCTCTGGCACACAAAGAATTACCAATATCTAAACATACTATATTTGAGATCAAGTTTGTGTAGGGATGAAAACGATCGAGAGGAAGCCAAATCACTATAATTTTTATTTTTTTTTTTTCTCAAAACGAAATCGATACGATCACTAGTAAAAAAACATTTTCGCTGGCACCTTTTTTTTCGCAGGCGGTTCACAATATCATGGCGTTAGTAGAAAAAATTCAGTGGGCCCAACAAGCGAGCCACCTGTGTAGATGAGTTTACATAGGCGGTTTTCGTAATTCAAGCGCCTGTGTAAACTGTACATTTACACAGGCCGATTACAATAACAACCACCTGTGTAAATGCCATTTACACAGGCGGATGTCGTAATGTTACCGCCTGTGTAAATGTGCCATTTTACACAGGCGGTTTGTATAGAGGACCGCTTGTGCTAATTTATTTACATAAGTGTCCCTCTTTATGAGCAGTTTGTTTTAAGCTTGCTATAAATGCCCTTTGTCTACCTCCAGAAAAGAACAGTTACTCCCATGAGCTGTGCACGGTGGCGGACAAGACAATTATAGTTTCCAAAGGGGTAGGTTTTGATCGTTATTTCTTTGGTGAGAAACTTCCAAAAGGTTAGTTAGTGCCCTTGATGCTATTTTTTAGTGATTCTTTGGTTCAATTATTGTACTGGAGGTGCTCTAGATCTTGGGTTCATCATGCATTCTTGCTTAGGGTTAGGGTTCATAGGGCAAGAGAGAGAGAGTTTTAGCTAAATTTTTATGTAAATTCATAGTAAATTGTATAAAACTAAAAAATAAAAAAATAAATACTTTTTAGATTCTTGTGAGTAGATCTATGCAATGTTTGATTAAAAAGTAAAGATTATCATAGAAATCCTTAAATTATTCTTAAGTTATATTCAATTGTTTCTTATAATTATGAAAATGAGTTTAAACAATTATTTAAATTCCATAAATTGTAAACTCTATAAGGGGTAGGTTTTCATCTCCGTCTAATTGAAGGAGGTTAGTATATATCTTAGTTATGACCTACATTGTTCTTAACTAATTGCAGCTAAATATGGAGAGGTCATTATGGATGTACAACTTATCAAGATTGGACCCATCATATGTAGTGGAGGTCAAAAAAATATTGATGTCGCAAAGATACATGCTCGCAGAACAAAGGCGAAGCACATATGTTGTCCATGCGCAAACTATAAAAATATTATGGTATTTGACAATGTAGAAGCAATCACTTCCCATTTAGTTTGCAAAGGATTTATGGAGGACAACTTGATTTGGTCAAAACATGGTGAGGGTAGTTCTGCACCTTATATGCGGACAACTGACAACACTGCAACTAACATCAATGTGGAGGGTCCAATGCCACCTCTCAATGAATGTCATGCTATGCCAGATGTCAATGAAACCCATCATGCCATGGCAGATGCCAATCAAACTCATAATGCTACATTTGATGTCATTGAAACTCAGCATGCTAACACAGATGCTGTTGAAGATGCAAATTTCTTAGAGGCAATAATGAACCGTTGTGCTGATCCATCAATATTCTTCATGAAGGGAATGGAAGCATTGAAGGTAGTAGAGGACACTTTGTACGACGAGTCGAAAGGTTGTACCAAACAGTGGTCGACATTACGTGTTGTTCTTCAGTTCTTGACGATGAAGGCTAGACATGGTTGGTCCGATTCTAGCTTCAATGATTTCTTGCGTGTACTTGGAGACCTTCTTCCTAAGGAGAACAAAGTGCCTGCTAACACGTACTATGCAAAGAAGCTGGTTAGTCCACTTACGATAGGTGTTGAGAAGATCCACGCATGTAGAAATCATTGTATTCTATATCGGTATGGTCAGTATAAAGACTTAGGCAGTTGTCCAAACTGTGGTGCTAGTAGGTACAAGACGAACAAACATTATCGGGATGAAGAGAATCTAGCCTCTGTTTCTACAGGGAGGAAGCGAAAGAAGACCCAAACAAAGACTCAACAAGACAAACACTCAAAGCCTAGTAGCAATGAAGAAGTGGACTATTATGAATTGAGAAGAATTCCTGCTTTGGTGATATGGTATCTCCCCGTGGTTGATCATTTGAGGTGTTTGCTTGCAAACCCTGAAGACGCAAAACTTATGACTTGGCAGGCTTCTGATGAAAGGAAAGATGATGGAAAGTTACAACATCCAGCCGATGCAAAGCAATGGAAAGATTTCGATAAGAAATATCTGGACATTGCTGACGATCCACAGAATGTAAGGTTTGCACTGAGTACTAATAGAATGAATCCATTTGGCGAAAGGAGCAGCATGCATAGCACATGGCCGATGATCCTGACAATATACAACTGTTGATGAAAAAATAGATCTGCAAACACAAAGGGCTAATACCCGTTTTTGATGTCAAGCATGCCAATCGATTTAACATGTTAATCGACAAGGATGATAATTCGAATACTTTGGTCCCGACAACAGCGTTGCGCCCAGATGTCATGGCCAAGAGGTACTCACGTGGAACTCGAGGATCGTCGAGTACAACTCACCAAATCGATGAGAACTCGTAAAAACAAAAGTATGTAAAATTGATGAATTCGTCGAAAAGAAGATGCGAAAATACGAGTAAACTTGTGTTTGATATTGATTGATATCGTTTTACATCTTCCCTCGGCCTATATTTATATCGTGGCCTAAAGAACTATAACCTAATACGACTAGGACTCAACTCTTCAGGTAAAACAAGACTCTTACATTAAAGTATATTCTAACAAATATTGAAAAGGAAAATAATATCTATCTACTCTCGTGTCCATCCTTTTCACGGTGAAGTTCTCATCGGCTCCTATCCCACGGCATACCACAAGCCTCATTGACAGCAGTCTTCACATCTCTCCTCATTGGCATCGACCATATGGCATAAGCCCCATCGGCAATAGTCTCCACATTTTTCTTCATCGGCATCAGCGACACAACATCACAAGTTTTATCGGCGACAACCCTTGAATCAGCAGACATCACCTCCGACTTTATAAATCAACACTTTGATTTTAAACTAACAGAATCCCTCCATCGATCATCATCCTTTATCAGCACCACTCTCCATTGGCTGAACCTTATCGGCATTTTCTTATTATAATACAACATTTTCTCTGCTATCGATTGGTCCACTCTAATCACCTTGACCCGTGTCAAAAAATGGTGTCAACATATGCCCCCAATATTGGAGTATAAAATCATTAATGCTCCGAAATTTACTCCAGATAACGATCACCATAATTATCTCCTTGACAAAAATTTGTTGCTAAACCCGAGCAAATCCAGCCCTGACTTTCGTGCCTCCATAAATATCGCACAACCTTCAATCATCTTTATCCCGACCAAAGCTAAAGCACAATGGTAACAGTCTATTCGTAAAGGCTGGGCATCGGAACACACTGTCGATCAACTAAAATATTCCACATATCAGAATATATCCAAAAATCATGATTACTTGCCATTAAATCACCTACACAATCCCTATATTGTTGTGCAAACAGTTACCATATCTATTTGAACAACCTCGATTTTTACGCGTATGGCAGAGATAAGTCTGAAATGCCCTTACTCGGCTCAACCTATAAATACATCTCTTTTAGGCACTCATCTTCTACCTCGCCATTCTCCATCTCCAAGACATACTCCCTCCGGTGTTAGTTCTGACGAGCAAGCACACGTCTTCAACCAGCAAGAATCTTCTTCGGCAGAGTCTTTGAGCTCTCGGCCTCATCCTCGTCTTGTCTAGAAGAAATGGCGATCAACTTCAATGTTCCTGAGGTCAATCCCATATTCATCCCCTTTTTACTGCAGTTCCTGTTATTCTCGCAAGTTCATATACTCTGAAATATTCCTTTTTCTTTTCTTCTGATTCTTTAATCCCTCAAACTTAGGAACTGAGCGATAAAATAGATCTCCCAACTGACCAACCCCACATCCAATGCTCGGGCCCGATGGGCAACTCGGATCCAACCATTCTGATAAACGCATAAACCAACAGAATCAGATTTAGAGATAAGAACTTTTCCCTAGAACTGTGGAAAGACACTTTTAGATCTTGGCCAAAACCCACCAAAGGATGGAAAATTTGGTTTCTGAGAGTTAGTGGAGCTAATGAGGTATACTCAGCAGAACGCAAGCTGGACCAGTGCATCAGGCTCTCCATTGCCGATATGGAGAAGAATGTGTCGATGATGATAGCAACTGCTTATTTTTGGTCAGACACCTTCAATGCTTTCGTGTTTGGTCACGGCCCAGCTGCCCCTTCCCTTGCCGATGTAGACATCTCAACTATCGATGACGGTTGGATTTTAAACAGGAAGTCCGATTACAAAGTAGACACTCGTAACATCAGCGGCTGGACAGGATATGTCCAGAAATATCAGAACACTGGATCAGTTAGCTAGAGAGAACATGCTATATTCTTAAATATGTGGCTAGACAGGTTCATTTTCTACGGCCGATCGGTAGGGCCAACCTGCATCTATCTTGCAGCAGCCGAGTCACTAGCCAATGGTTCTAGATTCCCTCTTTGCCGATACCTCTAGAGCTCCACCTACTATCTCCTCCACCAAGTTGCTGAGAAGCTCCTGTTAGGTGAATCCATCGGTAATCTAGGAGGCCCGCGGTGGTTCATCAACATTTGGTTAAATGCCCACATGCACAAGCGTGTGCAGTGGAATTTGTGTACTCAACAATTCCCTTGGGACATCGCCGAAGATTACGAGCTGGTAGAGGATGAATCGACAACCCACTCACCCCTCAACTTTGGTGAAGCAATTACAGTCCTTCCTGGGACTGAAGCAAATGAAAACCAGATCGGTAGATTCTTCTAGACTCTCTACAATAGTCTTTCTCATGAGCACCAGGCCTGGATGCCCTATATTGATGAGGACTCTAGATTCACCCTCCTTTTCCATCCTACCGATGAGGCGATGAATAAAGATAATGTCTTGATGATGGCCATCATTACTCCCCGAGCGATCCCAGTGAATACATTTGGTAGTGGGAAAAATACTAGTGCTACTTATGAATTTTACAACCCATCTGTATTAGCTCGTCAATTGGCCTTCGGCCAACTGCCGATCAATCTTTGCTATGCTGATGTGATCAAGTCAAGGGAAACAATCACCAGTGGTCTTTACTGGATCAGGGCAGCTCAACTTCCTCCCGATGCCAATACTACAGACATCAATCTGTCCACTTGGGTACCAGCCTCCTTCATTACTGAGTCTTATAAGTCATGGTGGAAAGAATGAAAACGGCAATTGTTTGGTGCATCGGCTCATACATATCGGCACATGATCGACTCCGAGCACGATATCCCCAATGATGTGGTAAGCTTTTTCCCGACACTTATTCTTCCCTTTACTTTAACTTCATCAGCAACTGACCCCCCTTTTTAATTTGACAGGTCGATAACCCAGCACCAATGATGACCAAAAGCGGGCGACTGTTCGATCTTCGACCAGTGTCCATGATCTCTCCAATCGGCCATAATGCTTCCAGCATGGCAGCCCTGATGCATCAGGGAATTCGCACCAGGAAGACCACTACCAAGCACCCAAAGGCCACTCCATCGTTCGCTGCCGCTACCCTTGCACAAGCGTTTAAGGTAATCAACCTCAATTATTCTAATCATGCCGATTTCAACCCATATTTACACCATCTTTCCAGGGCGTAACAACTGCAACTGGGACGTCATCGATAACTCCCTCTTTACCATATACCACCATTGACGAACCCTCAGACGTATTAATTTGCCTTCGTATTTACTTTACAAATCATTATGCCTTATATCTATTTTGAAACAGCAAATCGATGCATCGGCAAAAGCTCAGGATGTTCAACCATCGGGAGCCGATCGGCCTAGCCAGTGGCCACCAAGACCCAAGCCAAATGCAAAGCGACAAAAGAAACCAAGGCCCAGCTGAAGCCACAGAAAGCTGTACCATCTTCTCCCCCTCGACCAGCACCTCAAAGTCAAGCCGAACTGGCCGATGTAACTGAACAAATAGTTGATCCATCCGATCAGGGCACGTCATTGTCCATCGCTTCTGAGCAAATTACCGCCGCTCTTACACAAGGTATATCATCGGTTATCACATTTCAAGATTTTTCCACCAATGAATTTGCAAATAATCCTTCACTATCTCTAGTATTAATCGATTTTTGCAGTTGAAGATATCCCATCGGCAGACCCAGCCGATCAAGGCACAGTTCAAATCGTATCTTCCAGCCAAAGGCAATAGATTGCCCTGAAACAAGTAAGCCATCTGATTTGACTGATCGACACTATCCACACTTGTCCCCGACTAATCCATCTCCTTTGTTTTTCAAGAACAAGACTCCCCTGATATCTTTTTCTCTTTCGCCATCGACATCTCTGATGATCAAGGAGAAGAACCAAGCTCCTCGCTAGCGCTTGGTGCCGTATCGGTGGAGGTTAGGTCAAAGCTAGAAGACCTATTGAACTTGCTGCAGCAAAACATAGCTCAGCTAGTAGACGACTCGAGCCTAGCAAAAGCCATCTTCAAAGTAGTCCGCGATCAAGTCCCTGCGGACGTTGAGGAAACACTCTTCCAAGCTGCACATTTAGAGAGTCACCAGCTTCAATATCAAAAGGCCACTCAATGCCTTGCTGACAAAGCTGCCCAAGTTTAGCTCAAAGAAGAGATGTTACAAGTGAAGTTTGTTGCCGATGAGAAGCACAAAAGCATCGGCAATTTGCAAGTTTTAGGCACCGAATTGAAGCAAAAGATTACAGATTTGTCGGCAAAGAGAGAAGCTCTGCTAGCTAAACTTAAACAAGTCGAAAAAGCACTGACTCAGGCTAAGAAAGAAGAAACCCAGCTGCTTGATATGATCAAGGGCGTTTAGCAAGAAAGGGACACTCAAGCCCTATCGGTGTTTTCCCCCCGGGGGGTCACACCAACGAGTAAAACTTGTCCGTGCTCCCCTTTCCAGATGGTGATGCAAGAAAGACACAAAGATTTATCCTGGTTCGGGCAAGAGAAGGCCCTACGTCCAGCGGGGGGAGATGTTTCTATTATCTTGCACCTAAGTGCTTGTACAGGGGTGAATACAAGTCGGTATGGTATGGATGGATGGAGATGAAGTATGGTTGCTCTTCTATGTATGTCTTGTGTCCCCTATCCTTTTCTGAGCTTCCCCTTTTATAGTTCCAACAGGAGACCTAGGTTACATGCGTAGGTGACAGAGTAGGGTTCGATAGGGGTATGGCGCGCTGACCTACTCGAGGCTTCTGTACTGGCGTGGCCTCGAGCCGTCTTGTTACCCAGTACTTGGATGATGATTACGCATGCCACTGAATCCGGCTTCTGCGTGCCGTCCTGGATTGGCTCAACTGTGGGCATGCCTATACGTCATGGCTACAGCCGCGTCAGAGTGGTGCTGTCTTTCACCGCCTGACCCTTCTCAAGGAAGGAACGTGCTTGCTCGAGGGTCTAACGCCGAATAAAGCCCTGCTGGTTGGAGCGCTGACTTTAGGCGTCTCAAGGGGGTCGTGACGAGACGTTCCGTCCGCCTTGCTGCGCCCTATCATGCTCTGACTCATCCGGTGGACAAGGCTGCAAAAAGGGGCGATTGGATGGGTGCTCGCACCCTATCACGCTTCCCATGACTGTCGGGTTAGGTGAGAACGCGACAGGCGCATTAAATGCCCTGGTTCCCGTACCCGTGTCAGGCGGCGGGCGGCGTCCTGGCGCTCGAGGCTTGTCGATTCGTACGAGCCAGTTTCCGTATTCGACGGTTGTTGTTCAGTCGAGCCCCTGCTGATTCACACGATGCTCTTTCTGTGTTTGAGGCTATGGACGTCGTATTGTCTTGACAATCGTACATGCGATCGGGGGGGGCGTCGAGTCGGGGGCCTCGATTTACGTACGGGTGCTCCCGTTATGTGCGTTGGTTAGGGTACCCTTACTGATACCCTTGACAGTAGCCCCTAAGTCTCTATTCGAGCGCTTTGCGCTCGAGTAGAGGCTCTTCTTGTTGGTCGAGTTTCCGCGGAGTCGCGCGAGCGACCCCCGCGGGGGTAGCCCCCGAGCCCTTGGAGGAGTGTTTGACTCCTTCGAGGGTTATGTTGCCTTATCTGACGGAAGCGCTCTTGATGTTCGTCATGGAAGAGGAGCTAGAGGCTTCGATCGGTTGGTTTCGCATTGGGGTTGTGACGTACTCCCGGTGGAGCGAGCGTCACCTACCCCAGATTGAGCTCCTATCGGGTAATCCAAGTGAGAACCTGTGCCCCGTTCGAGGGGGTCAGCTGTAGCCCGGAGGCGTTCTCA
>Ga0182004_10004639_pt1 | contig 11108 bp, 9 predicted proteins | sample Sormic07211540_1_FD_120479 | JGI IMG/M metagenome (GOLD analysis project Ga0182004, IMG submission 120479) | Endophyte microbial communities from Sorghum bicolor roots, Mead, Nebraska, USA - 072115-40_1 MetaG | ecosystem: Host-associated > Plants > Roots > Unclassified | place: USA: Nebraska...
AGCATATAAGCGTCCAATTCACATTTGACTTTATGATGTTTAGAATTGATATAATCAAAATAATTGCTCCTTCTCGACATCTATGTAGGCCCCACATCACGGCCATATCAATTGAAGCTGTTATGTGCAAAGTTAAATAATTTTTACTTAGGCCTTATTTAGTTCTCAAAATATTTTGCAAAATTTTTCACATTTACATCGAATCTTGCGGCACATGCATGTAGCACTAAATATAGAAAAAAGAAATAACTAATTACACAGGTTATCTGTAATTTACAAGACGAATCTTTTGAACATAGTTAGTCCATAATTGGATAATATTTGTCAAATACAAACGAAAGTGTTACTGTTCATATTTTGCAAAAAAAAATTTGAAGTAAACAATGCCTTACTATAGACCCTATTTGACACAGTTCGGCTTCACTAGTGAAGTTTTTTTAAATAAACTTTATGAGTAACTTTCTAAGTAAACCTTGGTTGTTTTGAAAAAGTTATTTGGCAAAACTATACCAACAACTTCATGCACGGATAAAAGAAAGAATAAAGGAGAGCGAACAACTTAGAATAAGCTATTTTTTCAGATTCATCCCAAATGAGGCCTTGTTTAGTTCTCAAGAAATATTACAAAATTTTTTAGTTCTCCGTCACATCGAATTTTACATCACATGCATAGAGCATTAAATATAAATAAAAAATAACTAATTACACAATAATATGCGAGACGAATTAGTTCATGATTAGACAATATTTGTCAAATATAAAAAAAATACTATAGTGTTTATTTTGGCAAAAAAAAATTGGAACTAAACAAGGCTTTATTCTCAATGAGAGGAGAAAAAAATAGCTTCTAAGTTATTTTTTTAAAAAAATGTATATCGAAAAAAAAATTCACAGCACCTTGTGAAACTGTCGAGGCTATCCACTTGCTTTGATTTCAGTCCCGTAGTATAGGCGTTTTGTTTTTTTTAAAAAAAAAAAGGAGCCGCGCGGCGCGATCTACTTCCACAGAGGGCGAGCTCCGCCGGCGGCGGCGCGTACTATCATCATCCTCCTCCAGCAGGCGGGGAGGAGGCAGGATCGCAGGGAGGAACAACTCCGGGAGGCCAGCGCGGTTAGTTCAGCATGGCCACGAGGCGCCAGCGCGAGGCCACCGCTCCTCGGCCGGCTGCGAACGCAGGTGCGCATTCACAATCGCCCAATCGTGTTGGTCTGATCGGCGAACGAGGAGGATCGCGCGCGGCTTATTTGTTTCTCCATCCCATTCCGCGCGATTTTGGGTCCGCTTGCTGTTAGGGTTTAACTTGGGTGCATTTCGTTCTGGTGTCAATTTCGTACGGCGATCCCTGCGATATGCCAATGCCGTCCGTGGATCGACTTCTCACTCGAGATCTTCTTTCGTGGGGATGCAAATGCTCCGCCTCGTTCAGGTTCCAGGAACCAGACGACCGCCGCCGCCGCTCGTTCAGGACCCAGGAACCAGACGGCCGCCGCCGCCGCTCGTTCAGTTCCGAGGAGGAACCAGACTGCCGCCGCCGCCGCTCCTTCAGGTCCGAGGAATCAGACTGCCGCCGCCGTCGCTCCTTCAGGTCCGAGGAATCAGACGGCCGTCGGCACCGTGACCGGCCGACTGCACGCTAGGAATCGGCGAGAGCTGGCCGACATCGGCAACCACGTGAACGCCCCTGTCGTTGATAGGTTGGAAACATATGAACATTGGCACCCTCTTTATTTTAATTGGAGCTGCTTCGTCTTCCGTCATCTATTTTCTCTAAAACATGTCGTCTTCACCGTCACAGGGAGAGCAATCGCCGCCGCCTCACCAGGAGCCTCAGCGCCCAGCCCAACGCCGCCGCGGCAGACGAGGTACTCCGTACCCCTCTCCACTAGCATGATTAGTTATATAATTGCCTCGGACTGAAACATGCTGTTATCTAATCCTAGGTTCCTGTTCGTCTTTGCAGAATACCATAGCTCCTGCTCGTCCTGCAGCAGCAGTGGCAGAAGGTGCCAGAGCCAGCAGGGCTGTCTCAGGCAAGAACAAGAAGCTATCAAGGGTTGCTGCCACAAGGGTTACAAGCACAAGGGCAGAGGCGAACACCATAGTAGATTGCCTCACGAACGCTCTGGCTGCAGCTGAAGCTGTAGCTACTAAGGCAGTACAAGGTATGGAGATGACCGTTTCACTGGTCCAGAGGTATGAGAGGTTCGCCAATCATTTAGACAAGAGATATGAAGAAATCGCTGGAAATTACCAAAGGTACTTTCGCCAATCATTTGTGTATTTTTGTTGGGTACTTTTTTTTTAGTTTTATTATTATTATTTTTATTACTGAGATGGGTTCATTTGCACGGAAATCATATGTACCCTGTAGAACTTGAAGAACCTATTGGCAATATGGATGGGTAAACACGTTTTGTTTCATCTTCCAGAAAGGTTCATGATCTTTCTGCATGTGCATGAACACATTTAATTTGTTTGTCTTCGAAACCGTTAGTCTTTACTTTTACAAAAAGTCTGTTTAGCAGTTGGGCAGGCAAGTATGTCTATGTTGTGCTACATAGCATCCAAACTCTTTTAACTGTACTCAATCTGACATTGAGTTCCTTGTCTTTGTGATGAACAGGCTAGTTTCCGAGACTAACCAGCTTGAGAGTGAGAAAGCTCAGAAAGAAGCTCAAGTCCAACAGGTGACGAAGGAGAATGTAAAGGTGATGGAGGAGAATGTGAGGCTGCGCGCAATGCTTGACAAGAAGGAGGCACTACTCCAGGCCATGAGTGAGCACTGCAAGTTCATGGCGTTGAATCACCACAACTAGCAGGCCATGACCCTGAGGCCGCTTCACTTGCCCTATTGATGTAGCTTACAAACTATAGTTACATTGAAGGTTAATCTGTGGGCCAGTGGGTTAATTTTTTTGATAAATTTGTCAGGGATGGCAAAAGTCTAAATATAGACTTTCAGAGGTGGGGTAACAAATTTCAGCTCGTCTAGCTATATCGAAACTTCACATTCTAAGATGAGAATTAAGGATAAGCTTATATCCCCAAGCGAGGGTGACAAGCAAATCAAGTTTACAATTTTGATCTTTCAAACCATGACAAATGCTGCAGTGCATTAGCTTGCTTCTTCTGAGTTTAACACCAAAACCATTCCAGAATGTGGAACGCAGCTAGCTAGATCTATCAATTTTCACTTCTGAGCTTTAGTGAAATGAGAAATATTAGTATTTATACAAACTACAACATGCAAGCAATAATTCTGCTTGCCTTAAACAAACAATATGAAGTTCTATCCTGCCCCACTGCAAAAAAAAAAAATCACAAATTTATAGGCTCCTATGTATAACCCGAAAAATTGCACATGAAATCTACTTACCCAAAACTACCGGATTGCTGGCACTATAAGATTTACACCACGATTTGCATGTTCTGTTTTTTTTATATCTATCAGTTTCTTCTCAATAGCAAAATTGTAGGAAAATATATCATCACACCGGGGCAGGTGAACTTTGCAGAGCTGCGAAGTAGTCATCTTCAACATTCTTTAGCAGACTTCACTGCTTAAGCTGATACACCATATAGACCCTTATGCACTGGCCAAGGCAACAAAGCTGAAATTGACACGAAAGTTTTGCACAGTCCAAGCCTTGTTATCAGATCTACTTGTACAGTTACAGAAAAGTTGTACTCATCATCCGTTTCAGGCTTTCAGCACCAGCAACAACGTGTGCATGCATAGGGGAACCTGTGCCCAAATTTCAACTGGATTCAATAGACTAACCAGGTGTCCTGTTACCACTTGTTACAGCCTAAGGAAAATCAGTATCGCCGGATGTCCTTTGGCGGTTTGAAGATAATGGCATGGGTTTCGGTTAAAATCCTTTTTCCACATCTTTATAATTTTATTCATCTGTCTGGCAAGTCACGAGCCTAAATCCACCGACCTCGTAAGAGAGAGCAGGAATACATGCCTCACTTTCCAATGATCCTGAAATTGGAGATAGTTGTGGTAAGCATGACTATTAGATAGTTAGAACTCATGGTGAAAAATTCAGTAAGGACTTATTTAAACAAGTTATAGCCACTGCTACTAGCATTTCTGAAACACTGATGTTCTCAACACTCATAACAGAAATATTGTAGGGCGAAAAAAAAACAGGTGTTCTGCTTGCTGCTGCTTATCCTATTACAATCAATGCATGACGATGAAAAGTAATACTTACCCGGCGCAGGACTATAGTCTGGTCTTGTTGAAAGTTATATATGGCCACTGTTCCAGTCCCAAAATCACAGGCTTCCATTATCGCCTACACAAAAACAAAAAGGAAAAAGGTCAAATACTAAGAAGAAATTAAAACTGCACAAGCAGTTCTTTTTTTTGCGACTGTACAAGCAGATTTGCTGATAAAAAGTCGATAATCAGTCTTGTTGCGTAATGTTGACTATGGGAAATAACGAGATGACAAAGGCAATGCACGGTACTGGTCGTGGTTGTGGACGCCGGCCGGGATCACCGGACCCAGATCGGCGTGGAGTGGAATTGAAGGCCGCCGCCTGGTGGACGATCTCATCTCATCTCCATGGGCGACGAGGGAAGCAGCTCGTATGCAGGGAACGATTTGACGATTGATTGTCGATCGGTGCCGCGCGAATGAGGATGGCGGCGGCCGCGCGCGGTCCGATGATGCATGGCAGCCGAGGCAGGCACGCGCGCGCCGGCCGGCGTGGAACCGCGGGTGATATGGCGATCGGCGTGGGCGTCGTTTAATTTGCATCGATCAGGGTGCGATCGCCTGACTGGCGGACGAGGAGGGAGCGTTCCGGCCGAGCAGTAGGCGTTCTGGCGTGGCGTCCATCGAGGACGATCCGGATTATTGATTGTTTCCTTGCATGCATGCATGCAAGAGCCAATAATCAGGCAGCAGGTGATCGATTTGTTTTTCGTTCCATTTATTCCATGCACTATATAGGGTTCGTTGCATGCACGATCGAGCTAGTTATTCCGGCCCTAAAAAATTCATCAATCCCATCGAATCTTTAACACATGTACGAAGCATTAAATATAAATAAAAAATAAACTAATTACATAGTTTGGTTGAAAATCGTGAGATGAATTTTTTAAGCCTAGTTAGTCCATAATTAGCCTTAAGTGCTACAGTAACTCATATGTGCAAATGATAGATTAATTATGCTTAATAAATTTGTCTTGCGGTTTACAGATGAGTTATGTAATTTTTTTTTATTAAACCTCTTTCAACATCATTCCGACACATCCAATGTGACACCTAAAAAATTTTCATCTTTAAACAGTGCCTCAGGTGATCGTTTTTTCCACTTCCTATACCATTACCATGCGGTCAGGAATAATCGCCGGGGCGGGCGGGGGCGATATTGTTATTTTTTAGCTAGTTGTTGTAGAAAGAAGAGATATATATAAAGCACGAGCCCCGGCCCCGCCGCCCTCCTCCATCCAGCACCCCGCCCAAGCCCAAGTCAGTTGCGCGGTACGGTGCTCTCGTGGGGTGGGTGGGCAGGAGCAGCCAGCAGGCGGCCGGAGAGGAGGCAGGGAGGAACAAGTATCCTCCGGCAGGCCGGCGGTTAGTTGGAGTTGGTTATGGCCCCGAGGCGCCAGCGCGAGGCCTCCGCTCCTCGGCAGGCTGCGAACGCAGGTGCGTCTACAGAATTCGTCCAATCGGGTTGCATTGGCTGCGATCGGGGAGGATCGCGCGCGTCGCTGCTAGCTAGATAGGGTGCATTTGAGGTCGATTTCATACGGCATCCCTGCGTTGCTGCGAGATGCCAATGCCGTCCGTGGTTCGACTTCGATCTCACTCGAAATCTTTAATTTTGGATCCATTGCTCGCTCCGCTTGTTCAGGTCGTAGGAATCTGACGGGCGCCGCGGCCGCTCGTTTAGGTCCGAGGAATCATTCGGCCGCCGCCGCCGCGACCGCGACCGGCCGACGACCGCACGCTAGGAATCGGCGTTCGGTGGGCGACATCGGCAACCACGGGTATGCCCCCTGTCGTTGATGGGTTGGAAACAAGAACTGTCACATCCTTTATTTTTAGGGTATTGGAGTTGGAGCTGCTTCTTCTTCATCTGTTTTCTCTGAAACATATGTCGTCTTCACCGTCACAGGGAGGCCAATCGCCGCCACCGCCGCCTCACCAGGTACCTCAGCGCCCAGCCCAACGCTGCCGCGGCAGACGAGGTATCCCTCTCCACTAGCGTGATTAATTTTGCCTCGGACTGAAACATGCTGTTTATCTATCTAATCTAATGATCGATCTAATTAATCCCAGTTTTCGTCTCTGCAGAATACCATAGCTCCTGCAGAGACGGGCACCATATTAGATGACCTCATGAAGGCTGGGGATGTAGCTGAAGCTGTAGCTATGCTACGGAGGGAAGCCAATCAGTTAAAGGAGATACATGAAGAAATCAATCGAGATTTGCAAAGGTACTTTCGCGACTACCTCGCTGCTTCGTGTATTCTTGTTGGTGGGTACTGATATGTTCATTTGCACGGGGAAAAAAAAAGAACACGCCTTGTTTCATCTCCAGAAAGGTCCCCATGGTGTTGCTGCATGCCGGCATGTGCATGAACACATTTGTAGAGAGCAAGCTTTTGTACTTTGGCTAGTCTTACAAACTCTTAGGATCCACTTCATAGCAGCCCTCTATCTAATAATCAATAGGTTTATCTCTTTGGATCCACTGCTGCTAATTTTTAGTGCTAATGAATCCAAACAGGCCCTTGGTCTTTACTTTACCAACTCAAGTCTATTTAGAAGTGATGTATGTTTATATTTTGCTACATAGCATCCAAATTTTAACTCTTTAACTATACTCAATCTCACATTGAGTTCCTTGTCTTTGTGATGAACAGGCTAGCTGCCAATGCTAACCGGCTTCAGAATGATATAGAGGAGCTTCGAAGTGAGAAGGCTTGGGAAGAAGCTCAAGTCCAAAAGCTGATGGAGGAGCTTGAGAGTGAGAAAGCCCAGAAAGAAGCTGAGGTCCAAAAGGTGATGGAGGAGAATGTGAGGCTAAGCGCAATGCTTGACAAGAAGGAGGCACAGCTCCAGGCCATGAGTGAGCAGTGCAAGTTCATGGCGCTGAATCACAACTAGCAGGCGAAGAGCCTGAGGCAGCTTTCCTCGCCCTAACGATGCAGTGATGAACCTTACAAATTACTGTTACATTCAAGGTTCATATGTAGGTGGATATTTTAATAAATTTGCCATGGACATTCTGGCACCAGTTTGGCAAAAGTCCAAATTCAGAGGTGGGGCAGCAAATTTTAGCTCGTCTAGCTAAACAGAAATTTCACATTACAAGATGAGTAAGGGTCGATTTTTACCCTTTTTTTTTGCGAGCACATTATTTAGATCTTTAGTTCAACACCCCGGAGAATCATTCGAGAATGCGGAACACAGCTGGATGAGTCAATCTAAACTTCTTAGCTTTAGTTAAAGGAGAAACATTTACACAAACGACAACATGCAGGCAATAATTCTGCTTGCTTTAAACAATGGTAAAAGTTCTATCCTATCCCAGTACAAAAACAATCACAAATTTACAGGCTCCTATGTACAACCCGAAAAATGGCTGATGAAATCTCCTCACCCAAAACTGCCAGATTGCTGGCACTATTAAGATTTACACCTCACATAGATTTACACCTCGCATGTTCGGTTTTTTATGTTTATCAGTTTCTTCAATAGCAGAAGCGTACGAAAATGTATCATCATACTGGGGCTGGTGAACTTTGCAGAGCTGCGAAGTAGTCCTCTTCAACATTCTTTAGCAGATTGTCGCTGCTTAAGCTGATACACCATGATATAGACCCTTTGTCCAAAGGCCAAGGCAACAAAGCTGGAATTAACACAAAATTTTGCTCAGTTCAAGCTTTGTCATCATAAATATATATTTTTTCACGAATGAGCAGGAGAGCTGCACATCATCATTATCATTATATTAAGAACATAAACGAGTCTAAGGAGACTCATGCATGGCCCCTAGAGTAGGAAACAATACAATTTTGCCAATAAAAAAACAAATAAACCACCAGCGACCTAACCACAAAATCTAGTCATCGCAAATTTATTATATTACTGCCAGAATATGCCAGATAGACAGTTTCTGGAAGTTTCATATTCACACAAAAAAAAACAAGCCATCAGTCCAAATGAGCTTTTGGTCAGAAAAGTAATGAAATACTTTTACAAATGTCAAGGCACATGAATGCTAACTTAAGGCTATCACCAATTAAGTGATAATTTGATAACACTATTAACTGATAAAGCAATAGCTTGGCAATTTTTGTAGCCACATAAAGTGTTGAATCCTCATAGAAAAGCCTGACTGTTTCTTCCATAAAATTGGAGCATTAGGAGTTATCGACAAAAAAGGGGAATAACGATTCAGCAGAGTATGGTGTATTTTTGCTATAGGAAAATTACACATATATGTAAAAACAGCAAATTGAGCTAAATGACTATACCTGCAGAATTGTTGGCTCCCTCCTCTGCTGTGTGCAACAAAATCGTCCCAGAAAGGATGGTTATGAGGCCACATAATTCAGAAGCAATACTACTGAAACTTTGACCAGCCCAGTCCTGCATTTCATAGTTTCGTGTAATAAGCCCAATAAGTCCAACACACTGCTTAATTAACAAACCAAGTAGGACTAGTTTCTACCTTAAACATAATTCCACTCGCCACTATTGTAAGGGTAGTAAACATTACATAATAAATAGGAGAAACAATAGCCAGATTAAAGGTATCCAATGCCTGCAAAAATAGAAGAAAGTAAGCATAACCCAAAAACTGAGATGTACGCTGCAACGGTAGGAAATGTACTAAAACAATTTAATATGCAAGTTTTCTTGATAACTTGTAGTGGATACTTAAAATATGCTTGTAGCTTGTTGCAGAATACTCCTTCCATTCCAAATTATAAGTTGCTTTGAGTTTTTGGTATATCCATTTTGCTATGCATCTAGATATAATAATATGTTTAGATACACAGCAAAATGGGATGAACCAAAAATGTAAAACCGACTTATAATTTGGAACGGAGGCAGTAACAAAACTTTTCTCACAAATACAAGCTCTAGGTGCAATCGAGCAAAATACAGACAATTGCAACCATAAGAAAAAGCCATAAAAAAATACAGACAATTGCAACCATAAGAAAATACATTCATAGGTGAAGCAACAGAGTAAAAGAAGAAGAAGACAAGCATACTGCATACCTTGTTGAGATAATTTATTTGAGAAACCCCACAGACAATTGCAACCATAAGAAAAAGCCATGTGTATGGATAAGTAGCCTGATTCACTCCATCCAACGTAAGCTTTATGGCAACACCAATGGCTTTGATGCTAACGACCTACAAAATCAGGAAAGCTCAGTAACTTAATATTCCTACAGTTAATCTGTCTGCCACTCAAAGCACACTTACCGTTAGTGATCCCATTGAAGAGCAGATACCCAGATATATCAGGATGTTAGTCTGGCCGTATCGAGGTTCAAAGAAGAGTACAAGTGTTCCCACGAGTAACAATGTTGTCAGTGCATATGCTAGAAATCCTGCCAATGATCGACAGCCCCACGATGGAGACATTCTGTGAGAACTGCAGCTCCAACAAACTGTTATGCGCACAACTGGGTGCAACGACTCACCTGGTTGGGTAGCTAGGTTCCAGATTTCTTTGACAGAGTTAGGCATATGCTCTTCGGGAGCATGCACAACAACAACAACTGAGCCTACTATGCACGATACACATCCAAGTACTCCGAGCTTCTCAAGCCGCTCCTTGAGCACAAAGTGCGCCAACACTGAACTGCCCAATTCCAAAAAAGCTCAATGTCAAGCAAAGAAGATCGCAGGACCGCATATGTGAGTGGTGCCAGCTTGTGGTATGGTATGAGAATTCACCTCACAATTATGCTTAACGCTCCAAGTGGAGTCACGAGTACAGCTGGTGCAAATATGTAAGCAATGAAGTTTGCGACCTCCCCAAGCAGCACTTGTGAAGATCAACACTAGGCAAATTCAGTTGGGGATGCCAAAGTTTAAATTGAGAGTAAATATTACGTGGAGCGCGCGGCATACTTGTGGTCATTCCGGCCCACCACAGTGGCTCGGAGAGGTAAGTGTATCCTCCACCACCTGTAGTGCAAAACAGAAATGGACCCGATAAGCTTAAATCAGAGGACTATTGGGCATGACGCATGAGCAGAGCATGTTTTTTTTATGGAATCTCTGATAGACCTTATAACAGATTGACGAAAAAAGAAGACATAGTTGATGAAGTTGAACACAACAATACTAGATGAAAATTAACAGAGCAACCAAATTGGCCCCCATCTTGGAAACCGAAGCAGCCCGCGAGCTTGGATCACATGTATTATCTATCTAGAAGACAGCGACAAGACGATGAGGACCGAACCGCTCATGACGCGCACAGGTTTCTGACTTTGGCTAGCGACGGCACAGGATTGTCAAGATCTAGAATCACAAGACATCAGCCAGGTCCAATCACTGCAGACAAGGCGTCAAATCACGCACCGGCAGGGCACCGGCACGGCAGTGGTCGGAGCCTCGGATCAGTGGATGGAACGAATGCGGGTTCAGATTCAGAACGAACGGCCTCCCGAGGCCGAGGCAGGAGCAGATCAGGTCAGACGACTCAAGAGGCTGCCCAGGGTAGGATGGGATCCTAAGACGCGCGTGGAGAAGAGGAAGACGGGTCGACGCTAGGCGCGGCAACGCGGCGGTGAGGTGGATGAGGGGGTGCGGTGCCGTACCTGCGCGGGCGCCGCACTTGGCAGCGCGCAGGAGGCCGATCTTCTTGAGGATGAAGCTGGCGCCGATGAAGACGCTGGAGGCGACGGCGAGCGCCAGGCCCTTGGTGTTGTCGGACACCGCCTCCTCCATCGCCATGGCTTCCTAGCTGTGCTGTGTGGTGGCCTGGTGGTGGATGCCGCCAAATGGCGTCCCCCGAGCCCAATCCCTGCCTCCTCTGCCGCCCCGCTTCGAATCGAAGCCAGGAAATTTGAATCGGGGAGGAGGGAACCGGGACAAGGGCTCCT
>Ga0182004_10004640_pt1 | contig 11107 bp, 7 predicted proteins | sample Sormic07211540_1_FD_120479 | JGI IMG/M metagenome (GOLD analysis project Ga0182004, IMG submission 120479) | Endophyte microbial communities from Sorghum bicolor roots, Mead, Nebraska, USA - 072115-40_1 MetaG | ecosystem: Host-associated > Plants > Roots > Unclassified | place: USA: Nebraska...
AAAATAAAACATATCTTTATATCCTAAAATTGTTTTTAATAGTATTTTAGCATTCCGTTTCCCCCAAAAGAACGAAAGCCATTGGACCTGAAGAGTGTCACACCCTTTGCCGTGTGCCCTGTGAAACTGTGAATTTTTTTTTATTTTTAGCCTAAATTTGACCCGCTTATGAAAATATTTTCAAAACTAGGCCGTTTGGACACGTCACCATGCATGGCGGGGCAAATGCACAGAACCCCACCATCCATGGCGGCGGGGTACTACTGCTGACATGGCATGGTTCAGGGGTACATCTGCTGACGTGGCTAACACGTGGCGGGGTACGTGGCAAAGAGTACCCCGCCACGCATCATGGCGGGATGCAACCCCGCCGCGCATCATGGCGGGGTGCTCCGTGTCTAGGCTAGGCTGCGCTTGCATGGACAGCTGCGCTTGCATGAGCAACATCAGCGGTGTTGGACCTTGTTTAGTTTCTAAAAAAATTTGCAAGATTTTTCAAATTCCTCGTCACATAAAATCTTTAGACGTATATTTCTAACTTTAAATAAATTTATTCAAAAATTAGATTTAAATATCTATCTAATGAAACTAATTTTATATTATAAATATTTAATTAAAAAAATTTTATAAGAAGCGAAAACGATAAATATTTAGGAATAAAAAGGTAACACGGTACAACTAGGCTACAGTACCACAGTACCTGCTACAGGCTACAGTGCTGCCCAGTGTGTGCTACAGTGCTGCGCAGTATGCTGCTCTCTAGTGCAAGTGTGTTGTACTGTGGTACCTCTTTATTCCTAAATATTTATCGTTTTTGCTTCCTATAAAAATTTTTTGATTAAATATTTATTAAAAATATTAATATTTATAATATAAAATTAGTATCATTAGATAGATATTTAAATCTAATTTTTGAATAAATTTATTTAAATTTAGAAATATACGTCTAAAAAATTTACGTGACAGATAATCTAAAAAATTTTGGCCCAACACCATAGACTGAGTTGCGCATGCGAGCGCAGCCTATCCCTCTCTCTCTCCACACATGCCTGGCCTTGTTTAGATAAAAAAACTTTTTAAATTTTAACAATGTAGTAATTTCGTTTTTATTTAATAAAAATTATCTAATTATAAAGTAATTAGGCTTAAAAGATTCGTCTCGTGATTTACAGGTAAACTGTATAATTAGTGTAATTTATAGATAATAATTATCACAAATTAACGAAAGTGCCACCGTGAACGCAGAGAAAGCAAGGGGTGGACTATTTTGTCAGACAGGGAGCACCCCGCCATGATGCGCGGCGGGGTTGTATCCCGCCATGATGCGTGGCGGGGTACTCTTTGCCACGTACCCCGCCACGTGTTAGCCACGTCAGTAGATGTACTCCTGAACCATGCCACGTCAGCAGTAGTACCCCGCCGCCATGCATGGCAGGGTTCTGTGCATTTGCCCCGCCATGCATGGTGGCGGGTCTAAACGGCCTAGTTTTAAAAATATTTTCATAAGCGGGTCAAATTTGAAATATGTTTAAAATTTGAGCTAAAAATAAAAAAATATTCGCAACTGCTGGTTATATATTCCTGCCGTTCTGGATCAGCAATTCAGCAGGGGGCACCGGGTGTGCTTTGCCATGGTTTCTTGCTTCAGCCGACACTACGGCGAGTCTCGACAGTATCTCAGCACGCAGACATGCACGTTGGACACTCTGTTCCTAATTTGTGTGCAAAATCTAAGTGGGGTCCACTGATCCATGGCACTTTACTCACCACAGTACGCTCTGGCTCACATTTTCTCTCTGTTATAGGTCGGTACAACTCAACTTCATTTTTTTTGCTTCAGTTTCATAAAGCATGTTCACCAGTGAAGCTAAAACTATCTTCATTAATGTTTGGTTAAACAGCTTACCATGGAAGATAATAGAGAGAAAGTTAGATAGTTAAATTTATTATTTTTTTTCTTCTTGTGAAAGATATTTTCATTTTTTTACTGAGAGAGTAACATCCTCTAATGGCATGAATAAAAAAAATGACATCTTTTAATGGTAAATGAAGCTACTGTATTTAAGGATCACATTACTATCTAGAAATGCATTAGAAATTAGTGGCAATTGTTTAGAAACTGCATTTTTTCAAATAGGTGAAAGATTTATGTATTATTATATTAAAATACAGACATACATTATCGAGCGCCGAAGGAGGCCACAAATCTAAAACTGTCGTAGCTGGACAATTCTAGCAAAAAACCTCAAGTTTCGATATTATATAAATGAAAATTAATCAAAACCGATGCAGCGATGTGACCAGCGACTTAGGAGGTGGTCTTACGCATTCGCGGCTGCCTAGATGAGAAAAATGGTGGAGAAACTGCATTACAAGAGCTGACAAATAAAAGCTTGGAATACAGATCACATGCGATTCAGCCTCTTTGCATGATCCATCTGCCCCTAGTAGTCAATTTCCTAAAGCAAGCAACTCCATCTCCTAATGATTGCCCGTCAGCGGAGCAGATTAATGCAAAGGGCAAATCAAATCATTTTGTTCTCCTCGTGGAATCCTTGTGTTCACCACTACTCGATGTCATGCATAATGAATATATATGGTATCTCTTCTGAAAAGTCTTGAAACTGCTTTCTACTTTGCATCATTTTTTTTTTCGCAAGGGTCACAAAATTCCTAACTCCACGGAATTGAGTAACGTGGTATACCAATTTGACCATTAACATATGTCAACAAAGCAAAGGTATAATCAACACTGTAGCAACATTTAATTTTCAAATAATGTGGTTCCACTTGTATTCCTTGTTTTAGCATGTGTACGGTCAGCCGACCCTATAGGGGTCGCCCAACCCCACCTGCCTCGAAACATGGCCTCTCAACTCAAAGTTCTTAATTCTGCATGAAGAACCAATTGAGCTCAGCTAGCTTCTTTTCTATCTACTGTTATTAATGGGGAACTTCTGGAATAGCCGAAGTTGCCCAAAAGAAAAGGTTAATGTGGTAACCACCTACTCCCTTCGTCCAATTGAAAGTGACATTTTATACTTCGTGTCATCTTGTTGGACTGTTCGTCTTATTCAAAACTTTATAGAAATATTAATTATTTTTTAATGACTTATTTTATTATTAGAGATACTTTAATAATAATTTATTTATTTTATAATTTATAAAAAAATAAGACAAATGGTCAATACACGGTACCTAAAAGTCAAAAAAATAACACTTTCAATGAGACGGGGGAGTAGGCTAGTAAACTCCACCTATGATCCCATATATCCTAACCATGGGGGTAGAAAGAGGAAGTTTCCCACCGTTCTGTGAGGAATACGAAGAGACCAAAGTAAGGCTAGTATGGGAAAAAGTTTGAGATCCAAAGACAGCCATCACAGCCTTGTCCTTTTAAAGATATGAATAGAAAACAATAAATAAATAAAGTTTTCATCATTGTTATAAAATGTTCCAATCTCCCTGTATTTTGTTGTAGTTTTTGATATAATTCAATAATAAATTTTGTTGCATTTCATGCGTCTACATTAATTTTAGTGTGTAGAGAATGACTTTTTAAAAATTAATACTATTTTCAGGAATTGTTTCAGAAAGAAGTATAAATCAAGGTTTAAGAATTGTTGGGGGGGGGGGGTCTTAGAATATAGTTTATAAACCTAGTCAAATTATTTAATCCTTGTTTAAATAAAATAATTTTAATCTATTCTTGTCACATCATCGCTCTTTAGTTAGTCGTAACTAGTGCATATACCTTGTTGCGCATTCATCTCGACAAGGACAACACAGCTTGAAGTTGAACAGGTATCATGGTTAAACGTGTGTTGTTCTTATTCATTTGAACATGGATAAGTCAGATAGGTGCATGAGGGCATTAGAGCACTCCCAATGCAGAAACCATTGTGGTTTCTATAGACATTAATTGCAGTGTCACCTAAGCATTTTGCTGATGTGACAATGTAGTTATTGAAGAGAGAGAGAGTAAAAATCATAGAAACTGGGTCTAAGTTAGAAACCATGTCTACACAAAATCCAAGACATAAAGTGATATGATTGGCTAAGAATGGAGAGAGAATGAATGTGATTGGATATAAAAATATTCTATAGAAACTATCCATTGGGACCATAGTTTCTATATATAGTGTCTATAGAAATTAATGTGTATAGAAACTATATGTAGTTTCTAGCATTGGGAGTGCTCTTATGGTGAAATAAAGGGTCTACAAAGAATATCATTTTGACCATATCTTGTTCGTTTGGCTGATAAGTCATGTCAGAAAGTATTGTTGGTTGATTTGTTGTGACAGAAAAACCACTGCTGAATGACTAGCAAATTCGGATGATAAGATCATTTTTTAACGGTGGAAGACCGAGTTTATTGATTGATGATTAAGTGTACAATATAATCATCAACGGGCTCAAGGAGCCATACATGTCGGCCTACATCTAGGGATAAGGAACATCTCTAGCTAATTAAACTGTGAGCTTGAAGTGTTAGATGACCTCCTTTCGTGCACAAAAATAGCCTGTTGAAACCGTCTTCTTCTATTTGAGTTTTCCTTCAAAATTGTGTTGTCATGGCACAAGCTTTATCCCCTTTTACGACGACTAAGGCCACGTTCGGTAGGTAGGGAATGAGTTTCTAGAACTGGAATCATTCCTAGCAGGAATGACAAGAAACGAACGAAAAGCATCTGAAGGAATGCGAATTCTTTGTAAATTCAAATCTGCTTCCAGTGACAAAGCTATCTTCACAGCACGCCATAGCTTCCAAATAAAAAGTGGCTGGGTCTGAAATTCCACTTATGACGATAGCAGAAAAGCCCTGATAATAAACTCCTTGTTGATCTCTACAAATGACATAATCACATAAACTGCTCATCTGTTTCTTCCCTTCGCGATCGCAGCGTCCACGTTCAACTTCATAAAACGTACCTTCCGGAGGAGGGAATCCTTTGCACGTGAGATCACTTCAACTAGCTAGGAAACAGCCAGGCCATCATGTTCTACCAGTACTAGTAAAACAAGGCCTAATTCTCTTTTCTTTTTTTTTCTTTTTTTGCTGGACCATCTATTTTTTTTATGTTCCACGTCCGAGTCTTCTAAAGCAGCATAAATTCTTTCACGTCCAAAAAAAAGAACACAGAGAAAAACAACCGCCACGCTGTCGTCACCCTTTAGCGTCGGTCCCCTCTTCTCACTAGTACACAAAAGCTCTACGCTGACGGTGGAGATTCCTTTTTTTATAGGTGGTGAAACCTGCTTATAGAAATAATTTGAAATTGATTTTTTTAATTTTTCAAATGACCTCGTATTAAAAAACACCAAAATAAAAGTTATAGATCTCGAAAAGTTATGAAACTTTGTAGTTGATAATTTTTAGTTTTAAATCATCTTGTCATCAAAAACTACATTCGGATTAGTTAAATTTGAAATTCAAATTTTATAAACAATCTCGGATGGAGAAACTACCAATATAAAAGTTGTAGATCTTAAAAAGTTATGAAACTTTATAGTTGACAACCTTTTCATTTGAATTAATTTAGGGCCTCAAACAATCAATGTATGCTCGGTTTAGGATAATATGTGGGGAACCGAACTCTAATATAGGCATAATTGAGTGATGGGTGGAGTGGTAGAAGAGGCTATATGCGAGAGAAAGAGCGTGGGTTTGAATCCTATTGGCCGCATAGGGCGCATTTTGTGCGAAAAAAATATAGCCTTCCCTAAGATTAAAATCTTTTTTCCCTATTTTTAAAACCAGATTCTATATTTTCTTGAGAAATATTTCTAGCCTTCCCTAAGATTAAAATCTTTTTTTTTTCCTATTTTTAAAACCTGATTTTATATTTTCTTGATGAATATTTCTACTGGGGGTTGGCTTAACTGATATGCCTATGGAAATCTATTTCCACTAGCAAACCGCCAGTGAAAAACGATTTTCACAGGTGGTTCTCAGTTAACCGCTAGTGGAAAGATCCATTTCCACTAGCCCCTAGCACCGACAATTCTAAAAAATACCTGTACAAACACGTTACAAACCGCCTATACAGAGCTTCTACGTACTAGTCTCTCTCTCGTCAATAATACAGGACCTGATTCCTCCATAGATTTTAGTTTTTGTTGATCCTTGATCTTATAAGGTTTGATTTTTGGTATTATTGATGAGGTGGTGGCCATGATGACACACTAGAATAAGGTCTCTTCAGCCTCTCCCTACTGACGTCCGATTCAGCGTTGACGAAGGGTCATTGAGAGTTTGTTCGGTCTGGTCTTCTCTTCAGATCTCGGTGACGGGTGTGGTGGCAATTGACAGTTAGATGGCTTTCTATACGACGATTTTGATCTCTTCTTTTGTTTTGTTCTATTGCAAGGTATGACATCTGCAATACTCTATCTTGATAGTGAAGGATTGTTAGCATATGTTCCTTGGAGGGTTCCTCCAACCGATGTAATATTGACACTACTGAAGGCCATTGTATTGTATGGCTCATTTTTATGCCCCTCCTGCATGGCTCTACTATTGGCTGTTGTAGGGTTGACTTTGACACTAGGGTTAAAAGAGTAATTTTGCACAAATTAGTGCCATTAGACCATCAAACTAATAGAAAGGCAAGAAACTAAACAAAAGTTCAAAAGAAAAAGAGCCAAGAAACTAAGCATATTTTTAGACCTAGAAACTAATATTCTCCTTCTAATGGCTTTAACCCAAAAAGGCCCATCCTAGACCATTCATGTCATTTTTAATTGGGCCTTTCACCTCCCCCACACTAAGAGCCCAATAAAGAGCAGCAAGTCGTATGCATCTCGTCACAACTGTTCCATTCTGCTCCAAAGAATTCCTCTCCCACACCATAGTTCTAGAGATCCCTCCCGCGCTCTCGTGCCATAACAGAGCCACCAAACAAGAATATGCCATCGTCGTTCCCTTGGTTTTGAGCATTAATTTTATAATCGTCTTGGTAAGCACATACACAACAAAATTGAACAATTTAGTGGTGACAAAGAGTCTCCTTAAAAAGTAATGTTCACTTTGCTGAAAAGCCAGACTAAAAAGTATTATTCGCTGATATGTTATAAGAGAAAAACATTATACCATATCACATAAGTTCAAGCAAGTCTTATTGTTTATTCTAACACAAATAGAGTCATGCTTTACCACTCGTTCTATCCAAGAGCATGATCTATTAGAGAATACCCTTATCTTAAGGGCCTAAAAAAGGAAGGCCCAAATGCCCTTATCATATGTTTTTTCAAAGTCTAGCTTAAAAATGAGCTCAGAGAGTTACTTCTCCTAGTTTCATGTAAAAAAAATTATTCATGATATTTCTGTTTTCATAAAAGTAAACTGAATTCTATGAAAAAGCTTGTCAACTACCTTCTCTATTCGAAGTGTCAAAGTTTTTGTAATCAACTTGTATAAGCAATTGAACAAACATATAGCCTTGAAGTGCTGAAGCTTACAAGCATCTTTTGTTTTAGGAAGCAGGGTAATGAGATTATATAGTTAATTCTATTGACATTTACCTTTAACTATATCCCAACAAGACTGATAAAACTCTATGGGTGTGTTTGGTTGTGTGGCTCTAGGCAGCCTGGCTAGAAAAATAAACTAGGCTTTGAGTTAGCCTATCCAAGCCAAGCCACCCTACTAATGTTTGGTTGTCATGTGCTAGCTAAGTCTGGCTAAGTTAGTTTTTGTTTGGTTGCCTCCGTTTATTTTGTAGTGTTACCTCTACTCTACAATTGTGACCATATCTCTAGCACCTTCTATCTTCTCTATTCATCCTATCACCATAGGTCCATGAACATTAGATACTCAAATTGGCTTGCATCTCTCAAATCACAATATATCTTTTTGTTTCTCCACGGTACAGATAATTGAGACAAATGAAGCAACTAGTTTCCTCTGATTCTTTGGGTGCTAGAATAGAAATTGCAACAACAAAAACTGATGTGAAGACATGAACAGGTGAAGTGCTCATCAGAACAACAAAATAACAAACCAAAAATACAAATTTGTAGAGACAGACGAGTGGCAGGAGTTTGCACATCACGCGCGGTGAGGCACCGCGCTCCAGATTCAGGCCTATTCATTGATTCGCAAGGTGCCCGGCGATGAGCAGGGCTAAGTCTTCTTAGAGGCGTCCACACCTTTGCTAGCCGCTGCTCGAGTTCTTGTTCTGTAGGAGTGGCCGAGAGCAGGCGGGCGCGAGAGAGGAGGAGGTGATGATTGAGAAGAATGCCGATGAGGCCCTCTGGAGCTCACCTTGGGAAATGTAGAGACCTGCAAGGACCGCACTTGAGAACACCACCATGGCTAGCACGCAACACCTTGAAGGGAATCTAATGGCGCAGGGAGGAGGGGCATGGGAGGAGGACAAGGAGGGCATGGAGGAGGATGAGGAGCGCATGGAGAAGGAGCGGGCATGAGCGAGGAGGAGCGGTGGCGTGTGTCTGGAGAGGTTGATGAGCATGGGCCACATGAGGAGAGGATAGGAGAGCTCATCATTGATGAGATGGGAGGTGAGCTCGCAAGTGAGATAGGAGAACAATGAGGGAGGTGAGGGCAATGAGCACTAGGGGCTGGCTTGGGCTTAGCTAGGATTGAATCAATGATTTGGTTGTTCAACTTGGGCTAGGCTCCAATTGTACTTTTGGCCAGCCTAAGCCAGGCTTCAACCCCTTTACAAGCAACCAAACAAACCAAAATTATCTTTAGGAAGCCAAAGTCAGGGTTGGTCACCCAACCAAACACACCCTATAGGAATATCATCAACCTGCATTGTTGGTTTCCATTTCTAACATAGCATCTTTTATTTCCACTCTAGTGAAAGATTTACATAAATCCTCATCGTATTGAGAATTTACCACCTCATTTATCTCCCAAAATGATTATTTAACTAAAAACATGTTTCTAGGCCAAGTAATTTTTATAATATTAAGTGGCATGAGCAATCATGTTCTCTTCTCTCTCAATTTAATTTTCATCATCCTAGAAAATTAGGATATAGTTCTTTCTTTTTCTACATTAACAAATTTGAAAGAATTTAGAATTCATATCACCTCAGAGAAGTCAGGTTTCATGTGATATTCTAAGACAATAGAGTTCTTAATAATCCAACAACTTAAAAAGCTATTGGATCTTTGCCTTTCTAGTAAGCTATTCTTGAACTAGATCAACATTTCTTTCAAGTGTTCTGAAAACTCTAGTTTAGATTGATATTCTTCCTTTTTTCCTTTTATTATTACCCAAACTATTAAAACCCTAGCATTTGAAACAAATGTGTAAGTCTTAAGATTGGATTGGATTCTATCAAAAGTTGCTTAGCTCTTGAAAGGTCCTACTAGAGGGGGTGAATAGCCTATTTAAAAATTCTACAAACTCACTAGAGCAAAGAGTTAGTAAATAACAAAGTAAGCCTTTTGTTCTAGCTCTATTGAGGGTTTGCAAGCAACCTATATCAACAGTTCTAGTTGCTACAATCTCTAAGTTCAATCAATGACTAAGTCACTACTTACACTAAAGAGCTACCTAAAATTTCTATGCAAGAACGGAAGCTACTCTAGTTTGCGGGAATATATAGGAGTGAGTTGTGAACTAGTATACCACCGTGTAGAGGGGATGAACCAATTATAATGATATTAAATCCAATCACTAGGAGAAATCCAATTAGACAATCATAAAGAAGACACACGATTTTTCTCTAAAGGTTCACGTGCTTGCCGGCACGCTAGTCCGTATTTGTGGGGGTATAAATCCCTATACCCTTACGGCTAGACTTGGGCCAGGAGATTTGGCCCATTATGAGACAGCTCGAGGCTTGATCCAACTGCCCAGAGTTTTGCGCAAGGAAACAAGATGTGTAGATCAAGCAGGATTCTAGTCGGTTAGAATAGGAATTGATATCGTATCATCTATGGCAATTGTAACCGACTAGGATTAGTTGCCAGATTTGTAACCCTGCTCTCTGGACTATATAAAGAGAGGCAAGGGACCCCTTAGACAACACAACACAATTCAACTCATCCCAGATCAATACAATTAGACGCAGGACGTAGGTATTACGCCCACACGGAGGCCAAACCTGGATAAAAACCTTGTTTGTGTCTTGCGTCACCATCAAGTTCGTAGCTTGCGCACCTATTTGCCGATAAACTACTACTGTGGGTATACCCCAAGGTAGACTGTCGACTAGCTTTCGTTGACGCCGTTGTGTCAACCAACACTTGGTGGTTCGCTGGCTAAGAGGTGTTGCACAAAACTCATCCACACAATTGGACACTGCAAGAACCTACCCACAAGTAAGGTAGCTCAATGACACGAGCAATCCACTAGAGTTACCTTTGGCGCTCTATAGGGGAAGGCACAAGAACCAAAGATGGCCACGAACAACCATCGTACTCATGCCAATGCTCCTCTACTGCTCCAAGCCATCTAGGTGGTGGCAACCACTAAGAACTCCATAGCCACAATGATCCCCAAGTGCCACTAGATGCAATCACTCACATAAATGCACTTGGAATCACTCCCAATCTCACTAAGATGGTGAATATATGAAGGAGATGAGTGTGAGGTGTTTTCTTAGGCTCACAAGGATATCAAGTATGTCAAAGTGCCAAGAGAGTGAGCCTCAAGCTAGCCAAACACTATTTATAAGCGTTCCCAATGAATAGAGTCGTAACCCTCAAGAACCTGTCTCTATCAGGGCGTCAGACGCACCAACATTGCCTTGACAACGGCCCTTGATCGCTGCCATGTCTCCTCAGTTAAACATGACCCATTGATCTCTAATAGTCACTTAAACATTAAAGCACTGAGTTAACACGCATCAGGTGTGCCAGGTGCTACACACCAGATGCGGCTTCCTCACACCGAACACACACAACAGAAACCTCACTCACGACTATTGCTGATGTCATAGCACACCAAATGTTGAAACAGTGACGAACCTGCGTTTGGTGCCTAAGCGTCGGACGCATCGACACTCTACTCAGAAGAGCAACACTCAGCCACAATGCACCAAACGCTAGGCCAGCGTCTAACGCCTCCATGACCAGCGTCAAACTTTCCACCAGCGCAATAGAAACTATCTCAAACCCCTCT